>Ga0310810_10004538_pt1 | contig 15375 bp, 13 predicted proteins | sample NCmetagenome_FD_207641 | JGI IMG/M metagenome (GOLD analysis project Ga0310810, IMG submission 207641) | Soil microbial communities from experimental microcosm in Duke University, North Carolina, United States - NC | ecosystem: Engineered > Artificial ecosystem > Soil microcosm > Unclassified ...
CTGATGGAAAAATGCGCGGCGGCTCTGCCCGGCAAAGAAATCGTGCCGGTGAGCGCGCTTCAGGGCGAAGGGCTCGATATCGTGCTCGACATCGTCGAGCGCTGGCTGCCCGAAGGACCGCAGTATTTTACCCAGGGCGAGCACACCGATCAGACCGAGCGCTTTCTCGCTTCCGAAATAGTCCGCGAAAAAGTGTTTCTCCTGACCCGCGAAGAGATTCCCTACGGCGTCGCCGTGACCATCGATGAGTTCACCGAGAAGGAAGAAAAGAACCTGATCGTGATCGCGGCGACGATCCACACCGAGCGGGACTCGCACAAGGGCATTCTCATTGGCAAGCACGCCAGCATGCTGAAGGAGATCGGCAAGCAGGCCCGGGAGGAACTCGAAGGGCTTCTCGGCTGCCGAATTTTTCTCGAGCTATTCGTGCGGGTTGATCCCGGCTGGACCCAGGATCCGCGCTCGTTGACCGAGATGGGATTGTAGATATGCCGCCTTCGTCATCCAAGCGCAGGGCCAACGCGGCGGCGCCCGCAGCCAAGCTGCCGTTGGTCGCCATCGTCGGCCGGCCCAATGTCGGCAAGTCGACCTTGTTCAACCGCTTGATCGGTGCCCGCAAGGCGATCGTCGACGATTTGCCCGGTGTGACCCGCGATCGCAATTACGCCGAGGCACTCTGGGCCGGGCGGTGTTACCGGCTGATCGACACGGGTGGCCTCGATGCCAACTCTGCACGTCCGCTCGATGAGAGCGTGCAAAGCCAGAGCCGGCGCGCACTCGATGAAGCCGACGTGATTCTGTTTTTGTTCGATGGTAAGGGTGGGCTCAATCCGCTCGACCGCGAAGCCGTCGGTCTGTTGCGCCGCGCCGGCAAGCCGGTTTTTTTTGCGGTCAATAAACTGGACTCCAAACAGCGCGCCGACAATCTCTACGAGTTTTACGCACTTGGCATCGAGCCCCTCTATTCGATTTCCGCCGAGCATGGCCTGGGCATTCCCGACCTGATGGATGATCTGATCAGCCGCTTCCCGCCCGATCCGATTGCCGACGAGAACGAGGGCGGCACCGAGAATGTGCCACCCCAACGGGTCGCCATTGTCGGGCGCCCCAACGTCGGCAAGTCGACCTTGACCAATCGGCTGCTCGGCTACGAGCGCTCAGTGGTCGATGCGGCGCCGGGCACGACCCGTGATTCCCTGGATGCGCCCTTTCAGTTGCTCGGCGAGCCGTGCGTTTTAGTCGATACCGCCGGAATCCGGCGCAAGGCGCGCATCGACGATCGCATCGAACGCTTCAGCGTCAGCCGTTCACTCGAAGCGGTCGATCGCGGCGATCTGGTCATTCACGTGATCGACGGGCCGGAAGGCGTCACCGATCAGGACGCACAGCTTTTGAGCTACGCCTTTCAACGAGGCAAGGCGCTCGTGCTCGCGGTCAACAAGTGGGACCTGGTATCGAAGAGCGGTGATACGGTGGAAAAATACCGGGCCGAGGTTAATTATCGGCTGAGCTTCCTGGAATTCGTGCCGGTCACGTTCATCGCCGCCGCGACCGGTTACGGCCTGCGCAGCCTCTGCGAGACCGCCGCCCGGGTTTTGAAATCCTATCGGCGCAAGGTCTCGACCTCGGCGGTCAATCAGGCACTGCAGAAGATTGTCCGCGCTCATAGCGCGCCGCTCGCGCGTGGCAAGCCGGTAAAATTTTTCTACGCCACCCAAAGCGGCACCCGTCCGCCGACTTTCACGGTTTTCGTCAATACGCCGGGCGGCGTCGTAGACAGCTACAAAAAATATTTGATCCACCAATTCCAGCAGCAACTGGGCTTCGAGCAAACTCCGATCCGCCTCGATCTGCGCCCCCGTCGCGAGGTCAAACCGAGAAAGCGCGCCTAGTTTAAAGGCTCGCGGCGCACGCGTTTCATCGGCCGCGCAGGAAATTTATTTGCGCGGCAAACGCATTGCAAAATCAGCGACTTCCCAAGATTCGTCCACGCGCTTCAAGGCGTCCCGCAGCGCCGCTGGCTAGCGTTAACCGCCAAATTGCCTTATCATTTGAATCTCGTTGCCGTTGGCCGCGCTCGCAACATAGTCTGGCGCTCCGGTTTGACAAAGCTCTGACGAGTATGATTCAGGCATCCTTATCTTTTGAGAAAGGATTTTCGTTGCCGGTCTTGTCGCAAGACGAATGCGCGCCGTGGCTCGCGCTCACGCGAGTGAAGGGCTTGGGTGGGGTTGGCTTGAAGAAGCTCATCAGCCGCTTCGGCGATGCGCGCGCGGTATTTTCTCTCGCGCCGTCCGATTTGGCGGATGTCGAAGGACTTCATCGCGAGGTAGTCGACGAGATCGTAGGTTTTTCTAGCTGGGCTGAGGTCGACGCTGAAATCGGGCGTGCCAAGGCAGCCGGTGTTGCGATCGTGCCGTTCGGCGCTTCCGGCTATCCCGAACGCTTGCGCATGATCGCCGACCCACCGGCGTGTTTGTATATAAAGGGTGGTGGTCTCGCGACCGGAGACGACAGAGCGGTGGCGATCGTCGGCTCGCGCAGCTCCAGCGACTACGGGCGGCGCGTGGCGCGCGATCTGGCGCGCGGACTTGCCTCTTTAGGATTTACCGTGGTCAGCGGCATGGCGCGCGGCATCGATGGCGCGGCCCACGAAAGCGCGCTTCAAGCCGGCGGCCGGACCATCGCCGTGCTGGGATCGGGGGTCGAGCGCGCCTATCCGTCGGAACACGAATTGCTTTACCGGCGCATTGCCGCCAGCGGCGCAGTGATTTCCGAATTGCCCATCGGCACGCGGCCGATGGCGTTCAATTTTCCCGCGCGCAACCGTCTGATCAGCGGTCTTTCGCTCGGCGTGATCGTCGTCGAGGCAACCGAAAAAAGTGGTTCGCTCATCACCGCGGCCTCGGCGGTAGAGCAGGGCCGCGAAGTTTTCGCCGTTCCGGGTCCGGTCGGGTCGAGCCGCAGCCGCGGCTCGCATCGGTTGATACGTCAGGGCGCCAAGCTGGTGGAAACCGTCGAAGATGTCATCGAAGAGATCGCACCGCAGTTGTTGCCGCGTGCCGGTGGCGCCGGGCCGATTGCGCCCGCGCTGGCGCCGAACGCGAGTGAAGCGGCGCGAAAAATTTTTGCATTGCTCAACGACGGCTCGTTGCATGTCGATCAGGTGATCGAGAAAACCGGCTTACCGCCGGCGCGCGTGCTGGAGACGCTTTTAGAATTGGAATTGCAGGGCCTGCTGCACCAGGCGCCGGGACAAATCTATTCCACAGCGAGATAGACAGCAGAGAAAACCGAGATTAAGTCATGGCAGCCAAGAATCTAGTCATCGTTGAATCGCCATCCAAAGCCAAAACCCTGGAAAAATATCTGGGGCGTGATTTTCAGGTGAAGGCTTCGGTAGGACATGTGGTCGACCTGCCCAAGAGCAAGCTCGGCGTGAACGTTAAGAAGGACTTCGCGCCGGATTTCACCGTGATACAAGCGAAGAAAAAAGTTATCGACGATCTCAAGAAAGCCGCCAAGGGCAAACAGAATATTTATCTGGCTTCCGACCCGGACCGTGAAGGCGAGGCGATCGCCTGGCACATTGCCAGTCAAGTGGCGAAAAATCACAAGCGCGTGCACCGCGTGCTGATCAACGAAATTACTAAAAAGGCGGTCCAGGAAGCGATCGCCAATCCGCTCCAGCTCGACCGCAACAAGTTCGACGCGCAGGTGGCGCGCCGCGTGCTCGATCGGTTGGTCGGCTACAAGATCAGCCCGCTCCTCTGGAATAAGGTGCGGCGCGGTCTGAGCGCCGGGCGCGTTCAGTCGGTGGCAGTGCGTCTGGTCTGCGAGCGCGAAAAGGAAATTCGCGCCTTCGAGCCGGTGGAATACTGGTCTTTGACCGCGCTTCTCGAAGGCCGTTTGCCGCCGACCTTCAAAGCCAAGCTGGCGCAGTGGAAAGGCCAGAAGGTCGACAACAAGAAGTTTCGTCTCGAAAACGACGAAACGGTTCAGGGCATCATCCGCTCGCTGGAAGGCGCGCCCTGGATCATCGGCGACGTCGAAAAGAAAGAGCGGCGCCGCTTTCCGACTCCGCCCTTCGTCACCAGCAAGCTGCAGCAGGAAGCCTCGCGCAAGCTGGGCTTTCAGCCCAAACGCACCATGCAGCTGGCGCAGCATCTCTACGAAGGCGTCGAGCTCGGCAGCGAAGGCTCGGTGGGTTTGATCACCTACATGCGCACCGATTCGACGCGGATTTCCAACGAAGCGCTCGACGCCGTGCGCAAGCACATTGGAACCCATTACGGCAAAGACTACGTGCCGGGCAAGCCCAACACATTTCGCTCGAAAAAAGGGGCGCAGGACGCCCATGAAGCGATTCGGCCGACTTCGTTGGAATACACGCCCGAGCGCGTGCGCCGCTACCTGCGCCGCGATCTGTTTCAGCTTTACTCGCTGATCTGGGACCGTTTTGTCGCAAGCCAGATGGTGCCGGCAGTGTACGATCAAACCGCCTTCGAAATTCCGGTCAACGAAGCGCTGTTTCGCGCCACCGGCCAGCAGATCAAGTTCGACGGCTTCATGAAGGTGTACATTGAGGGCCGCGACGAGCTTGCCGCGCAAGCCCACAGTGAGGACGATGAAGACGAGGCGCAGGACGGCGTGCTGCCGGATCTGCAAAAAGGCGATGATCTCAAGCTCTTGTCGATGGATCCGCGCCAGCATTTCACCCAGCCGCCGCCGCGCTTTACCCAGGCGTCCCTGATCAAAGAGCTCGACGAAAAAGGCATCGGCCGGCCGTCGACCTATGCGGCGATCATTTCCAATATCCTCGATCGCGAATACGTGTCGCAGAACGAAAGCCGCCAATTGCTGCCCACCGACTTGGGATTTCTCGTCACCGAGCTGCTCGTCGAGAGTTTTCCCGACATTCTCAATGTCGAATTCACCGCCAGCATGGAGGACGAGCTCGACAAGATCGAAGACGGCAAGGAAAAATGGACCAAGGCGATGAAGCGCTTCTACACGCCGTTCGAGCGCGATCTCAAAAAAGCCGAAAAAGAGATGCGCGACGTTAAGCGGCAGGAGGTGCCCACCGATATCGACTGCGACAAGTGTGGCGCGAAGATGGTCATCAAATGGGGCCGGAACGGCGAGTTTCTCGCCTGTCCGAATTACCCCGAATGCAAGAACACAAAAAACTTCAAGCGCGACGAGAACGGCGGCATCGAGATCGTCCCGGAAGAAGAAGTCAACGAAACCTGCGAGCTCTGCGGCCGGCCGATGCTTTTGCGCTGGGGCAAGTTCGGCAAGTTCTTGGGCTGCAGCGGCTACCCGGAATGTAAAAACATTCAGCCGCTGGAAAAGCCCGTCGACCTTGGCATCAAGTGCCCGGAGTGCAAAGAGGGCAATATCAAGGAGCGGAAGTCGCGTTGGGGCAAGATCTTTTACGGTTGCGACAAATATCCAGAGTGCAAGTTTGCGTCGTGGGACAAGCCGCTGGCGATCCCCTGTCCTGATTGCGGCAGTCCGATTCTAGTCGAGAAGGTGACCAAACGCGCCGGCAAGACGCATCGCTGCTATAAAAAGGAGTGCGGCTATTCGATCCAGGTCGAGGAGCCGGTGGCCGTAGAGAAGCCCGCGGCACGCTCGGCGACCTCCGCTTGATCTGAAATCATCGTTCAGTCGTGAAGAGCTAAACCGCGCGAGCCGAGTTAATTGGCCCGCGCGGACTTTTTTTAGGCCCTTAAAAAAATGAAAAACAGTGTAAGCATTATCGGCGGCGGGCTGGCCGGCGCGGAAGCGGCGTGGCAGCTCGCGCGGCGTGGTGTGGTGGTGGAGCTTTTCGAGATGCGGCCCGGCCGCATGACCGATGCCCACGCTGGCGGCGATCTCGGCGAGCTGGTATGCAGCAATTCGCTGCGCTCGGATTCGCTGGCGGCCCCGGCCGGTCTGCTCAAGGCCGAGATGCGCGGGCTCGACTCCCTGGTGATTCGCTGCGCCGAAGCGCAGCGCGTGCCGGCGGGCTCCGCGCTGGCGGTGGATCGTGAGCATTTCAGCCGCGCCTTGACCGAGGCGATCACCGCCCTGCCGCAAGTGCGGCTTGTCCGCGAAGAAGTGCAGCAGATTCCCGAGGACGGCGTGGTTATCGTTGCCACCGGCCCGCTGACTTCACCGGCATTGTCCCAGGATTTGGCCGCATGTTTGGGCGAGGAGCACCTTTACTTTTACGATGCGATTTCACCGATCGTTACGGCCGAGTCCATCGACATGAATGTTGCCTTTCGCGCCGCGCGCTACGACAAGGGTGGCGACGATTATCTCAACCTGCCGCTGACCCGGGAAGAATACTATCAATTCGTCGATGCGCTGCGCAGCGCGGAGCGGGTGCCGACCCACGGCTTCGAGCGCTTCGTGCCTTTCGAAGGCTGCATGCCGATCGAAGAGATGGCCGATCGCGGCCGCGAGACGCTCGCCTTTGGACCGATGCGCGCTGTCGGGCTGCGCGACCCGCGCATCGGCAAACGGCCCTACGCGGTGGTGCAACTGCGCCAGGAGAATCGCGAGCGAACGCTTTACAATCTGGTCGGTTTTCAGACCAAGATGACCTATCCCGAGCAGCGCCGGGTGTTGGAGCTGGTTCCTGGCTTGGCCCGCGCTGAATTCGTTCGTCTGGGGAGTTTGCACCGAAATACTTTCATCAATGCTCCGGTGCATCTCCGACCGACTCTGCAGTGGCGTCGGCGCGACACGCTCTTTTTTGCCGGGCAGATGACCGGCGTCGAAGGCTACATCGAATCCGCCGCCACCGGGCTGCTCGCCGGCATCAACGCCGCAAAGCTGCTCGCCGATGCGCCGCCAGTCGCGCCGCCGACGACCACAGCGCTCGGCGCGCTGCTCGCTTACATCACCGACGCCGAGCGCAAACGGTTTCAGCCGATGAATGTCAACTTCGGCCTGATCGCGCCGCTGGCGGCGCGCCTGCGCGGCCGGGCAAAAAAAGAAATGATGTCGCGTCGGGCGCTCGCCGATCTCACCGCGTGGGCGCGCGAGAACGGCGTGGCGACCGAAGAAAATCCTTCGATGGCGCGCGCATGAGTCCGAGACGAAGCGCCTTTATCGATATCGGCACGAACACAATTCTTTGCCTGATCGCGGAAATCCGCGACACGGGTCGATTTCGAATCCTGGAGGATCTGGCGGACATCGCCGGTCTCGGCAAGGGCGTCGATCAAAGCGGCGTGATTTCTGCAGAAGGCGAGGCGCGCGCGCTGGCGAGTTTGGAGCGGCACCTCGAGCAGTGCAAAAACCTCGGTGTCGAGGAAATCGTCGCTGTGGGCACGAGCGCGTTGCGCGATGCGCGAAACAGTGCCGAAGTGCGCGCGCGCTACCGTACTCGCTTCGGTTTCGATATCCGCGTGATATCCGGCGCCGAAGAGGCGGCCTATTCGTTTCTGGCGGTGCAACGCGGTCTCGATCTCGGCGGGCAGGAACTGCTGGTGATCGACGTCGGCGGCGGCAGCACCGAGTTCATCCGCGGCAACCGCGCCGGCGTGGTGGGCGCGGTCAGCATTGATGTTGGCTCGGTGCGGCTGACCGAGCGTTATCTTCATTCAGATCCGGTCCAGGCCGGCGAAGTCGAGGCGATGGATGCGGCCATCGACAATGCTTTGAATCGCCTGGCGGAGCGCGGGATCCGCGTCGGGACGGCGCTCAATCTGATCGGTATCGCCGGAACGTTTACGACGTTGGCGGCGATGGAAAAAAAATTGTTGCGCTACTCGCACGGCGAAGTTCACGGCAGCCGGCTCACGCTCGAACAAATACAAGGCCAGACGTGCACGCTGCAGAAGCGTTCCTTGGCCGAACGAAAGCGGCTCGTCGGTCTCGAGGAAAAACGCGCCGACGTGATCTTTGCCGGCGCGCGGCTGGTGGAAAAAATTCTCGCGCGGTTCGGTGCCGATGCAGTGATCGTCAGCGATCAGGGCGTGCGCTACGGGCTTCTCTACGAAGTGGCGCAGGCGCGAGAACGGTGTTGACATTTTCAGGCGAATTGGAAATGATCGGCACTTCGTTTTAGATGCGTTCTTCGTCTTTTCCAATTCCGGTTTAAGGCAGGGTTCTTGCCGCAGGGAGGTAACAACCGATGACCAAGGGGGAATTAATCGACACGGTGGCCAAGAGCGCGAAGATCAGCAAAGTTGCGGCAAGCGAAGCCGTTGACGCCACCTTCGACAGCATCGCCAAGGCAATCCGCAAGAGCAAACGGTTTCAGGTACCCGGCTTCGGCACGTTCACCGTGCGCTCGCGCAAAGCGCGCAAGGGCAGAAATCCGCAGACCGGCGTGGTCATCAGCATCAAAGCCAGCCGCTCGGTAGGATTCAAGCCCTCCCCGGTGTTGAAAAAGGGGCTATGACAGCTCGGCGCTCCGCTCAGGCCACCGCGGAAAGACCGGGTGGCCTTTTTTTTCGCCGGCTTGATGGACTTGGTGCGGCTACGTAGAATGACGCAAAAATAGGACGCGGGAGAAATCGCAGAGAAAATTTATGTCGCTCAAAACCGAAAAGATCTGGCTCGACGGCCAAATGATTCACTGGGAAGACGCCAAGGTGCACGTGCTCACCCATGCGCTGCACTACGGCACGGCCTACTTCGAGGGGATTCGCTGCTATCATCTGGCGGACGGCCGATCGGCGGTATTTCGTCTGGCCGAGCATATGCGCCGGCTCGCCGACTCGGGCAAGATTCTCGGTTTTCCGCTCCCCTATTCCGAGGCGCAACTGACCGAGGCGACCCTCGAGGTCATTCGCGCCAACCGGCTGAAGGAATGCTACATCCGTCCGCTGGCCTTCGTCGGTCTCGGCGACCTGGGTCTCTACGCGCCCAACAATCCGGTGAGCGTGTGCATCGCGGTTTGGCCCTGGGGCGCCTACCTCGGCGCCGAGGGATTGATCCAGGGCATCCGCGCCAAAGTGTCGTCATACACGCGCCACCACGTCAATGTGATGATGACCAAGAGCAAGGGCGCGGGCAATTACATCAACTCGGTGCTGGCCAAGCACGAGGTGAAAAAATCGGGCTACGACGAAGCGATCATGCTCGATGCCGAGGGCTACGTGTCGGAAGCGAGCGGCGAGAATATTTTCATGGTGCGCGACCGCAAGATCAAAACCACGCCGCTCACGTCGATTCTGCCCGGCATCACGCGCGACTCGATCATCACGCTGGCGCGCGACAAAGGGTACGAAGTCGTGGAAGAGCGCTTTACCCGCGACGAGCTCTACACCGCGGACGAGGCGTTTTTCACCGGCACGGCGGCGGAACTCACGCCGATCCGCGAAGTCGACGACCGCCAGATCGGCGCCGGTCGGCGCGGTCCCGTGACCGAGGACATTCAGAGCGCCTTTTTCGACATCATCAAGGGAAAGAACGACCGCTATCAAAAGTGGCTCGCCCACGTCTAACGCTGTGGCGAAAATTTTCGTCTTTTCATCGACACTTTAACCGGCAGAGCCCCGGCCTATGACGGATGCCCGCGACGCCACCTTGCGCGTCACTATGCTGCCGCGCGATACCAATGCGCACGGCACGATTTTCGGCGGCGTGATTCTGAGCCATCTCGATTTGGCCGGCGGCATCGCGGCGTCGCGGGTGGCCGCGCGCAATTTCGTCACCCGGGCCATGCGCACGGTGGAATTCATCGCGCCGGTCTACGTCGGTGACGTGGTGAGCTTTTACACCACCGTGCTGCGCCAGGGCACCACCTCGATTACAGTGACGGTGAGCGTCGAAGCCGAACGGGGCCGAGATCCGCGTCAGCGGGTGAAGGTGACCGAGGCCGAGGTCGTTTACGTAGCGGTCGACGAGGCGGGCAAACCGATCGCGCTTGTCTGAAATGCGCTTGCTGCGGGGCTTTTTCAAGAATTGTTTCGCGTCGGCGCTGTTCGCGCTGGCGCTGCTGAGCGCGCCCGCAGCGGTCCGCGGCGCCGAAGGCAAACCGGATTGTTGCCGCCGTAGTGAGATGGAGATCGCCCGCTCGCTCAAAAACGCCGATCGCTTGTACGCTCAGTTCAAGCCGCGCGAAGCTCTCGCCGAGCTGCAAAAAATCCTTCAGGTCGATCCCAACCATTTCGAAGCGCTGATCAAAACCGCCCGCGCTCACATCGACGTCGGCGACCAGATCGCCGAACAGGGCGTCGATTGGAAGGAACGCAAGTTCAAGGAGTACACGATCGCCGAAGGTTACGCGCGCGAAGCCGTGCAGGTGGACGGCAATTCCACCTGGAGTCACTTCTGGGTGGCGGCGGCGGTGGGAAATATGGCGATGGTCTCGCCGATCGCCAAACAGTTGGATCTCGCCGGCGAAATTCGCGACGAAGTCGAAAAAGCGATCGCCCTCGACCGAAAAAACGGCTCGGCCTATCACATCTACGGCGTGTGGCACCGCAAAGTCGCCGAGATCGGCGCCACCAGCCGCATGTTCGCCAACGTGCTCTATGGCCGCGCGGTGCCGAGCGCCAGCCTGGAGAAATCCATCGAGTACCTGCAGAAAGCTGTGCAGCTCAATCCGACGGTGATCGTCTCGCGCCTGGAGCTGGCGCGAAGCTACATTGCCACGGGCGCGTGGGCGCCCGCGCGCGCGATGCTCCGCTCGATTCCCGACCTGCCCAATCAGTTTTCCGACGACGCCAAGCACAAGGAAAAAGCCGCTCAGCTGCTCGCCGAAATCAAGGACAACTGAATCTGGTGTCTTCGCATCTGGCGCAAGGCCGGCGGCGGCCAAATATCTACGACGCGATCAGGCACGTGAGTACGATGTTGTCGCGTCTATCGTCGCGCAAGGAAGGGAAACTGATATATCGTGGTTATGTCTGACCCCTGCCTTTTAGACTCAAGTGATGGATAACCGTACTGAAGAAGACGGAAAGATCGTCGCTGTTTTAAAAAAACAGGCAGGACTAAGTGTGGATAGCGTTTTCGATCTCGTTAATTCTAAGCGGTCGTATCCGAAGGCGATCCCTATTTTGCTGGGCTTTCTTCCGAATGTCAGGGACGACTGGATAAGGCAAGGTATTGTACGGGCATTAACTGTGAGGGAAGCCCGTGGCAAAGTTGATGTAGCTCTCGTGAAAGAGTTCAAGAATATTCCCGCCGATGACGCCAAACGCCAAAGCCTTAAATGGGTCATCGGCAATGCTCTTTCGGTCGTTGCGGGTGAAGCTGTTGCGAATGAACTTTTGACGTTAGCGCAGGACAAGCAACATGGGACGGCTAGGCAGATGATAGTTGTTGCCCTAAGTAGATTCCCATCGCTGAAATCGGGAAAAGTATTAGTTCAGCTTTTGAAGGATGAAGATGTGCGTGGTCACGCGATCATTGCGCTTCGAAACCTGAAGGCTCACGAATCCATTCCATACATAGAACCCTTCTTGTTTCACGAGAACGCCTGGATAAGAAGAGAAGCTAAGAAGGCTCTATCCAAGCTTCAAGGGAAGACCTGAATTGGTCGTGAGGGTTTTTCTGACTTGTAGTTCATCGTTCGATATCCCCGACTATCTTTATTCCGTCGCATTCAGGGCGTAGCGACATGTTAGAGAAGTCGGGTCGCGTCTTTCAATCTTTGCTTCTTTCTTTGGACTGGACGAAAAAGCTACGGTAAGTCCGACGCTCGGTCGTGTTGGGTGTATGACAGATTGATTCACATAAACCTCTTCTTGTCGAAATAAGCCATTATCCCAACGTTTGCACCCACCGCGGCCTTTCAGTATCAATGGTCCGATGGCGAGGGTATTCGCGATACTTGTGCTGGCAGTTTGCTTGGCGGCGGCATGCGGCAATCCCGAAAGCCAAACCCGAACGCTGCGGGTCGGCTTTGTGCCAGCCGAAGATGCCCAGCAGGTGATGCAAAATGCCCAGCCAATTGTCGAGATTCTGCGACAAAAACTGGGCATGGAAATTCAACCGTTCGTTGCCACCGATTATACCGGCGTGGTGGAGGCGTTGCGGGTGCACAAGCTCGACGTGGCTTTTCTTGCGCCGGCGTCTTACGTGCTGGCGAAGAACGAAGCCGACGTCCGGGTGATCCTCAAATCCGAGCGCAAGGGGATTCCCTTCTATTACGCGGCGATCATCACCCGGGCCGACAGCGGCATCGAGAAGCTCGAAGACTTGCGCGGCAAGACCTTCGCGTTCGGCGATTCGCTCTCGACTACCGGCAACGTCTTTCCGCGCAAGATGTTCAAGGAGCGCGGCATCGATCCGGTGCGCGACTTCAAACAGGTTCTTTATTCGGGCGGCCACGACGCCACCGTGCTGGCCGTGCTCAACGGCAAAGTCGACGCCGGCGCCACGTACGCCAATTCGCCGGACAGCCAGGACACCGCCTGGATGCGCTACTTAAAAAATCCCGAGGACGTAAAGCGCATTCGCGCCATCGCATTTTCCGAACCGATTCCCGCCGACAATCTGGTCGTGAGCGGCGCCCTCGATCCCGCCATCGCAAAAAAGATCGAAGACGTCTTCATCGAGCTCAGCCAGGACCCTAAAGGCAAGCAAATGCTGCGCGAGCTTTATCAGATCGACGGCTTTGTCCGCGCCAGCGACCAGGATTACGATTCGGTGCGTCAGGCGTTCACCGAGGCCGGCATATCGATTAAAGAGTCGCTGCAGAAAAAACCCTAGTGAGTCTGCTCGAGATCCGCGATCTGCGACATTCCTACAACGGCGGCGTACCGGTGCTGCGCGGCATCGACTTTCAATTGGACCGCGGCGAATTCGTCGGTGTGATCGGGCTGAGCGGCTCCGGCAAATCGACTTTGCTCCGCTGCATCAACCGACTGATCGAGCCTGCCGCGGGACAGATTTATGTCCACGGCGACTTCCTCCAGGATGGCGGAACGAACGGAACGGTCGAAGTGCTGAAGCTCGATCACGCCCGGCTGCGTCAGCTTCGGCGCCGCATCGGCATGATCTTTCAGCAATTCAATCTCGCCAAGCGTTTGACGGTGATCGATAACGTGCTCGCCGGCGGGCTCGGTTACCAGCCGGCGCTGAGAACGACTTTGAGAATTTTCACTCAGGACGAACGCCGCCGGGCTCTCGCCAATCTGAAACGGGTCGGTCTTTTGGACCACGCCTACAAGCGCGCCGATGAGTTGAGCGGCGGCGAACAGCAGCGGGTCGCCATCGCGCGTACGTTAATGCAGCGGCCGGCTCTGATTCTCGCCGACGAGCCGGTGTCGAGCCTCGATCCGAGGCTCTCCCGCGTAGTGCTCGACATTCTCAAGCGGGTTTGCCGCGAGGACGGCATCACCGCGCTGGTGAGTTTGCACACCATTGAACTCACGCGTGAATACGCCGACCGGGTGATCGGACTGCGCCATGGGCGCATCGTCTTTGATGGCCCGTCGGCGCAGCTCAGCGCCGCGGTGGTGGACGCCATCTATCATCATGAAGGTTGATCTGTGTTAGTCAGCCGCGCCATTTAGCCGGCGCCGGATGGCTGCTTCGCACGCATCCAGCCGGCGCTCGGCGTCGCGATAGCTGGCTTCTATGATCGCATCGGCCGCGCGCCAATCGAAGACGCCGAAGCCGGCCACCGGTGGTTCGAAACAAAAATCCGCAGCGGCTTTGGCGCCGTCGATGGCGCCGATGCCGCCCACGGTGGTGGTGCGGTAAAGAATTTCGAGAATGTTGGGGATGTCCGGTGGTTTCGAGAATGGGTTCATTTGCTGCCAGAGAAGCTTCCAGCCCGACACCGTGTAGCTTTCCACGAGCGCGCTTTTGAACTCCAATTGCTCGCTCACGTCGACGGCGAGCACCGCTCCCGGGCAAAGAGTTTTCATCGTAGTGACCGGTAAATTATTCATCAAGCCGCCGTCGATCAAGATCTCACCCCGTTCGATCGCCGGCGGGCCAATGCCGGGAATCGAGACGCTGGCGCGGACCGCCTTCCATAGCTCACCCCCGCGATGAATCTTTTCCCGTGCCTGGGTCAGATTGGTCGACACACAGAAAAACGTCGTCGGCAAATCTTCGATCCGCGCGTCGCCGAACATGTTCTTGAGCGTCTGATCCATGCGCCGGCCGGAATTCAGCGCGACCAGCGGCAAGGTGTAATTTCGCTGCGGCTCGCAGCGCGGCCAGGTATCTCGATTTACTTGCGCCAACATTTTCCAGTCCCAGCCGAGAGCGTGTTGCGCGGCGATGACCGCGCCCATGCTGGTGCCGCCGACGGCGTCAATCGGAATGCCGCGCTCGGTGAGCGCGCGAATCACGCCGATGTGAGCAAAACCGCGCGCGCCGCCACCGCTCAAGACGAGACCCACGGCCGAGCCGGTCAAAAAGCGGGCGAGCCTTTCCAAATCTTTTTGCGCGGAGGGAAGCGCGTGGTGATGTGTATCGATCGGCAGGCTGGTTAGTTGGTTTTGTATTTTTGCTGCCGGTGGAAAATTTGCATCGCGCAAAATGACGAGTTCCATCGATGCACCCGCCGGGCGCGAGCGCAGATAATCCGATAGGTCCGTAATCCGTGCCGATGCCGGTTCCGAATCGCCAGCCAAAAGCCAGATCAAGTCAGCCTGACGCAGACAGCGTTGAGTCCACGGCGAAAGCGTGGCGTCGGCCTCATAGACGACAAACTTGTGAGTATTTTCGAGTTCGCTCAACCGGTGTGAGAGTTCACTGGTATCCGTTAGTGCACCGCCAAAATCGATCCCCTCGTGCAGGTGAAGTGCTGAACCGAATCCCTGCAACGTTTGGACGAAGCTTTGGGTAAATTCGCGGCACGGCACGGACTCGTCCAAAGGCAGGATTGCAAGAGTGCGGATGTTGCGTTGCGCCAGCAGCGGATCCCTGCCGCGCACTTGGCGCGCGGCGATCTGCAGAATCATCTGGGCGAAGGACTCGGGATGGTTTTGCCGGACCGCGTCGAAGGCGGCGCGCGAAAGGCGCGCCAGCTCAGTGTCGCGAACCGCGCGCACGGTAGCCGAGCGCGGTTCGCCGGTCAGGAGCGCAAGCTCGCCGACAATCTGCCCCGGGCTGAGCTCGCGGATCGCCCGGTCGGCGCCGCGGCGCTCGAGCGAGATCCGCAGGCGCCCTGACAGAACGACGTACATGGCATTTGCGCTGTCGCCGGCACGAAACAAAATCTCGCCGCCGGGAAGAAAGCATGAGTCCAGGTGCGGCAGAAGTTCGAGTAAGTCGGCGTGGTCGATGGACTGAAACAGCTCCAGGCAGGAAAGATGGGAGAGTTTATCCGGCGAGAGCATGTTGTTTATTCGCGCCGGCCGCTCGTGAAAAAGAAGCCAGGCCGTGCAGGCGCCAGCATCTTAGCACGCGTTTGAGCGCGCGCAGTAGCGAAATTTAGCGGCGGATCGTGCTCAATAC
>Ga0310810_10004539_pt1 | contig 15375 bp, 16 predicted proteins | sample NCmetagenome_FD_207641 | JGI IMG/M metagenome (GOLD analysis project Ga0310810, IMG submission 207641) | Soil microbial communities from experimental microcosm in Duke University, North Carolina, United States - NC | ecosystem: Engineered > Artificial ecosystem > Soil microcosm > Unclassified ...
TGCGAAGCTTCAGCGAGCCGCTGAGCTTAAAGCCGTGTTTCGGATGACAGTCGAACAGGTCGATCGGCTTGCCCCGCCGTTTGATCTCCCCGAATGCTACCCGTTTCCATGCGATGGCGGCCGTCGGCTTGATCTCTTTGGTGATCGGCGCGTCGGGAGTTCTGCCCATGAGGAACAATAACAGGGTCTGAGCACCCGCGACGGAGGACTTGCTGAGAAGAACGCTTGAGGGGCGTTCTTCGCTGTGGGTATACGGAATATTCAATCCCATACCGCCCGTCCCGCTTGTACCGATCTTCAAATAAATCTTAGTCCCGACTTTGTGCATCGAGCGATAGAGCAGCTGTACGTGCCGGATAAGCTGCGGAACGTACAACGTGCAAAGCAGATGTTCCGTGGCCGTCCGCACGGAGTTCGGATCGGAGCCATTCTTCTGTTTACGGAGCTGCTGGAGGACGGTGCGCGCGCTCTGAAAGATATCCTGGTATGCGATCGCGGTTGCGGAGTTGATGCAATCGATGACAATCTCGGGCTTGTACTGCTGCATGAGGTTGGATATGGCGGCTCGCTTAAGGACGTCATCGTTGAGCTCGTCGAGCATGTCTTCAATCAACATGCCCCTCATCTTGTCGTCGTTCAGGATATCTTCCCGCCGGAGATCCTTAAGGGCGGTGCGGACAAAGATGTTTCCCCACCAGGGTACGAAGAACCCGTTCTTGGCCGAGGGAAACTCGGACTTCAAGGCTTCTACGGCGGTTTCCGCCTCGCCTTTCAGCAGCGATGTGACGATGATGCGCTTCGGTTGTTCGTCGACAAGCTTTCGGCAAACGGAGGTTCCGACGAGTCCGCCGCCTCCCAGCACGACTACGGTACGACCTTTAATGTCCATTTAAGATTGCGACTTTTCTACGACGACCGCGGTGCCGTAGGCGAGCACTTCCGTCACTCCGGCAGCCACTTCGTTTGCGTCGTACCGCATGCCGATGATGGCGTTCGCGCCGATCTGCTGCGCGTGGTACATCATGATCTCGTACGCTTCCTGGCGAGCCTTCTCACACAGTTCCTGGTAGAGCGTAATATTTCCGCCGAACAGGGTTTGGATGCCTGCGCCGATGTTGCCGACGATCGAACGCGACCGGACGGTAATTCCGCGGACGAGGCCGAGCTGCCTGACGACTTTATAACCGTCGAGCGTGAAGGCAGTTGTGACTAGTGCGTGGTCCATGTTATTTTAATTTGAGAGAGTTGACCGATTTTTCAAATACCTGGAAATAATTGTCTTTCTGAGGAGCGAACCAGTTCAGCGTGACACGAATGACCTTGTCGTTTTTGACAATAAAATATGTTCTCCGGCTGGCGTCTTTTCTCGGAGCATCGTTGACCCATATTGCCTTCGTTCCGTCGATCGTCGAATTTCCTGTGGAGACCGTGCGGTACTTGCCTTTGTTTTGCTCCCACACCTTGTCGACCGTAAGACCTTTCGCCCCGAAGACGTCGATGTGCATTGTGCAGTCGAAACGGTCAGCACGGCGTTCCCATGCATAATCGAAGGATCCCCGCTTCGCGTCCACAAATTCCATATTGTCGGGGAATTCCATCGTGAAGTAGTCCGACTTTACCGTTTCCATGTTGGGGGAGGCGGACCATGTGTCCGCTTTCTTTGCCACGATGACGGGCAGTTCGTAGGATTTCAGGATCGCGTCGAAGACGCCCGCATGCGCGGCGTACTGGTCGCCGTATCCCGAGAAGTCGAGCTTGTAGAGCGCGGTGTCACCGGGGACGAAGATTTCGTAGCCTGTGATGCTCGTCTTCGAAGTTACTTTGATCGAGTAGGGGACTTTCGTTGCCGGCTTGCCTGCCACCGTCATCTGCTCGTCCGGGCTGAGCGTGAGAGTCGGAATGTTCTGCTTCATGTCGTCTTTGTTCGCCTGGATGAGGTCGGCGGCAGTCTTGCCGTCGTAGCGCATCACTTCCGCGGAGACCATCGCTCCTTCAAGGCCTGTTGTCGGGTTCTGAAACTTGTCGATGACTTCCTGGGATTTCGCGAACACCGCTTTGCCGGTTGTCCCTAACTGGAGCCAGTCTTTCGGATACTTGATCTTGAAGCCGTATCCGGGGTCTTTATAGTCCGACATCTCGCCGACCGGAACGGGCCCCGTCTTCTTCTCTTCGCATCCGATAAACGCGAACAACAGAACCATGAACAACGCAACGAATGATTTCATAACGATCTTTCCTTTAATTTGTGAATGTTAAGCTTTTGGAACTACTGTATCGTACCAGAACTTCTTCTCTCTGCTGCCGAGCTCGTCGATGTGAAGATGCTTCGTTTCGGTGTATTCCCGCAGGCCCTCGACGCCGAACTCTCGCCCGATGCCGCTTTGTTTGTACCCTCCGAACGGAGCCTTTTCAGATATGAGATGCCACTCGTTGATCCAGACGGTGCCTGCGCGGAGCCGCCGTGCGATGGCAGTGGCGCGCTCTTTATCGCGCGACCAGACGCCGCCGCCGAGGCCGTAGACGGTGTCGTTCGCCAGTGCGACAGCTTCGTCTTCGGTATTGTAGCGGATTACCGATAATACCGGGCCGAAAATCTCTTCCTGGGCGATCGTCATCGAGTTCTTGACGTTATCGAAGATCGTGGGCTCGACGAAAAATCCTTTGGAAAGCTCGGGAGATTGCGGCGCAGATCCGCCGACCGCAACCATGGCTCCTTGTTCGATGCCGGTTTTGATGTACCCCATCACGCGGTCGCGCTGGCGGGCGGAGACAAGGGGGCCGATGTCAGTCTTCATGTCCTTCGGATCCCCGATCTTCATCTTCTTCGTCTTCGTCACCATCTTGTCGAGAAACTCGTCGTGGAGTTTCTCGGGAAGAAACAGCCGCGTACCCGCTTCGCAGCACTGCCCCTGGTGATAGAAGATCGCATAGAGCGCTCCGTCGACCGCCAGGTCGAGGTCGGCGTCCTCAAGAACGATATTCGCCGATTTTCCACCCAATTCAAGCGTGCACTTTTTCATGGACTGGGAGGCGAGCGACATGATTCGTTTTCCAACAGCCGTCGATCCTGTAAAGGAAACTTTGTCGACATGGGGATGTACGACGAGCTCTTCGCCGGCTTCGGCGCCAAGCCCCGGAATGATGTTGATGACTCCGGGAGGGAAGCCGATGGCGTGAATGATATTGGCAAGCTCCATCGCGGTTACCGGAGTAACTTCGGAGGGCTTGAGAACAACGGTATTGCCTGCGGCGAGAGCGGGGCCAAGCTTCCAGACAGCCATCTTCAGCGGAAAATTCCACGGAGTGATTGCGGCGACTACTCCAATAGGCTCTCGTACAATTAAATTCTGGCTGAAGCCCGGTTTGGAAAGACCTTCGACCGTTTCGGTCGCGTCGAGCACGGCGAGTTTTGAAAAATAATTCATCGCGCGGCCGCTGAGCGCTACATCTTCCTTCGCCTTGCGGATCGTCGAGCCGGAGTCTTCGACTTCAAGCTGTTCAAGATCGGCCTTTCGCTCGTTAATCTTGTCCGAAATGGCCTTCATGAGCGCGGCGCGTTCATCCTTCGCCATCTTCGTCCACGGACCGTTGTCGAAGGCCTTGCGCGCGGCAGCTACAGCTTTCTTTGCATCCTCTGCGTTTGCTTTCGCAACACGGGCGACGATTTCCTGGTTGAACGGATTAATTGAGTCGAACGTCTGTCCGGAGACGGAAGGGGTAAATTGGCCATCGATATACAGCTGGTATTCGCGCACTGGCTATTGTCCTCCGAGCCTTCCGTAAATGGAAAGATACAGGATCGTCAGCAGCAGCATCGGCATCACGACATGGTACAAATTAACCTGACGGTCGTAACCTGAGAGAGTTTCCTGCGCGTTCGCCGGCGCGGTGCCCGCCGCCATGGCGTGAACGAGAGCTCCCCGCTTTCGGGCGGTGATGCCGAAGAGCGTTCCGCTGATCACTGCGATCGTGAAGAGAATAATTTTTGCCGTCAGCCAGCCGAGATCGAGCACGCCGTAACCGAGCATCCGCATGTTGCCGATGCCGCTCAGGAGCATGACGAGCACGGCAACAGGGCTGAGAAGCCCGATCGGTTTTAACGATCTGAGAATAATTGCTTTGGTTTGAAGGTCAGGGGCTTTGCGATATTGCCGGTCGAGGATGAATCCGGCCACAGTCATTGTCACGAGGAGGCCAAAACCCAGAAAATGGAATATGAGGATAACTTCGCGTTCCAAGAGTGCCTTTGAAGTTGTGGTTCGTATGTGTTTTTGAAAGGTGGAGAGTAAGATACAAAATGTTTTTCATAATTGCCATGCCAGTTTGGCGGGAAGCCCTGCAAATATGCGTCAAAATATTAATTCCTTTTCACTATTGCTGAATTCCGCGAAGAAAATCCCCCGTAGACTTTGAAGAGGAACAGCGCCGTTCACGGCCACTGTTATTATAGTATGCTTTCACACGTCCGTGCTTGTATCCATTCTTAGAAAGGATGCATCCATGCAAGCTACATATTTTTTCAAGCCGGTACTCACCTCGTTAGACGAGGGAAAGGTCATCCATTCTGCCATCGCGCTGACGATGCGCATCATGGGGATACTTTCGCTGATCGGAGGCATCTATCTCCTCGTGGAAGTTCTGAAAGCATCGTTTGAGCTGACGACGGAAGGGACGATCGGCGGGTTAGTCCTGTCGGTCTTTCTTGCGGCTGCGATTCTCGCGATCGCGCAGATACTCTTCCACAGGGCGGAAAGCATCCGTGATCTGCGGGAGAGTTCGTTCAAAATCATCCCCTTGTTTTCGACGGTTGTCAAAGCCCTCGGGGAGATTTACGCGACATTCGGAGTCGCGCTCGGCTTTGGAGGATGTGTCTATATTTGGTTCGCGAAGAGTAATCCGTTGTATCTCCTGGGCGAGATCAACAGGTTCTTGCCGACTCTTTCGCCGGAGCCGACGTTTTTCGGGGGAATATTCTTCCTGTTCTATTTCGGCGTGACATCGTTTGTGATTCTCATGGTGAGCTACTTTCTTGCCGAGGCGTTCATTGTCATGACGGAAATGGCCCGAAATATTCGTCATATGCTGACAAGATAAAACACCGAAGCCGCCCGCCCTGGGTGGCTTCAATAATAAACCCCGCACCCTATCCTTCCAGGGGAACGGGGCGGGGTTATTTTTTGGAAAGGAAGGAAGTCGTTATGCCACGAAAATATAGTCGCAAAGCATCCCAGAAAGTAAAACGCGCTATGCATGAACGGAAACAGGGAACGCTTCGTTCCGGCAGATCCGGAAAAAAAGTCACAAGCCGGAAACAGGCTATCGCGATAGGACTCTCGGAAGCCCGAAAGGCGGGCGCCAACGTGCCTTCAAGAAAATCATCACGGAGCCATCCGATTGGCAGTCATCGGAAAAGCAGTCATCGAAGCAGCCATAGCGGCAGAAGATAAATAAATTCTCCCGCAATTCATTTGATTGGAGATTATTATGAAAACTGTCGGTGTACTCGGTTCAGGCGTCGTGGGTCAGGCGCTCGCGACCGGTTTCATTAAACACGGGTACAAAGTTATGATAGGTACCCGTGATCACACTAAATTAACCGAATGGAAAACAGCCAACGGTCCCGATGCCCTCGTCGGAAGCTTTGATGAAGCTGCCGAGTTCGGGCAGATGATCGTGCTTGCCACCAAAGGGATAGCCTCACACCACGCGCTCCGGCTGGCAGGCACTCAACATCTTGACGGAAAAACCATCATCGACGCGACGAACCCGATTGCCGACGGGCAGCCCACGAACGGCGTCATTAAATTCTTTACGACGCTTGATAAGTCGCTCATGGAAGAGCTTCAGGCGATCGCGCCGAACGCACATTTTGTGAAAGCGTTCAACTGCGTCGGCAATTCGCTCATGGTCGATCCCGATTTTGGCGGCACAAAACCGACGATGTTTATTTGCGGTAACAACGAGATCGCGAAACGGGAGGTCCGGCACGTACTGGATCTGTTCGGGTGGGAAACGGAGGATCTTGGGAAAGCGGAAGCAGCGAGAGCGATCGAGCCGCTCTGCATTCTCTGGTGCATCCCTGGCTTTCTTCGCAATGATTGGGTGCATGCGTTTAAAGTATTGAAGCAGCCGCTGGCGGGAAAGACCTCGCGGAAACGTACCGCCGATAAGTCGCGAATGGCGCAGCGCAGTACGGAGCGTACTACGGAGCGCCCCAGGGGAAAATCTACTTCATTAAAACGAGTTTTATAGTGCTCTGGTACGACTGCTTCCCGGCAGCATCGCTGACGGTTAACCGGGCGTAATACAATCCGCTCGGTGCTTCCGTTGTCCCCTGCCGGGAATTCCAGCGCACAGCGTAATATCCCGGCTGCTTTTCTTCGTTAACAAGCGTCGACATCTCCCGCCCCAGGACATCATAAATCTTCAGCGTAACAAACCCCGCGTCCCGTAAACGGTATTTCAGCACCGTTTCGGGATTGAACGGGTTCGGGAAATTCTGTTCAAGGGCAAATCCGTCGGGGAGTTGTGCCGGTTCAGCTGGCCGTACCGAAGGAGGAGGCGCCGGCGGCAATTCGTTTGTCGGTACGATCCTGACGCGATTTCCGGGGACTGCAGACGAGGAGGAGATGATCAGCATGCCCGGAACGGAAGTTTTCACCCAATATCCTCTTCCCGGTCGTAATGAGTCCGTAATTGTGTATCCGGAGTCCGCAGAATATCCGAAGAAGTTTGTCACCGTCATCGAATCCGGTTCGGACGTAATTGAAGTAACCGCGACCGGGAAACTCACCGAGCCGATCATGTTCCAGTTGCGTGCCACCGGAATTGAATCCGTCGAGATCAATGACCCGAGGGCGCCGATGGTACGCGCGGAATCGTAACGCACCCAGTAACCCGGGCCGTTCGTCACCGAATCTTCCTCCGTGTAGCTTCCTGAATAGGCAAATGCCGGCGAAACAGCGAACGCGAAGTTGGCTGACGCGGACGAATACGCCGGATCAACCGGGATCGACGCGAGATTCCAGCCGGCGGACATGTGGTTCGTCATAAGCGCGACGAGGAATGGCGCGTCGCTTTGATCGACAACTGAATTATTAAAAAGGTCGGTAATGCGTATGAGCCCCTGGGAAGTGAGTATGTTCGGCACCATCCAGTCGTACGATCCGAGCGAGGCCGGCGTATCCGCTACGACAACCGACCAGGCCGCACCGTTGTTCGTAGAATATTCTATCTTGATGGAGTCGATCGCGACGCTCGACCACGTAATCGTATGCTGCGTCCCGCCCTGCCATACTTCGCCGCCGTCGGGGCTTGTTACAGAAACTGCAGCCGAATTGAATAACGTAAACGCCGAATCGCTCACGTCGGCGCGGGTCGTGTCGTGAATGTCCCGGACTCGTATGAGCGCCTGCGTCGTCGGCTGCATCGGCACGTTCCACATATACGGACTGCCGGCCGCCATAGCCAGAGGAGCCCAGGAGGAACCGTTATTCGTCGAAAGAGAAATCTCCACGCTGTCCGGGCAACCCCATGCCCACGAAATAGCGATTTGCGAAAGTATCTTCACCTGCTCGCCTCCGTTGGGAGTACTCACGGCCGGGACAGGACGCACAAATGTGAACGTGTCCTGGGATGATACCGTATTTGCGTCATCCACCGTGTAGACGTGCCAGGAGAATGTCCCTCCGCCGAGCACCTGGGGATTGGCGAGCGTGAAGCTGGTGTCCGATCCAAGCTTGTACGTTGAGTCGTATCCCGACCCGAAAATATGCAGCCAGAACCTGGTGGGATCCTGCGTGAGATCCGCCGGCCGCGTCCATCGGAACGTCATCGCTCCGCCCGCGCACACGGTGGCGAGATTCGCCGGTTGTACAAGCGAGACCGGAGTACGCGCTCGCAGGCTGTCAAAAGCGAAAATGTACAAACCGTTTTGCATGTCCCCCGCGGTGACCTTGTTCGACCAGAAGTATGGATAGACCGCCCATACTCCGTCGTAGTTTCCGGGAGGGTAGAGTGTGTCGTTGGACGTGTCATAAAATCCTGCTGTCGCGGGGCTCGCGGGATTTCTTACGTCGACCACTGCGATCCCTGCAGTATACCAGGCGGTGTACGCATACTTCCCCCTCACAAACACGTTATGCTCGATATCCGAAGGAGTGATCTGATACGTCGCCGTCGGAGCGGCAGGAGGAGTCGGGAGCGAGCTGAGGTTCCAGAACTTCAACGACTTGACCGTCGATCCGATTTCATCCGTCGTGATGGCATACTGGCCGTCCGTTGTCGTCCATGCGTTGTGCGTACCGCTTCCCGCATACGCGATCTTTGCGATATGTTGCGGGCTTGTCTTATCCGCGACGCTCGCGATGTTCAATCCCCCGTTGGTATAGATAGAGGCGGCATAGATCGTATCGTTTCTCACGTAACAGTCGTGCACGTAACGCTGGCTGCCGGTTCCCGGAGGGTCATATTCACCGACAAGCTGAGGGTTCAAGGGATCCGCGAGACTGAATATCAGTACTCCGCCGGGCGCCCAGTTGGCGCACCCGTTGAGATACATATATCCGTCGAAGATTTCTATCGTGTGGGCGCGGATGGTATTGAGGGCGCCGCTCGTGTAGACGTAATTCTTGATAAGATTCACGCCCGCGGGGAGCGGGGAAAGATCGACAATCTGTGTTCCGGATCCCCCCTCGCTGACGATGTAAAGATAGTTTTTATACGTTCTCATCTCGCGCCAAACGGATGTCGGCCCGCCGACGTGAGCAATTTCATGAACGTTTGCCGTATCGGTGATTTCGATGATCGCCGTTCCGGTGGCAGTGCCTACGATCGCATACTCTCTCCCGTCAGGCCCTACGTATCCCCACGATCCGGAATACGAAACGCCGCTCGTAGTACCGTGCTTGTTATCGTAATGTTTGAGAAGATGAAGTCCGTTCTGGGGGTACAGCGATCCTGCAAACAATGACAGGAGGAGGAAGAAGAGAGGGAGACGAAACGTACGCATTGAAGAACAAGCCCCGTGTAATCGAATTCGCGTCAATAAAAATTGTGATAGTAAACGGTACAAAAAACCGATCTCAAGTCCAAATCATAAAATGACAAAAGAGCGAAATTTGTTTGATAATTGGGCGCTGTTTCCTATATTACTCGCATAAACGTATGAGTTTGAAGCCCGCAGAGACCAGCCCGACTACAGAACGGCCGATTGGAGTGTTCGATTCCGGGATTGGAGGATTAACGGTCGTGCGGGCGCTCATGACGCGCCTGCCGCACGAGAACATCGTCTATTTCGGGGATACCGCGCGCGTGCCGTACGGCCCGAAGTCGCCGCAGGTCGTCAGGGAATACACCGCGCAGGACACAACTTTTCTTAACGGCCATGGCATCAAGATGGTTGTCGTCGCATGCAACACAGTTTCATCGGTAGCCCTGGACGTGGTTCAAAAAATTGCCAAAGTGCCGGTCATCGGTGTGATTCTCCCCGGAGCCGCGGCTGCTGTCGCAGCGACGAAAAGTAAGCGGGTTGGGGTGATAGGTACAGTTGGAACAATCGCCAGCAATGCGTATACCAACGCGATCCGCCATCTCGATACATCAATAGAGGTTGTCGGCCAGGCGTGTCCTTTATTTGTACCGCTGGCGGAAGAAGGGTGGATCAATCATCAGGCCACAGCCCTTGTCGCGAAAGAATATCTGTTTCCGCTGAAGCTTCAGAAGATCGATACGCTGGTGCTCGGCTGCACGCATTATCCGCTTCTGAAAGAAGTCATCGGCCAAACGATGTCTGCGCAGACGCAGCTCATCGATTCCGGAGAAGCGACGGCATCCGAAGTTGAGCGGATACTCGACAAGGAGGGCTTGCGGAATACGCGGAAGGAAAAAGCGAACGTGCAATTTTTTGTGAGCGACATTCCCCGGAAGTTTACAGAAGTGGGGGAAATGTTTCTCGGACAGAAGCTCGGCAGAGTGCGGAAAGCCGAAGGTTTTTTATAAATCATATCAATCATCACTGAGGAGACACCATGAACAAATTCATCCAGGATATCGAAAGCATTATTCAGAAGCACCGGCTGCTCGACCACCCGTTCTACCAGACGTGGAACATGGGAACGCTGAGCCGCGAAGCGCTTCGTGAGTACGCGAAACAGTATTACCACTTTGTTCAGGCGTTCCCGACGCTGGTGTCCGCGACGCATGCAAACACGCCGCAGCTTTCGGTGCGCCAGGAATTGCTAGAAAACCTCATCGAGGAAGAGCGGGGTGAAGGCAATCATCCCGGATTGTGGATGAATTTTGTCGAAGCTCTGGGGGTCAATCACGCCGAAGTGTCATCGAGCGAAATGCTGCCGGAGACAAAGAAGGCAATCGACACCCTTCGCTCGCTGACGCGCGACGGATCATACCTCGAAGGCGTAACCGCGCTGTACGCCTACGAATCCCAGATCCCGGAAGTCTCGAGAGTAAAGATTGAGGGGCTTCGCCAATTTTACGGCGTAAACGACGAGAAGAGCCTTTCGTTCTTCACGGTCCACGAGGAAGCCGATGTTTACCACTCGGCAGGCGAACGGGGCATCCTCGAAAAGTACGCTGTGACGGAAACCGATCAGGCGAAGTGCGCTGAAGCGGCCCGGAAGTCCGCTCAGGCAATGCTTACCCTGCTTGACGGCGTCTACCGCGTGTACGTCAAACCGTCGTTGAACTAAGCGGTTGTAATATGGCAGTCCGGGAAATTCTCCTGCTCGGCAATCCGCTGCTGCGAACGCAGTGTGAACGAGTCGGAGAATTTTCCGATTCGGCCGTACAACAAACTGTCTCTGACCTCTTCGACACCCTTGCCGAGTTCCGGCGGACGCACGGATTCGGGAGGGGAATCGCCGCTCCGCAGGTCGGTGTAACAAAACGAATCACTGTCATTAATGTCGATACGCCCATCGTGCTCATTAATCCGGAGATCGCAGACCGTTCTGCAGAACTCATGACCCTCTGGGACGATTGCTTCTCATTCCCCGAGATCCTGGTGAAAGTCCGAAGAAACGTGAAAATCACTGTCGCCTACCAGGATGTAACCGGTAAACATCAAAAGCTCGAAGCAGAGGGGAGCCTTTCAGAGCTGCTGCAGCATGAGATCGATCATCTGGATGGAATTCTTGCCGTCGATAGGGCGTTAAATGTACAGCACATCATCCTGCGATCCGAAAGGGATAAATTCGATCGCGTCGTTGAACATGGTACACTATTATAGTGAGGTACAGCATGCCGCTTCTATCACAAGATCAAATTACCGCAGCGCTGAAGAATCTCGACGGATGGCAATTGTCCGGCAAAGAGATCGGTAAGACGATTGAAAAGACAGACTTCGTTCGTGCGATGGGCTTTGTCAATTCAGTCGCTCTTCTTGCCGAGAAGGCCAACCATCATCCGGATATCGACATCCGCTGGAACAAGGTAACGCTCAAGCTCTCGACGCACAGCGACGGCGGCCTGACCGAAAAAGACATCAATCTGGCGAAGGCCATTGACGCCCTGTGAGCTCACGTCTCGAAAAGCTTCAGAAGTTTCTCCAGGACGAGCCGGACGACGTGTTCACTCACTATGCCATTGCGTTGGAGTTCAAGTCCATGGGGCGAATGCAGGAGGCGATAGAAAAATTTGAAGAGGTCATTGCACTCGATCCGGACTACATCGCCGCCTATCACCAGCTCGGGCTCCTGTTCGCAGATATGGAGCAGAAAGAACGGGCGCTTGAATTTCTTGAACGCGGCATAGTTGTGGCAAAGCGCACCGGGGACGTCCACGCCCAGCAGGAGATGGAAGAAGTACGCGAATCCTTCGGGACGTAATACTCTATAATGACGAAAGACGAAATACTTCAGATGTTCCGCCAGTCGAATGCCCTCCTTGAAGGGCATTTCCAGCTGACGTCGGGACTCCATAGCCCCCAGTATTTTCAATGCGCGAAGGTGCTGCAGTATCCCGCGAATGCCGACCGGCTGTGCAATGAAATCGTTCAGCACTTTCGTGATAACCCTCCCCAGGTCGTCGTCGCGCCTGCGCTCGGCGGCATCGTCGTCGGCCAGGAGGTCGCCCGGCAGTGCAACGCGCGCTCGGTCTTCACCGAACGGAAAGAGGGTGTGATGGAGCTGCGGCGGGGATTTGAAATCCATCCGGGTGAAAAAGTTCTTGTGTGTGAAGATGTTGTCACAACCGGCGGATCAGTACAGGAAGTCGTTGACATCGTCGACCAGATGAAGGGAGACCTTGTCGGCGTGACGGCGATCGTCGACCGGAGCGGCGGGAAAGCGAAGTTCAAGAACTTCTACGCCGCCTTCTCGATGGATGTCGTCACCTACAAACCGGAAGCCTGTCCCCTTTGTCAAAAGGGCATCCCCGTAGAAAAACCGGGAAGCAGGCCGCAACCAAAGCCGTAGCACAATGCAAGCCATACTCGAAAATCCGCTCTACAATCATATCTTTATTGCCCTGATCCTGATTTTGGGCCTTGCCATCATGGGCAGAATCCTCAAGAGCCTGGCCGAAATTATCTTCAAAAGATTTGTCAGCAAGACGCAAACCACGTATGACGACCGGATTCTCAGAGTCGTCGGTTCGTATCTGGTGCCGACCAGCATCACGATCGGATTCGCCCTCGGCATTCGTGAGGTTCGCAAGGCGTTTCCGGCGGATCAGGTCACGCAGCATCAGATTCTTGATTACGCGTCTGAAGCCGTGTTTGTCCTGTTTGTTATCCTCGTTGCAAGGATCCTCAGCCGGATTCTCAAAGCCACGCTGGAATGGTACATCGAGGACCTCGCAAGCAAGACAAACCGGACCGGAACGTCCCAGGTTGCGTTTCTTCTGATGAAGTTCGTCAACATCCTGCTGTTCTTCATCGCATCGCTGATTGTACTGGATCATGTCGGGATGAACGTCGGAAGCCTGCTCGTGTCGCTGGGAGTCGGCTCGCTTGCCGTAGCGCTCGCCGCGCAGGAGACGATCTCCAACATGATCGGCTGGTTCGTTATACTCCTGGATCAGCCGTTCCGGGTGGGTGACCAGATCAGGCTGGCATCCGGTGATGAAGGGAAGGTTTACCAGATAGGCCTGCGGGCTACGCGCATCCTCAATGCGGACAATAATATCGTCGTGATTCCGAACGGCGACCTCGTCAAGAACAGGATCGTGAACATTTCTCTCCCGGATATGACCACCCGCGTCGTGATCGATTTCAACGTTCCGTTCGATTCCGATATCGACGTCATCCGGCAAACACTATTGGAAGTTGCAAAGAATGATAAAGACGTCATACAGGAACCGGCGCCTGAGGTGCTCACGGCGAACTTCGGGGATTCCGGAATCCTGCTCCGTCTTGTCGCGCGAGTATATTTTTCTCAACGAGCCGTTATTGAATCCCGCCTGAGGGAAGCAATCAGCAGGAACAAAGCGCTGCGGCTCTCAGTACAACAACATGTCGTACAGGTTGTCAATGGACCTCAAACTCCTCAAACGCACTGAAGTTTATCGCGGCAGGGTCTTCAACATCATCGTGGATGATGTTGAGTATCCCTCCGGCAACAAATCCGTCCGCGAGGTGGCCGAGCACTCGGGAGGAAGCGTCGCACTTGCGGTGTTTCCCGACCGGAGCATCATTCTGGTCCGACAGCACCGGTATCCGTTCCAGGAGTTTGTTTGGGAGCTGCCCGCCGGTAAGCTTTTTCCGGGAGAAGATCCGCTTCACTGCGCCAAGCGGGAGCTTGAAGAAGAGACCGGTTTTATGGCGGCCGAATGGAAGAAGCTGACGGCGATCTATACGACACCCGGATTTTGCAGCGAAGTGCTGCATATCTACCTCGCGCAGCAGCTCAGCGAAGCGCCGGGCGGCAAGCAGCTGGAAGAGGGGGAGCAGACGATGACGATGGCGATCGTGCCGATCGACGACGCCATCGCGATGATCGAGAAAAATGAAATAGTCGACGGCAAGTCGATCTGCGGAATTCTCCTTGGTGAACGTATCTTACGAAAGGGAGCCTCATGAGCGAAGAACAGGCCGGGTATTCTAAGACTCCGGAGTATCCGAACAAGCGGCAGTACCGGTTGGATCTCAAACGGTGCATCGAGGCATCGTGCGACGGGGAGCTTGCCGAGCTGTCGTATTATGAACGCAACAACTGGGCCACCGTCGAGCTTCAGTGCAACACGTGCAAGAGAAAATTTGTTGTCAAAGTAGAAATTTAATAAACGTGAACCCGACAGAACTTATACGCAAGAAACGTAACGGGGGGAAGCTTTCCCGCCCCGAATTGGAATTTTTGATACAAGGCTATCTCAGCGGCACAGTCGCCGAGTACCAGATGTCGGCATTTCTGATGTCGGTCTATTTCAAGGGAATGGATTTTGAGGAAACGACCGTCCTCACCGATGTCATGATAAAATCCGGCGTCGTGGCGAACCTGTCACAAGTGCCAGGAGTGAAGGTAGACAAGCACTCAACAGGCGGCGTTGGGGACAAAGTATCTCTTATTCTCGCTCCCATGGTCGCGGCGTGCGGAGTTCCTGTGCCGATGATCTCCGGCCGCGGGCTCGGCCACACCGGCGGGACGCTTGATAAGCTCGAATCGATTCCCGGATTCCGGACATCGCTTTCGATGGATGAGTACGCAGCTACTCTGAAAGAAGTAGGCCTCGTGATGATCGGTCAAACGCAGGAGATCGTTCCTGCCGACAAACGTCTCTATGCATTGCGCGATGTAACGGGCACCGTCGAGAGCATTCCGCTCATCTCCGGCAGCATCATGAGCAAGAAAATTGCTGAAGGCGCAGACGCGCTCGTGCTGGACGTGAAAACCGGCCGCGGTGCGTTCATGCAGTCGAAAGATGATGCCGTCCGTCTGACCGAAACGCTGATTGCTGTTGGCAAGCAGTTTGGCAAGCGGACGATCGGATTTTTGACCGATATGAATCAGCCTCTCGGCTTCGCGGTGGGAAACTGGCTTGAGGTAGTCGAGTGCCTCGAATGCCTCCAGGGTAGAAACGTTCCCGACCTCATGGAATTGACGTATGTCCTGGGCGGCGCAATGGTCATGCTCGGGAACAAGGCAGGCACACTGAAAGAGGGCATGCAGAAATGCCGTGAATCGATCGCTTCCGGAAAAGCCTGGCAGAAATTCAGAGAACTTGTGAAGCGGCAGGGTGGAGATGTTGCCGCCATCGATCATCCGGGTACGTACCGGAAGAGCAAGCATTCGCTGGAAGTGAAGAGCAGTACGACCGGCGACATTCAAGGCATCGATGCGCTCGAATTCGGGTTTGTTGCGATTCTCCTGGGAGCCGGACGCATGAAAGTCGAAGACGTTATTGAGCCCGCCGCAGGAA
>Ga0310810_10004540_pt1 | contig 15374 bp, 15 predicted proteins | sample NCmetagenome_FD_207641 | JGI IMG/M metagenome (GOLD analysis project Ga0310810, IMG submission 207641) | Soil microbial communities from experimental microcosm in Duke University, North Carolina, United States - NC | ecosystem: Engineered > Artificial ecosystem > Soil microcosm > Unclassified ...
TGCGCTAGGAATCGGCGCGATCCCGTGCTATCGACCCACGCCAACCCAAAAGCGGGCCGTGACGCAGGCGAGGGACCCCCTCGCAACGGGCATTTTTAACCCCTGCCGGCCGGTCTGACTGCCCTTTTGGGCAAGACGGAGTTGGCGATGGCCGGAAAAAATAATTCAAACCCGCGCGAAGGGCTCACTTTCGATGACGTGCTGATACAGCCCGGCCTGTCAGAAGTTCTGCCCGCCGACGTCGATATCCGCTCACGCATCACCCGCTCGATTCCCGTCAACATTCCGGTCATCGCATCGGCGATGGATACAGTCACCGAGGCGCAGATGGCGATTGCCATGGCACAGGCAGGCGGCATCGGTGTGCTTCACCGAAACATGGAACCGGATGTGCAGGCAGCGCAGGTCCGTCAGGTGAAGAAATTCGAATCCGGCATGGTCGTAAATCCGGTGACGATCGAACCGGACGCAACACTCCAACAGGCGCTCGACTTGATGAAGGACAACCACATCTCCGGCATTCCGGTGGTCGAGCGCTCCGCCGGCTCGCAGCCGGGTAAGCTAGTCGGCATTCTGACCAACCGCGACGTGCGCTTTGCCACCGACCCGCGACAGCCCGTGTCGGAGCTGATGACCAAAAAACTTATTACGGTGCGGGAAGGCGTCGGCCAGGACGAGGCCAAGCGTTTTCTCCATCAGAATCGGATCGAGAAGCTTCTGGTCGTCGATGCGCAGTATCGCTGCGTCGGCCTCATCACGGTGAAAGATATCGAAAAGGCGGTCGCCAATCCGAACGCCTGCAAGGATGATCAGGGCCGGCTTCGTGTTGCCGCGGCGACGACCGTCGGCGATAAGGGCTTCGCGCGCACCGAAGCTCTCATCGCAGCTGGGGTCGACCTTGTTGTGGTCGATACTGCTCACGGCCATTCGCGATATGTGCTCGACGCGGTGACCCGGATCAAACGTCAATCGAACAAAGTGCAAGTAGTCGCCGGGAACGTCGCGACCAGCGAGGGTGCCAAAGCGTTGATCGACTGCGGAGCCGACGCCATCAAAGTCGGCATCGGTCCGGGTTCGATCTGTACGACGCGGATTGTTGCCGGCGTCGGTGTGCCACAGTTGACAGCGATCATGGATTGTGTCGATGCGGCAAAAGCTTCCAATACGCCGGTGATCGCCGATGGTGGCATCAAATATTCAGGTGATCTCGCGAAAGCGATCTCGGCAGGGGCTGACTGCGCGATGGTCGGGTCTTTGCTTGCCGGTACAGATGAGACACCCGGCGAAGTGTTTCTATATCAAGGCCGCTCGTATAAGACCTACCGCGGCATGGGATCGGTTGGTGCGATGTCGCGCGGTTCGGCCGACCGCTATTTCCAGCAAGACATCAAGGACACGCTCAAGCTGGTGCCTGAGGGTGTTGAGGGACAGGTGCCTTACAAAGGCGCGGCGGCAACTGTGCTGCACCAATTGACCGGTGGCTTGCGGGCCGCCATGGGTTACGTGGGTGCCAAGGATCTCACAGAGATGCACAGCAAGGCGGAGTTTATCCGCATCACCGGGGCAGGATTACGCGAGAGCCACGTGCACGACGTGACAATTACCCGGGAAAGCCCGAACTATCCGAGCCGGGTATAATTATCCTTTCCGACGCGGGAGGATCGGGTCATGTCAGTTCAATTCGTCTTATTGCCCTTATTTGTCGAGGTGTTGCTCACCTTTGGCGTGATGTTCGGCATGATGTATTTCCGCACATCGACATTGCAGCGTGGCGAGACGCAGTTCGACAACATCGCGTTGCGTGAGCCGAACTGGCCGGTGCCCGCCACCAAGTTTGCCTATTCGTTTTCCAATCAATTTGAATTGCCAATTCTTTTCTATGTGCTGACCATTCTTGAGGTCATCACGCGCCATGCCGATCTTATTTTCGTTATCCTTGCCTGGATTTTTGTTGTTTCGCGGTGGGCGCATGCGCTGATCCACGTGACCAACAACAATGTTCGCGTTCGGGGCGGGTTTTATGGGATCGGTGCGATCATCCTGGTCATCATGTGGGTGATCTATATCGTGCGCATCTTGCTTGCTCTGCCATGACACCGGCAGCGCGGCTCGCCGCAGCCATCGAGGTCTTCGCCTCGATTGAAAGCGAACGTCGTCCCGCGGCTGACGCGCTCAAGGCCTGGGGGCTTACCCATCGCTATGCGGGTTCGGGCGATCGTGCAGCGATCGCCGGACTTGTATACGACGGGCTGCGACGGAGGGCGTCGAGCGCATTTATCATGCAGGCCGACACACCGCGCGCTATTCTTCTGGGCATGCTCAAGCGCGAGCGCGGATTCGATGTTGAGGCAATTGGGAATCTCGCCGATGGATCGAAATACGCGCCGCAGAAGCTGAGCGACGATGAGCGTAAGCATCTCGAAACCAGTGAGATCGAAAACGCGCCGCCTTACATTGCCGGCGACTATCCGCAGTGGCTGGATCCCTATTTCGAGCGCGCGTTCGGCGATGCGCGGGCCGAAGAGGGGGCGGCGCTTGCTTCCCGTGCGCCGCTTGATCTGCGCGTCAACACTTTGAAGGCAGAGATCGACGCCGTTACAACGGCCCTGTCGGATCTCAATCCTGAGCCAGCGCGATGGTCACCCTGGGGCTTGCGGGTTCGGTTATCAGCCGACGCGAAAAGTCCCCCCATTCACGCCGAGCCGGCGTTTATCAAGGGCATGGTCGAGGTCCAGGACGAGGCGTCGCAATTGGCCACAATGTTTTCAGGTGCCAGGCCTGGCGAGCAAGTCGTCGACCTTTGCGCCGGTGCCGGCGGCAAGACACTGGCTCTGGCTGCGATGATGCAGAACAAGGGCCAAATTTTTGCAACTGATGACGACAAGCGTCGGCTCGCTCCGATCCATGATCGCCTCAAACGCTCGGGCGCGCGCAACGTTCAGGTGCGCTCTCCAAAATCCGTTGGCAGTGAAATTGACGACCTGTTGGGGCGAATGGACCTCGTTCTTATCGACGCCCCGTGCACAGGCACCGGAGCTTGGCGGCGTAACCCCGACTCCAAATGGCGAATGCGGCCGGGCGCGCTCGAGCAACGTCAGAAGGAGCAGGCAGGGGTGCTCGATCGGGCTGTAACCCTGCTCAAGCCGGAAGGCCGGATAGCGTATGTTACCTGTTCGGTGCTGGAGGAGGAAAATGGCGCGCAGGTGCGGGCATTCCTGGGCCGGAACCCTTCGTTCGCGGTCGAAGCCCCGGGCGCAGTGACACGGGTGCTCGGCGAGCAGGCCCTCGTTTTCTCAAAGGCGGTCCGCCTATCGGGAGAGGGCATACTGATGACGCCACGGCTGACAGGTACCGACGGCTTTTTCGTCTCTTTGCTCCGGCGGCGCCCCTGAGGTCAGTAACGATCGGTAAGAAATCGCAAACGGAATTCCCCGATTGCGCCCCAATCCGGGCCAATTTTCTCCTCGATATTCGCGTGTCTGTGGAACCGCGAGATTCTTCTTCGGGGTTTTTCATGCTTGTCGCCAGGCGCGATCCGCCATTTCACGGGAACGCGCGCGATATTTCGCCCGTCGACTTTGACGCCGATCCAAGACCGAGGTCGCCGAGGGCGGTGCGCTTCGTGACCGCGATCCAGATGATCGGTTCGCTACTCGCGCTTCCGGTCGGTATCGCAAGTGCCTACACGTTCTACCGCGCAAATTTTTCTCCCGAGACAACATGCCAGAGCCTACGCAGCGGCATCATCGGAATGCTCGACAAAGGCCTCGACGCGTCCACCCGGCGCATCCTCGTGCGTCGCGACGTCGAGAGTTTTGAAAAAACCTGCGCCGTAGTTGATCCTGAAGCGACCGCAGCGTTCAAGGCGTTGCTGGCAGCTGAAAAATCGCCGCCGGTTGCGGCCGCGGCGCCTGTAACCAAAGCCCAGCCAGACGAAACGGTATCAAAGGAACAGGTCCACAAAGCCGAACCGCGCCCGCAAGCGACGCCCAAGCAATCCACCGCGAATACGCAAGCTCCTGCCGCGCAAAACGTCCGCCGCGAGCCTGCCGTGTCCGACACGCAATGGCTCGATGCCGTTCGCCAGGCATTGGTGACGCACCGACCGGATGCGCGACCTGCCGAAAGCTCCAAAGCCCGCCCGATGCTCCAGCCTACCGCGCACCCGATCCAACGTGACGCGGAGCCGCACGTGCCGCCAGCAATTGCTCCGTCCGTCAGTGCAACAGCGACCGCGCCGGCCGCGACTGCGTCGCCGGTACCCGCTGTTGCGCCGACCTTGCCGCCGCCAGTTTCCATCGCTCCGGCGCCCGCGCAGCAAGATGTGGCGCAGCCAAAGATGCCCGATCACCCGATTCCACCGGGATCGATCCCTTCTTCAGAAGCGGTTGCCGGTACGGAAACCAAGACCGATGAATCGGGTCGGTCACGGATCGGCAAATGGATTTCGTCGATTCCGTTGCTTGGTAATGTGGTCGATAACGGCCGGCACTAAGCCGGTTGCCAGTCCGCAACCGTCTTCAGATCCGTTTCAATTTGCCATCGACCCGGTTTTTCCGCTTGCCGTTCGGCCTGCGTGAGGCGGCGAAGATATTCGTCGCGCGGGATCTCCCGGAACCGCATGTCCTGGCAGGTTGGCGTCATGAGCTTGCCGTCGTTGAAGTCAAAGCCCCAATGCGCGAGCTGCCAGTTCAGCGCGGTGAAACCCATTTTCGATGTGTTGGGCTCCCGTGAGAACTGCGACTCGGTGATGAAGGCGCGGCCGAGCGCAACGCCATAGCCGCCGCCGGCGAGCTCACCGCGCTCGTTCCAAACTTCGAATGAATGCGCGTAGCCGGCATCAAACAAATTGGCATAGGCCCGCATGATCCGCGGCGTAATCCAAGTCAAATGCCAGCGGCCGTCCCGCTGGCCGGCGCAGGCGGCGATAACGGCCTCAAAGTCCCGGTCGAGCGTGACCGTGTAGCTGTCCTGACGCATTTGCCGGCGCAGTCGCCTTGCGATGTGCAGCTCATTGAAAAAGAGAACCGAACGCTGCGGTGGTGACCACCACTTCAGTGGCGCAACATGCGCGAACGGATAGAGCCCGCGGCGATATGCGGTAAGAAGCGTTGGCGGCGTCAAGTCGTGCACGATCCCGGCAAGTCCAGGCGGGCTGTCAAATGCGCGCTCTGGATCGGGCAGGGCATAGTCGGGTGCCAGAAGCTCGTCGAAGCAGAGCCGAACCACATTCGGCAGCCCGCGAATTCGGGAAGGACTTAGCGCCCAGACGAACCCAAGGATGTGACGTTGCGCCATACTGCCCAGACTTTCGCGAAAGAGCTCGCCGCGACGATCGGCGCGACCGCGCACTGCGGCCGGTAATCTCATGCGCTCGGTTTCGAAAGCCATGGTGTCTTGCGGCTATGCAGTTGTGAACAAATGGGATCGGGAGCATTTTCTAAGCACGTTCGGCGCTAACATTGGGTTACCCCGATCGCGGACACTTGACCTTCAAGCCCAAAGCCCGCAAAAAGCCGCCCCGAACGGCCCTTGCGCGCCCGAGTCGGCCATTTTCGGGGCACATCGACCGTCCATGCACGACAAGGTTCTGATCGTCGATTTCGGTTCCCAGGTGACCCAGCTCATTGCGCGGCGGGTGCGGGAGGAGAAGGTCTATTCCGAAATCGTTCCCTTCCAGAAAGCCGAAGCCGCGTTCCGCGAGATGAAGCCGAAGGCGGTTATTCTGTCCGGCGGCCCCGCTTCAGTCCTCGACAAGGACGCGCCGCTCGCGCCTAAGGTTATATATGAAGCCGGAATACCGGTGCTCGGCATTTGCTACGGCGAGCAGGCGATGGCGCAGCAACTCGGTGGCCAGGTGGAAGGCGGGCATCACCGTGAATTCGGCCGCGCCGAGGTGACCGTCACGGAAGAGTCCCCGCTTTTCGAAGGGGTCTGGCGCAAGGGCGAGAAATACCCGGTGTGGATGAGCCACGGCGATCGCGTGACCAAGCTCCCGCAGGGCTTCCACGTTTTCGGCACGTCGCCGAATGCGCCGATCGCCATCATCGGCGACGACAAGCGTAAATTTTATGCCACGCAATTCCATCTTGAGGTCATGCATACGCCGCACGGGGCGGCGATCCTGCGCAATTTCGTGCGCAAGATTGCCGGTCTCAAAGGCGACTGGACCATGCGCGCTTTCAAGGAGGAAGCGATTGAGAAAATCCGCAAGCAGGTCGGCAAAGGGCGGGTGATCTGCGGCCTGTCAGGTGGCGTCGATTCCGCGGTTGCAGCCGTGCTGATCCATGAGGCGATCGGCGACCAATTGACTTGCGTGCTCGTGGACCATGGCCTGATGCGGCTCGCAGAAGCTCAGAAGGTGATGACGCTTTTTCGGGACAGCTACAACATTCCGCTGGTGCACGTGGATGCCTCTGAGACCTTCCTCAAGGCCCTCGCAGGCGTCGAGGATCCCGAGCAGAAGCGCAAGACCATCGGCAGGCTGTTTATTGACGTCTTCGAACAGGAAGCCAGGAAAGTCGGCGGCGCGGAATTCCTAGCCCAGGGTACGCTCTATCCCGACGTGATTGAAAGCGTCTCATTCACCGGCGGCCCATCAGTCACGATCAAGTCGCATCACAACGTCGGCGGCTTGCCCGAACGCATGAACATGAAACTGGTCGAGCCCTTGCGAGAACTCTTCAAAGACGAAGTAAGGGCCCTCGGCCGGGAGCTTGGTTTGCCGGAGGCTTTTGTCGGGCGCCATCCATTTCCTGGGCCTGGCCTCGCTATTCGCTGTCCAGGGCCGATCACGCGCGAAAAGCTCGATATCCTCCGGCTCGCGGACGAGATCTACATTGAAGAAATCCGCCGCAGCGGACAATACGACAACATCTGGCAAGCCTTTGCAGTGCTCCTGCCGGTCAAGACGGTTGGAGTCATGGGCGACGGGCGAACCTACGATTATGTCGTTGGGCTGCGCGCCGTGACGTCGACGGATGGCATGACCGCCGATTTCTACCCCTTTGACATCGAATTTCTGGGCATCGTCGCGACGCGCATCATCAACGAAGTCAAAGGTGTCAACCGCGTGGTCTACGATGTGACATCGAAGCCGCCGGGCACGATCGAGTGGGAGTAGACATGCCGGTCACCATCTACGGCATCAAGAACTGCGACACGATGAAGAAGGCGCGTGCGTGGCTCGACGAGCATGGCGTCAACTACACCTTCCACGACTACAAGACTGCAGGCATTGAACGGGCGCAGCTGGAGAAGTGGGTAAAGAAGGTTGGTTGGGAGGCGCTGCTCAACCGCGGAGGGACAACCTTCAAGAAACTACCCGACAAGGAAAAGGACGGCGTTACAAAGGCAAAGGCGCTGGCCCTGATGCTCAAGCAGCCGTCGATGATCAAGCGGCCCGTCCTGGAAGTGGGCGGGCGAAAATTGCTGGTCGGCTTCAAGCCGGAGCAGTACGGAGCATCATTGGGCTAACTAACGAGGCAAAAGCCGCACCTTTACCGGCGTTTTTGCGGAGCGGGCCCCTTGATCCTGCGTGCTTTCCCTGCCACATGCGCCCCATGAACAAGCCGATGACCACGTCCGATTCGATCCCGGCGACCCCGCTTGCGGCCGAGGTCGACCGGCGGCGCACATTCGCGATCATTTCGCATCCGGACGCTGGCAAAACGACGCTGACGGAAAAGTTGTTGCTCTTCGGCGGCGCCATCAATCTCGCCGGTCAGGTCAAAGCAAAGCGGGATCGCCGCTCGACGCGCTCAGACTGGATGGCGATCGAGCGTGAGCGCGGCATTTCTGTTGTTACCTCGGTCATGACGTTCGACTACGACGGGCGGGTATTCAACTTACTCGACACGCCGGGCCACGAGGACTTTTCTGAAGACACCTATCGCACGCTCACCGCCGTCGATTCCGCGGTGATGGTGATCGACGCCGCCAAGGGCATTGAGGCACGTACGCGCAAGCTTTTCGAGGTCTGCCGGCTTCGCGATATTCCGATCATTACGTTCATCAACAAGATGGACCGCGAAAGCCGCGATCCATTCGAGTTGCTCGACGAGATCGAAAAGACGCTGGCGCTCGACACTGCACCGATGACCTGGCCGATCGGCCGCGGCCGCGATTTCGCCGGAACCTATGACCTTTCAACCGGTGAGATGCGTCTTGTCGGCGAGGACGGAAAAACGGTCGAGCGGCAAGCGCTCGACCTGCCTGGACTTGCGGTTAAAAATCCCATGCTCGATGCCAAGGCGATTGCCGATGAGCTCGCGCTGGTGAAGGAAGCGTGCCGGACATTCGACTTCAAGTCATTTCGTGAGGGCCATCTGACGCCTGTATTTTTTGGATCGGCATTGAAGAATTTCGGCGTCAAAGATCTGCTGGATTCGCTCGCGTCCTTTGCGCCGGCACCGCGCGCGCAGGTCTCCAACGTCAGGACGGTCGATGCGCACGAAAATGCGATGACGGCCTTTGTTTTTAAGATCCAGGCGAATATGGACCCGAACCACCGTGACAGGATTGCGTTCGCGCGCCTTTGCTCGGGAAAACTCAGGCGCGGCATGAAAGCGAAGCTCACGCGCACGGCAAAGCCATTGACGCTGTCCACGCCACAATTCTTCTTTGCGCAGGATCGGGCGCTTGCGGAGGAGGCCTATGCCGGCGATGTCGTCGGCATCCCCAATCACGGCACACTCCGCATCGGTGATACGCTCACTGAAGGCGAAGACATCGCATTTCTGGGCGTTCCGAATTTTGCCCCCGAAATCCTGCGTCGCGTAAAGCTAGGCGACCCGATGAAGGCCAAGAAGTTGAAAGAGGCGCTGCAGCAGATGGCGGAAGAGGGAGTCGTGCAGGTATTCCGCCCGCTTGACGGCGCACCCGCGTTGGTCGGTGTTGTCGGGCCGCTGCAGCTTGATGTGCTGAAGGTGCGGCTGTCGGAAGAATACGGTCTCGATGTCGGCTTCGAGCAGCCTGAGTTTCAACTGGCGCGCTGGATCTCTTCGGACGATGACAAAAAGCTCGAAGAGTTTGTGCAGGCTAACTACTCAAGTTGTGCGGAAGACCTAGATGGCGACAAGGTATTCATGGCGCGCAACCAATTCATTCTCGACTACACGCAAGAACGCGCCCCGGGGATGTCATTTGTCGACATCAAGGATGTCAAAGACCGCGCGGCAGCCTAGTTTATTTTCACATTCGCTGCCTTGATCACCGGCGCCCAGCGGGCAATTTCGTCGTTCATTCGCGCACGTAAGGCGTCCGGCGATGAGCTGACCGGCTCCATCAACTGGGTGGCCAGCTTTTCTCGCGCAGCCGGCTGCATCATGATCTCGGAAACATCCTTGCTGATCCTCTCGGCCATCGATTTCGGCGTGCCTCCGGGTGCGATCAGGCCATTCCAGGCATCGGCTTCCACGTCGATGCCGGCCTCCTTGAGAGTTGGAACGTCCGGCAAGTATGGCGAGCGGTGGGGTGTGGAAACGGCAAGAATTTTAACCGCACCCGCTTTGGCCTGGGGTGTCACCGCAATCGCCGGAAGGCAGGCCATCTGGGCGTCATTTCGGAGTACCGCGGTGACGGCCTGCGGCGAACTGGCATAAGGCACGTGCACGAGTTGAGTGCCGGCTTTGATCGCGATTGCTTCCATCGCGAGATGAGACAGAGAGCCGGTTCCAATGGAAGCGAAATTGTATTTGCCTGGGTTCTTCTTCAGGAGCGAAACAAGCTCCGCGACGGAATTGATACCAAGGCCTGGGTTAACTGCGAGCACACTTGGCTGCGTGACCAGTTGGGTGATCGGCACGATATCTTGATGAGGATCATAAGGAAGTTTAGCGAACAATAGTGTGTTGATGGCGAGCGGGCCGCCTATACTCACGCCGATTGTCGAGCCGTCGGGCGCAGCCTTTGCGACGGCATCGGTGCCGAGGTTACCGCTCGCGCCGGGTTTATTCTCTACGACGAAAGTGGTCGTGGGATATTTATGCTGCAGGCCATCCGCCACCAAGCGTGCCACGATGTCGGGCGTCGATCCTGCGCCAAACGGCACAATAATTCGCACGGTTTTTCCCGGCCAATCTTGCGCCGGCGCGGGCGCCGCGGCCGCGAATAGAAACAAAAGTGCCATGACGGCATATTTCGGAAGCCGATATATTGAAAGCACTGAGCTGCGACCTATTTGGGATCGGCTTGCATTGGATGCCGCTATCCTCTACTGCGGCGACAATCTAACGCGAGTGTAGCATGGGTTTAAACATTCTCATTCTTGGTCTGGCGGTTTTCCTCGCAACGCATGTTTTCGTCTCGTTTCGCGAGGCGCGCGCCAGCGTTATCGAGCGGGTAGGGTTGCCCCTATACCGCAGCCTGTTCGCGATCGTATCACTTGTAGGCCTTGCGCTGATCATTTGGGGCTACGCGCAATATCGCGCCCATGGTCTGGTTCAGCTTTGGTCTCCTCCCGTTTTCACGCGGCATATCACCATTGGCTTGGTGTTTTTCGCGGTGGTCTTTGTCGTCGCCGCATTCTTTCCAAGTCATATCAAAGCCAGGCTTAGGCATCCCATGTTGGCTGGCGTGAAGACTTGGGCGCTAGCGCATCTGCTCTCGAATGGCGATCTCGGTTCCATCCTGTTGTTTGGCACGTTCCTGGCCTGGGGTGTCTATGCTCGTATCGCCGCCAAGCGTCGCGGTGACATTGGCGCTGCCGCGAAGCCTGCTCCGCAAGGTTGGACGAATGACGTCGTTGTCGTGGTTCTTGGGGTTGCCATATTCCTTGCGCTCGGCTTTTGGTTCCACCCTTATGTGGTTGGCGTACCGGTGTTCGGGAGGTAGCGCGTGTCGACTCAGGACGAGATCAGGCGGGTTACTGCACCGGACATTCTCGCGCGCAAAGGCGGCGAGCCGATCGTGTGTCTGACCTCATACCACGCGCACACAGCACGCCTCGTCGATAAATATTGCGACGTCATTCTCGTGGGCGACTCGCTCGGCATGGTGATGCACGGAATGGAGACGACCGTTCCGGTGACGCTCGACATGATGATTCTGCAAGGTCATGCGGTGATGCGCGGTTCGCGGCGGGCTCTTGTCGTTGTCGACATGCCGTTCGGCTCGTACGAAGAATCGAAAGAGCAGGCGTTTATGAACGCGGCACGCGTTCTGAAGGAAACAGGCTGCGGCGCGATCAAAGTCGAAGGCGGAAAGCGCATGGCAGAAACGATCCGATTTCTGGCCGAACGTGGCGTTCCTGTCATGGCGCACGTCGGGTTGACGCCGCAGGCGATCAATACGATCGGCTCGTTCCGGGCGCAGGGTCGCGATGAGGCCGACTGGGCGCGGATCGAGGAGGACACGATCGCGGTCGCGCGGGCGGGCGCTTTTTCGGTCGTTATTGAAGCGGTTGCGGAACCGTTGGCGCGCAAGCTCACAGCTGCGGTGGCAATCCCGACCATCGGTATTGGTGCCAGTGTCGTGTGCGATGGTCAGATACTGGTGCTCGAGGACATGCTCGGCCTTTCGCCGCGCGTTCCCAAGTTCGTCAAGCGCTACGGCGCGCTCGGACCGGGTATCGAAAAGGCGATTTCCGACTACGCTGCCGAAGTCCGCGCGCGGACTTTTCCCGGGCCGGAACACATTTATCCGATGAAAAGCAAAAAGACCTAAGACGCTGAAATGTTAAGGATTGTGGCCTTTGGCTTTGCCTTAGCCGCGCCACATCGGTAGGTTACGGCGCAATTCGGGCCCGGGGGTGGGCCAGGCGGTTGGGAACCATCGTGGCCGATATTTTTCATGAGGTGGACGAAGAAGTCCGACGCGAGCAGCTCAAAAAGCTGTGGGATCGCTACAGCATTTATTTGATCGCCCTTGCTGTCTTGATCGTTGCCGGGATGGCTGCCTGGCGCGGATACGAATATTGGGTTGCAAAGAAGGCTGCCGCCGCGGGCGCGGAATTTGAGGCGGCAATCGCACTGAACGAAGAAGGCAAGCGAGCCGAGGCCGAGGCAGCTTTCGCGAAGGTGGCAGCCGAGGCGCCCGCCGGCTATCGCATGCTCGCCCGCATGCGCGCGGCAGGCGCGCTCGCACAATCCAAACCGGCAGACGCCGTAAAAGCCTACGACGAAATCTCTGCTGACACTGCAGTCGGGACTATCTGGCAGGATCTGGCTGCGGTACGCGCCGGATTGCTGCTCGTCGACACGGCGCCGCTGGCCGACATGCGGCGGCGGTTGGACCCGGTTGCCGAGCCGACGCGGAGTTTTCGCCACACTGCGCGCGAGCTGCTCGCTTTGTCGGCCTGGAGGAACCACGACTTCGCTGCTACCCGCAAATATATCGACATGATCGCAGGCGATGCGGAGAGCCCGATCGGCGTCCGCGCGCGGGCGGATGTCTTGTCGGCGTTGATCACGGCGGATGGAAAGAGCTGAGCGCATGCGTGCAAGTTCTCGAATCGTATTGCTTGTAACGCTTGCGCTAGCCATACCGGCGCTTGCCGGTTGCGCGGATTTCGATCCGGACAAGCTCGACGTGTTTGGCCTCAACGAAAAGAAGAAATTGCCCGGCGAGCGTAAGGAGTTGTTTCCCGGGGGCGTGCCCGGCGTAACCCAAGGAATTCCGCCCGAATATGTGAAAGGCAATCACCCTCCGCCGGAAACGGCGCAAGCTTTGCAGGCTCCTGCGCCTGAGCAGAACAAGGCCGCGGAGGAGGCTCAGCCAGAGAAGAAAGCCGCCGCAGCGGAGCCTGAGCCGAAACCGAAACCGAAACGCGCCGCAAAGCCGCGCACGGCGTCGCAGCAGCCGGCACAGGCCGCAAGCCAACCGCAGCAGCAAATGGCACCATGGCCCCAGCAGAATCCGCAGCCTGCGCGGCAACAGGACCAGTCGCCCTGGCCGACACAAGGGCAGACTACGACGGCACCCTGGCCGTCGTCGCCGCAGCCCGGCACCTTCTCGCGCTGACAAGTGTAGCAGGCTAAAAACCTGGGCCGCCTCGCGTGGCCGGATAGCATAATGCCATTCACAGTCGCCATCATCGGTCGCCCCAATGTCGGCAAGTCGACCCTCTTCAACAGGCTGGTCGGCCGCCGGCTTGCGCTTGTCGACGACAGGCCCGGCGTTACCCGCGACCGCCGCGAGGGGGAAGGCAGGCTTGGCGACATCGCCTTCACCGTGATCGATACCGCCGGGTTAGAGCAGTCCGATCCTGAAAGCCTGTCCGGCCGCATGCGGGCCCAGACCGAAGCGGCCATCCAGCAGGCGGATGCCGTCTTCTTCATGATCGATGCGCGCGCCGGGCCGATTCCCGCGGACCACGCGTTCGCGGATGTCGCGCGCAAGTCGGGCAAACCGATAATTCTAGTGGCCAACAAGAGTGAAGGTACTTCCGGCGAGGCGGGACGGCTTGAGGCCTATGCGCTCGGCCTCGGCGAGCCGATACCGATTTCGGCCGAGCATGATGAAGGCATGTCCGATCTCTTCGATGCCTTGCGCGCCGTGCTGCCCGAGCATGGGAATGCGGTATCCTCCGATATCGCGCCGGACGCCGCTCACCCAATCCGCGTCGCTATCGTCGGCCGGCCCAACGCAGGAAAGTCCACATTGATCAATCGTTTGATCGGGGAGGAGCGGCTACTCACAGGGCCCGAGGCCGGTATCACGCGGGACGCAATTGCGGTCGAGCATTTATGGCAGGACCACAAGTTCCGGATCTACGACACAGCCGGCCTGCGGCGGCGTTCCCGTGTCGAAGAGAAGCTGGAAAAACTTTCAGTTGCTGACGCGCTCAATGCGGTGCGCTTTGCCGAGGTCGTGGTTGTGCTGCTTGACGTTGAAAATGCGTTCGAAGAGCAGGACCAGCGCATTGCCGATTTGGTCGAGCAGGAAGGCCGCGCGATCGTCATTGCGGTCAACAAATGGGATCTGAAGGACAAGACAGCGGGAGCCATCGGCAAGTTGCGCGAGCAGGCCGAGGAAAAACTCACTCAGCTCAAAGGTGTGCCGGTGGTTGCCGTCTCTGGCCTTACTGGCGAAGGGCTTGACCGATTGATGCAGGCAATCGTCGACGCCTATGACGTGTGGAACAAGCGCATTCCTACCAGCGGGCTTAATCGCTGGTTCGAACATGCGGTGAGCGCACATCCGCCGCCCGCGGTTTCGGGGCGCTCATTGCGGCTCAACTACATCACGCAAGCCAAGAGTCGTCCGCCCAGCTTTGTAATTTTTTGCACTCGCGCTGACGCCGTGCCAGATGCCTACAAGCGGTATCTGTTGAACTCTTTGCGCGAGACCTTCGATCTTCCGGGCACACCAATCCGCCTCACGTTGCGCGAGAAAGACAATCCCTACAAAGGGCGCGCGAAGCGCAAGCACTGATCGGCGCGAAAGTTGACCGGCTAGAGCGTGATCCGTTGAGCTGACGTCCTCCACTGTCATGGCCGGGCTCGTCCTGGCCATCCACGTCTTTGAATTTCACATTAAGACGTGGATGCCCGCGACAAGCGCGGGCATGACGAGCCAAAGGGTTCGGCTCTAGGCCGGCGGCTGGAACGACTTCAGCTTGCGGTCGCGATAGTCATAGAGCTTGCCGGACTCCGTGAAGTCGGGGAGGCATAGCGGCAGGATCGCTTTTGCGACCTCTTCGGGTGTCGGCAGCGTCAACGGATCGACGCCTGGGAACGCTCCGAGGTACATGCGCGTCCGCGTTGGGCCCGGACCAAACAAATTGGCACGTATATTCGTGGTGGCCGTCTCGGCCGCATAAGTGCGCACCAGGACCTCCAGCGCCGCCTTTGACGCTGCGTAGGGTCCCCAATAGGCGCGACCTAGATGCGCGACCCCCGACGTCAGGAATACCGCCCGGCCGGCTTGCGAACGCTGCAGCAGCGCATCCATGCAGCGGATCAGCTGCCAGTTCGCGGTGACATTGACCGCGACCATGTTGTCCCAGTCTTTCGGCTCGTAGTGCGAAAGCGGCGACAGGACCCCCAATATGCCGGCGTTGCCGATCAGGACATCGAGGCGTTGGTAGCGCTCATTGAGAGCCTGTGCGAGCCGGGCGATGCCATCGCTGTCCTTCATATCGAGCGGCACGAGGGTCGTGGAGCTGCCGACGGCCTTGACCTTGTCGTCCAGCTCTTCCAGCCCCCCGACAGTGCGCGCGACGGCGACGATATGGGCCCCGGCCTGCGCAAGCTCGAGCGCCACCGCCGCGCCAATGCCGCGTGAGGCTCCGGTGACCAAGGCAATGCGGTCGGAAAGGGGCCTGGTTGCGCCGGTCATTGGTCCGGCCATGACCGCGATTAGATGGCTTCTGCCAGAAGCGACAACTGGCGGGGGCTAGCTTCCTGTGCGGCGAGATCGGTGAGCGGCGTCGG
>Ga0310810_10004541_pt1 | contig 15374 bp, 9 predicted proteins | sample NCmetagenome_FD_207641 | JGI IMG/M metagenome (GOLD analysis project Ga0310810, IMG submission 207641) | Soil microbial communities from experimental microcosm in Duke University, North Carolina, United States - NC | ecosystem: Engineered > Artificial ecosystem > Soil microcosm > Unclassified ...
GTCCTCGTGTGGCGCGCCGGCATCACGGGCTATCTGCTGCTCGTGCCGCTCGTCGTGTTTGGTGTCCTCGTTCAGTATCACGATCGGATCTTTCGCGCGCGCGCTGCGGCGAAGCGCGCGATTGCCTTCTACGACCGCGGCCTGGCGCGGCTGGCGGACTCCTGGATCGGCAGCGGTGAGCCTGGCGATCGCTTTCGAGACGACGAACATCTCTACGCCAACGATCTCGATCTCTTCGGCCGGGGCTCGCTCTTCGAACTGTTGTCGGTCGCCCGCACGCGCCCCGGCGAAGCGATGCTGGCGCGGTGGCTGAAAGATCCGGCGCCGGCAGCGGAGATCCTGGTGCGCCAGGACGCCCTTCGCGAACTCGCACCAAGGCTCGATCTGCGCGAGGGACTCTCGCTGGCCGGAGACGATGTCCGGGCCGGCGTGGACGGTGAGTTGCTGGTCGCGTGGGCCGAAGGGGCGCGCGTGCTCGGCCCGCCGTGGATGCGCGTGGCCGCCGTGCTGCTCACGATCGCGACCATGACCGCGCTGGTCTGGATGTTCACCGCGGGCGATGCGCTGCCGCTGGAAATCGCGATCTTCGCGCAGATACTGGCGTTCTGGGCGAGGCGCCGTCCGATCCTGCATACGCTGCATGCCGCGGATCGTCCGGCGCGCGACCTCGACGTGCTGTCGCACATCCTCGAGGTGCTCGAGCACGAAACGTTCTCGTCGCCGCGCCTCGGCGAGCTGCGGCGCCGGCTCGACACCGAAGGGTGCGCCGCATCGACGGCGATCCGGCGGCTCCATCGCCTGATGCAGCTGCACGACTGGGAGCACAACGCGATCTTTGTCCCGTTTGCGGCGACGCTTCAGTGGGGCACGCACCTGGCCTGGGCGATCGAAGCCTGGCGGATGCGGCACGGTGTGCACGTGCGCCGCTGGATCGACGCGGTCGCCGAAGTCGAGGCGCTCGCGTCGCTCGCCGCCTATTGTTATGAGCATCCCGGCGATCCCTTTCCCGAGATCGTCGATGGCCCCGCTGCTTTCGATGGCGAGCGACTCGGGCATCCGCTGCTGCCGGCGGCGCGCATGGTTTCCAATGACGTGCGGCTCGCCGCGGAAACGCGTCTGCTGGTGGTGAGCGGCTCGAACATGTCGGGCAAGAGCACGCTGCTCAGGACGGTTGGCATCAACGCCGTGCTCGCCTTCGCGGGCGCGCCGGTGCGGGCGGGGAAGCTGCGTGTGACGCCGCTCGCGATCGGCGCCACGCTCCGGATTCAGGATTCGTTGCAGGAGGGCCGGTCGCGCTTCTACGCCGAGATCACGCGCATCAGGCGACTGTCAGATGCCGCGCGCGGCACGCCGCATCTGCTTTTTCTGCTCGACGAGCTTTTTCATGGCACCAACTCGCACGACCGGCTGGTCGGCGCCTCCGGCGTGCTGGGTCGCCTCGTCGAACGGGGCGCCATCGGCCTGGTGACCACGCACGATCTGGCGATGACGCGTGTCGTCGACGAGCTCGCGCCGCGTGCCGCCAACGTTCATTTCGACGACTGGTTCGCGGAGGGCGAGCTGCGATTCGATTACCGGATGAAGCCGGGTCCGGTCACTCACAGCAACGCGATCGCGTTGATGCGTGCGGTCGGGCTCGACGTCGAAGATTCAGGAGCGTAGGCCATCGATCGCGATAGGATCCGCGCATGCAGAGACGCTTCCTCTCGTCTGCCGCCGCCCTCGTGATCGGCTCCCTGATGCTCGGCCACCCGGTCGCCGGCCAACAAAAGCCGGGCCCCGAACCGGACATCCAGATGCTTGTCGGCCGTCTGGACCTCCAGCGCTACAAGGCGACCATTGAATCGCTGAGCGGGTTCGGCGATCGCCGGCAGGGCACGAAGCGGAACCGCGATGCCATCGACTGGATCGAGGCGCAGCTGAAGTCCTACGGCTGCGCGGAGGTCTCGCGTCTCACCTACAGCTATAACGCCTCCACCGCCACGTCCAATGACGCCCAGCCCGAGACGGCGACGGCGTTCAAGGGACCGGGCCCGGGCGGCGCGACCGTCTTCGGCCGCGGGCGCCGGCCGGTCGTCAATCGCGACTTGACGAAGCAGCCCGACGCGAAGATTCGCGAACTCGATCGCGAGGAGCCGATCGATGGCGAGCGTCACGAGGTCTACTGCACGAAGGTCGGCGCCGCGCACCCCAACGAGATGTACATCGTCGGCGGCCACATGGACGGGCACGGCGTGAATCAGGGTTCGAATGACGACGCCTCCGGGACCGCCCTGGTGATGGAGCTGGCGCGGATCTTCAGCAACGCGAGCGTTCGCACCGACCGCTCGATTCGGTTCGTGCTGTGGAACAACGAGGAGACCGGTCATCAAGGCGCGGCCGCCTACGTGAAGCAGCGCGGGCCGCTGCAGGGTGTGGAGAATCCAGCCGGCTCCGGCCGATATCCCGAGCCACGCTGGCTCGGAATGATTCAGCACGACATGATGCTGTTCGATCATGGGGCGCCTGGACCCGATGGTCGGGTGAGTCCCACGCAAAGACGCGAGGCTGACGTGAATATCGAATTTCAGGTGCGATCCCAGAAAGCCAACGAGTCGATGGCGCTCGCGTTCGCCTTGAAGGCGGCCAACGAGATCTACGCGAGCGACTACCCGGCGGCGGTCGGTCCCCATATGACGAACACCGACTCGAACGATTTCATGAACGTCGTCGCCTCGGTCAGCGTCCGCGAAGCCGAGCGCGGCTCGGAGATCGGCGGCGGGTGGGATCCGCTGGGCCATACGCCGGGCGATGTATTCACGGCCTACACGGATGAGGATTTTCGACTGGGCTTGAACGCTGCGCAGACGACCCTTTCAGCAGTGGCGCAGCTGGTGGATGCGAAGGTGTCGCGGTAGACGCGGAGCCAAGGCTCGGAGAGCATCGAAGGCCATGCGCGCGCTGATCACAGCGGTCGGAACACGGGGTGATGTGCAGCCCGCGATCGCGTTGGCGCTCGAACTGCGAAAACTCGGGCACGCCGTGCGTATGTGCACCTCGCCGAATTTCGTCGGCTGGGCGGCGAGCTTTGGACTTGAGGCCTTGCCGATGGGGGTCGAGATGCGCATGCCTGCGCGCGGCGCCGGTGCGCCGCCGACGCTCACTCCGGAGGAACTGCGCCGGCTCCGGGAATCGATGCCCGATCTCATCTCCGACCAGTTCGACACCATTGGTGCCGCCGTCGATGGCTGTGACGTCATCGTCGGCGCCAACGCGCACCAGTACGCGGCGCCTTCGATCGCCGAACGCAAGGGCATTGGGTGTGTGACGGCTGTGTATGCTCCTGTCTCACTGCCGTCGCTGGAGCTCCCGCCGCCGCCGACTCCTGGTCAAGCGGCGCAGGCGGCTGCGCCGGCCGGCATCGAGGAGCAGTGGCGCAATACGGCCAGGATGTGGAACGAGCGCGCGCGCGACCGCATCAATCACAACCGGGCTCGGCTCGGCATGCCGCCGATCGATGACGTGCTCGAATACGTTCTCACCGACCACACCTGGCTCGCTGCCGATGCGGCCCTCGCGCCGGTTCCCGTGGTCCGCGGGCGAACGATCCTCCAAACGGGCACCTGGGTGCTCGCCGACCGCACGCCGCTTCCCGCAAATATCGAAGCCTTCCTTGAGAGTGGCGAGCCGCCCGTTTTTGTGGGTTTCGGGAGCATGCCCGCCGCAGCCACTCTGAGTCGGCAGCTGATCGGCGCCGTGCGCGTTGTGGGCCGCAGAATTCTCCTCTCGACAGGGTGGGCGGAGCTCGACCGCATCGACAACGCGCCCGACTGCCTGGTTGCAGGCGACGTGAGCCACGAGATCCTTTTTCCGCGAGTTGCCGCAGCCGTTCATCACGGCGGCGCCGGCACCACCGCCGCGGCGGCCCGCGCTGGCATCCCGCAGGTCGTCACTCCGATGTTCGGCGACCAGTTTTACTGGGCCGGCCGAATCGTGGACCTTGGGCTTGGAGCGACGACTTCGTCCAACGCCCTGACGGAGGAATCGCTGACCGTCGCTCTTCGCGAGGCTTTAGATCCGGCGACGGTGATCCGGGCGCGCACATTTGCCGGCCGGATCCGCCACGACGGGGCCGCGGTTGCAGCGCGCGAACTCGAGATCGAATACGGCGCTCCACGTCACTGAGTCATGAAGTTGCGGTTAGCGCTGGACTGGAACTGGTCGACGATCCGCTCTTCGACGTCCTCGACAAACGGCAGCGATGACATGCCACGACGAGTGATGGCGCGGCTCGGTCGGCTGATGGCGATTTTCGCGGTGACCACGATCCTCGCGGGACTTTCGCTGGCCCACGCGCAGGGCGCCGATCCCGAGTTCATCTGGCTATCGCCGTCGACGTGGAACATCGGCTTCAAAGGGCTGTTGAGAGACCTCCAGGCAGCCGCTGATCGCGGCTACCGGCTGGTTCCGCTGCCGGTAACCCCTCTTCTCCTCCTCGTCCAGAAATCAAGCGATGGCTCGGAACCTGTCGAATACGTCTTTGCGTCTGAGGCCAAGGAGATGGACGCGAAGGCGGCGGTCGGTTATCGCCTCGTGAACAACAACGTGATGGTCCGCCGAAAGGGAGTGACCACTCGCACCTACGAGTATGCGCAGGTCGCGACGCGACTGCGCCAGTCGCTCGAGAATGAACTCCGCGTGGCCGTGGCCAAAGGGTTTCGCGTCGTCGATCTTCGTTTAGGGTCTGTCGTCGGGCTGAGAAGTTTCCTCGTCGGTGTCGACGACACCGAGTTCATCGCCATTCTGGAACGGCCGGCCGGCACGACCGGGGCCGCGCCGGTGGAGTACATCGTCCTGTCCAGCCTGAAGGTCGGGACGATGCAATCGGAACTGCAGGCGGCGGCCGATCGCGGCTATCGTCTGCTCCCCTTCGAAGGTGCCTGGGGCGCGACGGTACTGCTCGAGAAATTCGGTGACGCCGAGCCGATTGATTATCTGGCGCTGAGCACCACCAAGACAGCCACGATGCAGACGGAAATGAACAAGGCGTCAACCGCGGGATACCGATTCGCGGGCACGCTCGGCCGCGGCACGCGCGAGTTCGTCGTGATGATGCAGCGTACCAAAGGCCGACGAGACCGAACCCATGATTACGTTCTGCTGGCGACGCAACGCCTGGGGACGATGAAACGTGAATCGCAGATGCAGTTCGCGAAGGGCTTTCGCGTCGTCGGCTTCACCACGTCGGGGCAGTTGACCACCGCCGAGAGCGTCGCCATTTTTGAGCGATCCCTGCAGTAGCGAATGATTTCGCCAAGCGGACACGACACATGACGGCAGTCGCGACCGTATAATCGCAGCCTTCGACGGAGGACTCATGCTTCGAGGCGCCTGGCTGCCGCTCGTCGTCACCGGCATATTGTCAGCAATCCCCGCGTTCGGGCAGGACGGCGCCGCTGTCTACGCCCGCGCCTGCGTGGCGTGCCACGAGCAGGGGGCGGTGGCACGAGCTCCCGCGAGGTCATCGGCGCGCTCAGCATCGACCGCATCGTCGCCTCGCTCGAAACCGGCCTGATGCGTACACAGGGCGAGGCGTTGACGGCGGCGGAACGGCGCGCCGTCGCCACGTTCCTTTCGCGGACTGGAACCGCGCCGACGACGTCGACGCGCTCCTGCGCGTCTCCCGGCGCGGCGGTTCGCCCGACGGCGGCCGATTGGTCGGCGTGGGGCGTGTCGCTCGCCAACGAACGCTATCAGCGACAGGGCGGAATCACGGCGGCGCAGGTTCCCAATTTGAAATTGCGTTGGGCGTTCGGCTTCGACGGCGAGAACGCCGCGGCCGCCAACCCGACGATCGTCGGCGATCGCATCTTCGTGGGCAGCGGGTCGGGTCGCGTCTTCGCACTCGGACTCGCCGATGGCTGTCAGCACTGGGTGTTCAAAGCCGATACCGGGGTGCGTGCCGCGATCACGATCGGCATGGACAGCGGCGGCCGGGCCAACGCGTACTTCGGCGATCTGCGCGGCACCCTCTATGCCGTTGACGCGATGACCGGCGAACTGCGGTGGAAGCAGCGCCTTGACGAACATCGCGCGGCGCGCATCACCGGATCCGCGGTCGTCCACGACGGCCGCGTGTTCGTCGGCGTCGCGTCAGCCGAGGAAGCCACCGGTGCGCCCGCCAGCTATTCCTGCTGCACCTTCCGCGGCCACGTCGTGGCGCTGAATGCCGCGACCGGCGATCGGGTGTGGGATACCTACATGATTCCCGAGACGCCGTCGCCGCAGGGACGCAACAAGGCCGGCACCGTGCTGATGGGACCGGCAGGCGCCGGCGTCTGGTCTGCGCCGACGATCGATCTCGCCACGAATTCGCTTTACGTCACGACCGGCGATGGCTACACGACGCCGGCCGCCCCGCTCACCGACGCGGTGGTCGCGCTCGACATCGCCACCGGCGCGATCAAATGGGCCAGGCAGGTCACCGCCGGTGATGCCTATACGATGGCGTGCACCAGTGCCGACACGACAAACTGTCCGCAGAATGCCGGACCGGATCACGACTTCGGACAGTCGGCGATCCTGCTGCCGCTGCCGGGCGGCAAGCGGATCCTCGTCGCGGGTCAGAAGTCGGGCATCGTGCATGCGTTCGATCCCGATGACAAGGGCGCCAAGCTGTGGACGGCGGAAATCGGCAAGGGCGGGATGCTCGGCGGCATCGAGTGGGGATCGTCGAGCGACGGCACCAACATGTACGTCCCGGTCTCCGACATCACCTTCAAGGATCCAATCGCCCTCGGACGCGGCGGTCTGAAGCCCGAGGCCGGCGGCGGACTGTTTGCGATCCGGCTCACGAATGGATCGGAAGCGTGGGTGGCGCGCGCGAGCGCGTGCGCTGGCAAACCGTCCTGCAGCCCGGCGCTCTCGGCGCCGAGCGCCGCGATTCCCGGCGCCGTCTTCTCCGGATCGATAGACGGACACTTCCGCGCCTACTCGACGACGGACGGGCGCGTGCTGTGGGATTTCGACACCGCGACCGAGTACACGACCGCCAACGGCGTGCGCGCGTCAGGCGGGTCGATCGATGTCGGCGGACCGGCCATTGCCAACGGCGTGGTCGCGACGACGTCCGGCTATGGCCAGTGGGGCGGCATCCGCGGCAACGTGCTGCTGGTGTTCTCCGTCGACGGACGGTAGCCGCATGCGCGCGAAGAAGACAATCGCTGGCGTCGCGTGTGCCGTCATCCTGGCCGTCTCGGTTGCCTACGCACAGCGCGGCGGGGTCTACACCCGCTACTACGGAGTGACCGAAGCGTCGCCCGAGACCTACGACGGCGCCTTCCACTTCTGTCGCGCGATGTTTCGTGGCATTCAGGGCGGCGACGGCGGCGGGTGGCTGACTGATTTTCCCGATGCCGATCACAACCTCTCGATCCGTCTCTCGGAGCTGACGAAGACGCCGGTCAGCATGAACCCGCGCACCGGCCAGCCGAACTTCCTCGCGGTGCGGCTGACGTCGCCCGAACTCTATCGCTGCCCGTTCATCATGATGTTCGAGGTCGGCAATTCCTACTTCGACGAGGAGGAAGCGGCGGCACTGCGCGCCTACCTGTTGAAGGGCGGGTTTCTCTGGGTCGACGACTTCTGGGGCACGCGCGCATGGAGCATCTGGGAGAGTCAGATTCGCAAGGTGTTTCCCGCCGGCTCCTATCCCATCGTCGATCTGCCGCTCGACCATCCGATTTTCAGTCAGTTCCGGAAGGTGTCACGCATTCCGCAAATCCCCTCGATCGACTGCTGGCTCGGAAGCGGCGGCGATACCCGACAGCCGTCCGCCGCACATTCGCGCCATCAACGACGACCGCGGCCGCGTCATGGTCCTGATGTCGCACAACACCGACTTCGGCGATTCGTACGAGCGCGAGGCCGTCAACCATCAGTACTTCCTCACCTTCTCCGTCGAAGGCTACGCGTTCGGCATCAACGCGCTCGTCTACGCGATGAGCCACTGAGGAAACGACGCGGGCGGACCAACCTTCGGTGTTGACGTGGCGTCTAAGCCGTAGCTCACCATGTTGAACGACCTTCGCCACGCGATCCGTCTTCTGGCTCACGCCAAGGGGTGGACGGCGGTCGTGGTCGTCTCGCTGGCGCTGGGCATCGGAGCCAACGCGGCGCTCTTTGGCGCCGTCAACGGCATGTTTCTCCGCAAGCTTCCCGTCCGAGACCCCGATTCGCTCGTGCGCCTGCGAACGTTTGGCCGCAACGACATGAGCAACAGTTCGAGCGATTACGGCTTCAATCCGCCGGACGTCAGGGCCTCGTTCTCCTACCCGATGTACCAGCAGTTCGTCGCCAACAACCAGACGATGACGGAGCTGATCGCCTGCGCGCCGTACTCCCGCGGTTCCGTCGCGGTCAACGGCCAGGCCGATCTGGCAACGCTGTTTGTCGCCTCCGGCAACTATTTCCAGATGCTCGGCATCACCGCACGATTGGGTCGCACGATCGTCCCAGACGACGATCGCCCGTCGGCTCCAGGAGTGGCGGTGATCAGCTCGCGCTACTGGCGGTCGCGCTTCGGCAGCGACTCGAAAGTCGTCGGCACATCGATCCGCGTCAACAACGTGCCAATCACGATCGTCGGCGTATTGCCGCCTGCGTTCACCGGCGTGCAGCAGGCGGTCGCGGAACCCGCGGACGTGTCGCTGCCGATCAGCCTTGAAACTCAATTGAGCGTGGCTCCGCCCGGTGCCCCGGGCACGCCGCCCCGTCTCGCACAGCCGACCAATTGGTGGGTGCAGGTCGTGGGCCGATTGAAGTCAGGAGTGACGGCGGCGCAGGTGGAAGCCAATCTGGGGGCGTTATTTCAGAATCAGGCACGCGCCGGGATGGAGGGTTATCTCTCGACATTGCCGGACGCGCAACGCGCCTTGTCGGGTAATCGCAACCGGCGCGACGTTCCCGAGCTGCGCGTGGATTCCGGAGCGCACGGGATCTACGATGTGAACGTCACCGATCGCCGCACCGTCACCATCCTCACCGTGGTCGTCGCCATCGTCTTGCTGATCGTGTGCGCGAACGTGGCCAACCTGCTGCTGTCGCGCGCCGCCACGCGCCAAAAGGAATTGGCGGTGCGGCTGTCGCTCGGTGCCACGCGATCGCGGCTGGTCCGGCAGTTGCTGACTGAAAGTGTATTGCTGGCGGCGATCGGCGGGGGGCTCGGTGTGGCGGTGGGTTATTGGGGACAGCAGCTCCTGCCAGGTGCGCCCGGCCGCGGCGTGGCCCTCGATTGGCGCGTACTTTCGTTCATTACCGCCATCGCCGCCGCGACCGGCATCGTGTTTGGCATTCTGCCGGCGCTGCGCGCCACCCGCGTCAATGTCCACAACAGCCTCAAGGAGAGCGGCCGCGGTGTCGTCGTGTCCCGTTCGTTGTTGACCCGCGTGCTGCTCATCGCGCAGGTTGCGATGTCGCTGGTGCTGCTCGTCGGCGCCGGGCTGTTCCTTCGTACGCTGCAGAATCTTCACGACGTCGATGTCGGATTCAATCCGAATAACCTGCTGCTGTTTCGCGTCAACCCTCAGCTCAACCGCTACGACGACCAGCGAACGCTCAGGCTCTACCGGGATTTGACCGAACGGTTGAACACATTGCCGGGCGTCAAGGGAATCGGCCTCTCCAATCCGGCGCTTCTGTCTGGCAGCGTGAACGGGACGGCGCTATTCGTGCGCGGCCGGACCTATGTGCTCGATCGGCGCGATCGCAGCAACGACATCAACCGCGTCGTCGTGTCGTCGGCATTTTTCGAGGCGCTCGGCATTCCGGTGGTGGCTGGTCGTGGCTTCGACAACCGCGATACGTCCGACGCACCCAAGGTCGCGATCATCAACGAAACCGCGGCGCGAAAGTTCTTTCCCGGCGCATCGCCGCTGGGCGAGCGCTTTGGCTACAACCCCGACTCCAGCGAAACACCAATGGAAATCGTTGGCGTCATCCGCGACACGAAATACAACAGCGTTCGCGAACCGGCGCCGGCGACGATGTACGTGCCATACGAGCAGACGCGGGCCACCGGAATGACGGTCGAGCTCAGGACTGCCGGCGACCCGCTCACGCTCGTCAACAGCGTGCGCGAGGCCGTCCGTCAAGTCGATGCGAATTTGCCGGTGGCGGATATCTCCACACAATCCGAGCAGATCGAAACGCGGCTGCTTCAGGAACGCCTGTTCGCGCAGGCCTGCGTGTTGTTTGGCGTGCTCGCCGGCGCTCTCGCGGCAATCGGTCTCTTCGGTGTGATGTCGTACAACGTGTCGCGCCGCACCAACGAGATCGGCGTTCGCATGGCGCTCGGCGCCCGGGCAGCGACGGTGCTTGGCCTGATCATGCGCGAGTCGATGTGGCTGGTGGTCGGCGGCGTGGCGATCGGACTGCTGTTGGCAGTGGCAGCCGGCCGGCTGATTGCCAGCCAGTTGTTTGGTCTGACACCGACCGATGCGACCACGCTTCTGCTCGCCACCGCGCTGATGGTAGCAGTCTCCGCTGCCGCCGGATACCTGCCGGCGCGTCGCGCCTCGCGGGTCGATCCCAACGAAGCGCTTCGCTATGAATGAGCACTAGCGCGCGGTCGACATCTGTAGGCACCGCCTCAGCCGGCCGCTCGGCCGGCCGAAGGCCGCCCGCTACAGTGCTGTGGCGTGCAGGCCTTCAGGCCGATGTGATCTGCCGCCACGACAACGGAAGGTTTCGCTCGATTTCGATGCCGGCGAATGGCGCGCCGTGGCGAGGCCCCACACTTTCCGCCCACCTCGCCATGCGATGCAACCCATCGTCGAGCGTCGTTTCGGCGGGGTAGTCGAAAAACTTCCGGATCTTGTCGTGGGACGAGTGCGCGTGCGCCACTTCTTCCCGAGCCGGAAGGTGCGTCACGTGCGACGGCCGGCGCATGGCTGCGGCGACCCGCTCGGCGAGGCGATTGAGATCGCAGGTCGTGTCGGCTCCGACATTGAACACCTGTCCATAGGCGCCGGTGGTCGTGTGCGCCCGGGCGATCACCGGCGCGATGTCGCCGACATAGGTGAACGCACGCGTCTGCGTGCCGTCGCCGAAAATCGTCATCGGCCGGTCCTGCATCAGCTGATTCATGAAGATGCCGATGACATTGCGGTAGGGGTCGCCGATATTCTGGCGCTCTCCATACACGTTGTGCGGGCGGAAGATCACGTGGTTCAACCCGAACATGCGACGCGTGGCTGTCAACTCCTGCTCGACGGCCAGTTTGGCAATGCCATAGGAATCTTCGGGCTGCGGCGTCAACTCCTCGCGCATCGGCACTTGATGCGATCCGTACACCGCAATTGACGACGTGAACACCAGACACTCGACATCGTGCCTGACGCAGTTGTTGATGATGTTGACGCTGCCGATCAGGTTGTTCTGATAGTTGAAGCGCTTGATGAAGTGGCTCAGTCCTTCCGCGGCATACGCAGCCAGATGGTAGACATACTTGATGCGATGCTCGTCGAAGATGCGATCGACCTGCTCGGCGTCGACGACGCTGCCCTGGATGAAACGGGCAGCGGGATGCACATTGTCGCGAAACCCGCCGCTCAGATCATCGAGAACGATGACATTGGCATTGGCCTGCACCAGGCAGTCGACGACGTGGGAGCCGAGAAAGCCGGCACCGCCGGTGACGAGGATCGAATCAGTCATGTCGCCTGATGATAGTATCCCGGCCCCGCCGGCGAGCGCCGCGCCGCCCGCCGTGACGTCCCATCGGCGGTTGGGCCAGTTCAGTGAGTGCCGGCACTCGCCAGCGATGCCTTCAGCGATTCGAGCAGGGCGGGTTCGAGCAGCAACGCGCCGGCGCGGGAGAGATGATTCTGGTCCGAGTAAAATTCAGTGCCTCCCTGAGCCACGCGGCAGCGCTCGCGGTCGCAGAGAACGGTTGCCGGATCGAAGAGAACGGTGCCCGGGTTTTGATTGGCCACGAACCGGTCTGCGGCATCGGCATCGCGACGCGCCGCCAGCTGCTCGGTCACGGATGTAAACCGATCGGGGGGTGGCTTCATCAGCAATGTCAGACGTGCGGACAGTTCGTCCGCAGTCGGCGCGACGGCAACCACCATCACACCCAACCCGGCCGCACGCAGCCGCTTCACCGCAGACGAAATACTGCTCTGCCAGACCGAAGCATGCGATGTGGCATAGGCGATCGACTGATTCGCGATGATGACCACTCGGGGCCGGCGGGTCAGCGCGTATTCCAGGATTGACTCGTCTCGGCTGGCGCAGCCTGGCGACAGGAAGGGCAGCGGCTGCTGCGGGTCGGAGGCGGCATCGGGAGACGTAAACGCGCAGGCGTTGTGTGACCCGACGATGGTCTCCAATCCCAGCCGCGCCGCAGCGGGGATCAATCCATCGGCGATCGCCCAGGCTTGCGAGTCGCCAAGCAGCAGCACGATGCCAGTCGCACCCGAAAGGGGCCATCGGCAGCGCTCCGGATCGAACGCCCCCGAATCGCAATTCTTCTGCATCACGACGTGCGCGCCGAGCGTCCACTCCTGACCCCATCCCGCGCGCGACCCGACGCCGAGGGCGCCGGCCAGCACGATCGGCACGCCGGCACTGGCCGCGAGCACGGCCATCAGCCGCCGCCCGCCGAGGTGGGGCGAGAACCGAATGGGATTTTCGAGGTAGCGGAAGGATAGAGAGGCGGGGATCAAGGCGGCGCCCGCGCTCAGCGCTGGAACAAGCGTCGCATCAGGAAAGAGCAGCCGGCCGAACACGACCGCCGGCCAATGCCACAAGTACCAGGAGTACGAGCGGTCGCCGATCCATCCGAAGACCGGCAGACTGAGCAAGCGGGCCGGCGCGTTGGCGCCAGAGACTCCCGATGCCAGCAGACACGCCGTGCCGATGACCGGTGCCAACGCCGCCAGCCCCGGAAAGGGCGTCTGTTGCCCGGTGAGGACGGCTGATGCGAGCACCAGCAGGATCCCGGCAAGGCCCGCCCCGAAAAGGAGGCCGGGCGGGAAGCGCCGGAGTCGCGCCGCGGCCAGCGCCACCAGAGACCCGGCACCGAACTCCCACGCCCGCGCCGGCGACGAATAGAACGCCGGCACCACTAAAACACCAAGAGATGCGACCAGGGCCGGGCGGTAGGTCGAAACCATTGACACCACGCCCGACGCCAGCGTCACGGCGCCGATCGCGAGCGCCGCACCCGAGAACTGCCACCGGTACCGCCTCGCGATGAACAGCCCGATCAGCAGCAGCCCAGGGAACACCAGGTAGTACTGTTCCTCTACTGACAGTGACCACGTGTGCAACAGCGGATTCGCCGACGCCGCGGCGGCAAAGTAGTCGTTGACCAGGCGCGGAATGACCACGTTGGCCGTAATGAGCATCGCGCCGAGACCCGTTTGCGCCGTCTGTTGCTGGGCCCCGTTTGGCGGCTGCACGAGGATCGACGCGATCGCCGTCACGCTCACCACGAGCGCGAGCGCGGGGAGCAGCCGTCGCGCCCGTCGCAGGTAGAAGGCGCGAAAGTCGATCCGCCCAGACGCGGACCATTGCCGCATCAGCAGACCGGTGATGACGAATCCTGAAATGACGAAAAATACGTCGACGCCGACAAAACCGCCGGGAAGGGGCGCGCCGGCATGAAATGCCACGACCAGCAGGATAGCCAGCGCACGCAAGCCCTGAATGTCTGCCCGGCGGAACGATCCGTCTGTGGACGTCACCCGCAGTCGTGTACCTGATTTTCCCAGCGTGCGCAACAGAAGAAGCGATCGCCGACGATCAAACGGTCCATAATCAGCGCGTGCAGCCGCCCGCGACGCGTGTGCTCCGAATCATCTCGCGCCTCAATGTCGGTGGGCCAGCCAAGCACGTCCTCGCTCTTCACCAGGGGCTCACCGCCAACGGGTTCGAATCGCTGCTCGTGACCGGCACGGTCGCACCAGGCGAAGCCGACATGGCTGGCGACGCCCTGGCGCTGGGTGTCACGCCGCTGGTGATCCCCGAGATGGGCCGCGAACTGGCGCTGCGCGACGCGCTCATCGTCTGGCGGTTATGGCGCCTGATGGTCGCGTTTCATCCCGATTTCGTTCACACCCATACATCCAAGGCGGGCGCCCTCGGGCGTGTCGCCGGTCTGTTGTACCGGTTTGGCACGCCGGGCACGCTGGTCGGCCGCCCTCGGCGTTGCCTGTTCGTTCACACGTATCACGGCCACATCTTCCACAGCTACTTCGGCGCGTTGAGAACGCGCCTGTTTCTCGGGATTGACCGGATACTGGCCCGCGTGAATACCGACCGTATCGTGGTGCTCGGACCGCAGCAGCTCCGCGAAATCCTCGATCGGTTTGGTGTCGGACGGTCATCGCAATTCGCGATCGTGCCGCTCGGGATCGATTTCGCGCCGCTCGCTGCCGATGCCGCGATGCGGGAGCGCGTCCGATCGGCTCTCGGGTTCGATCGCGCGGAGCCGATTGTCGGCATTGTGGCGCGACTCACCGCGATCAAGAATCACGAGCTGTTTCTTCGTGTCGCGGCACGCAGCGGCGGACCGGCGCGGTTCGTCGTGTACGGCGATGGCCCCGACCGCCAGCGGCTCGAACGGCGTGCCACAGAGCTGGGCCTCGGACGGCGGGTCGTCTTTGCGGGTCTCTGGAAGCCGGAGGAGATCTATGCCTCTCTCGACGTCGCGGCACTCACGTCAAGAAACGAGGGCACGCCGCTGTCGCTCATCGAAGCGATGGCCACCGGCAAGCCGGTCATCAGCACGGCCGTAGGCGGCGTTGTCGATCTGCTCGGCCAGCCCGAGGAGCGCGTCGTCACCGACGCCGGCAGCTTCGAGATTCGCGAGCGCGGCATCGCCGTCGCGCCCGACGATGAGGCGGGCTTCGCGGCGGGGCTGACGCGGCTGCTCGCCGACGAGCCGCTGCGATTGCGATTGGCCGGCCGCGCCCGGGCCTATGTCGAGCGCAGTCATACGGAATCGCGGCTGGTCGCCGACATCATGCGTCTCTATCGGGAAGTGGCGGCGCAGGCGTCGTAACCCCAGCGAGCGTCAGCGGCAGCACCGCGGCCAGGGTGTACAACATCCCCCTCAGCCGGAACATGGTGCCGAAGTTGGTGACCGTGTAGGCCATCGGTACGGCGGTCGCCACCAGAACGATCAACACCATCACGAACAGCGGGGTCGCTCGACGATAGCGAGACAAGTAGCGGCCACAGTACCAAATCGCGAAGATCAGGACGCAGTCGAGCGCGATGGTGTCCACTTCGACGAACGCCCACAAATTCCGGCCGCCGCCGACGTGCAGGATGCCAAAAAGGCTCCCGATTGTGACGGGCAGCACCAGCGCGGCGATGCCGGTCGC
>Ga0310810_10004542_pt1 | contig 15373 bp, 13 predicted proteins | sample NCmetagenome_FD_207641 | JGI IMG/M metagenome (GOLD analysis project Ga0310810, IMG submission 207641) | Soil microbial communities from experimental microcosm in Duke University, North Carolina, United States - NC | ecosystem: Engineered > Artificial ecosystem > Soil microcosm > Unclassified ...
TCCCGGATTTATATCGCGGCAAGGTCGGCCTCGACGCGAAAGAGGCAGAGCATCTGATGACCGGCCTCAACTTCGGTGACGCCGCGGGAAATGATATTCGCGGCGCGGTGCAGTACCTGAAGCAGTCCAGCCCGAAGGTCGGCGTCACCGGCTATTGCATGGGCGGCGCGCTGGCGATTCTCGCATCGGTCTTCGTGCCCGAAGCGGATGCGGTGGTCGCCTGGTACGGGTTCCCGCCGCTCGAATACGTGGACGCCTCCAAGATCAAGGCGCCGGTGATGGGTCATTTCGCGATTCACGACGGCTTCTTCAAGATCGATCAGGCGGATCAACTCGAAGAGAAGCTGAAAGCTGCTGGCGCCAACTACACTTTCCATCGCTACGACGCCGGACACGCGTTTGCGAGCGATGATCCGATCATTCACACCGTCGGATTGAAGAAGGACGCCACCGCCGCTACCCAGGCGTGGGAGCGCACACTGGAGTTCTTCGACCAGCATCTCGGTGCCGCGCAACCTGCCTGACCCCGTATCCTTCGTGCGTGCCGCCGCGGACTTCCGCGACGGCCGCACGACCCCGCGCCGCTTTCTCGAGCGTTGCCTCGAGGCCATCTCCAGGCACGACAGGACGATCAAGGCGTTCGTGACGCTTGACGCCCGCGGCGCGCGGAAAGCCGCCGACGCCGCGACGCGCCGCTACAAGCAGGCCCGTCCCCTCTCGCCCGTCGATGGGTGTCCGATCGCCGTCAAAGACATCATCGCGACGGCCGACATGCCGACGGAGATGAACTCGCCGATCTACCGGAAGTGGCGGCCGAGGGCCGATGCCGCCTGTGTGATGGCGCTTCGACAGGGCGGGGCGATCGTCATCGGCAAAACGGTGACGACCGAGTTTGCGATCGGCCGCTCCGGTCCGACACGCAACCCGTTTGATCCAACGCGCACGCCGGGTGGTTCGTCGAGCGGTTCGGCCGCGGCTGTCGCATGCGGCATGGCGCCGGCGGCGCTCGGCACGCAGACGGTGGGCTCGGTGCTGCGCCCGGCTGCGTATTGCGGTGTGGTCGGCTTCAAACCGACGCACGGTGGGCTCCCGACCGGCGGGATTCATCTGCTCTCCCCCACCTCGGATCATCTCGGCGTGATCGCAGCCACCGTCGAGGATGCATGGCTCGTCGCGTCCCAGATTTCGGTCGGCGCTGCGAGCCCTGGCATTGGACTGATGAGCGGCGCCGAGGACCAGTCAATCGTCGGCCGTCGGCCACGAAAACTGATTCGATTGTTCACGCGCGGATGGAGTGAGGCCGACAACGAATCGCGTGCGGCGTTCGATGCGTTGATCGATCGGGTGAAGGCATGCGGCATCGACGTCACCTCGCAAGACGAGGATGCTGAGGTTGCGGCGCTCGAACGGCAGTTCGAACAGGAACTGGATGGCCACCTCGATCTGATCGCATACGAGATGCGCTGGCCATTCGAGGACTACCTGGCGAGGTATGGTCCGCAGAAGATCGGACCGAGGATCCGCGAACTGCTCGACCGTGCACGCCCACTTACTCCCCGTGACTATGAGGCCCGACTCGCGACGCGGCTGCGGCTGCAGCGCGCGGCAGCGGGCGTGCTGGGGCGCTGCGACGGCTTCATCACCCTCGCGTGCTCCGGCCCTCCCCCGCGCGGGCTCGCACAGACCGGAAGCCGCACGTTCCAGTCTTATGGTTCGTGGCTCGGGCTGCCGGCGTTCTCGCTGCCGCTGCTCGAGGTCAGCGGGTTGCCCGTTGGTGTGCAGCTGCTCGGCCGTGCCGGCGCCGACTCAACGCTGTATGCCGTTGCGCGCTGGATGACCGGCACCGGGCTGCGCGCGTAGAATGAATCTCCGAGTCGGAGAACGGTGAGATCCGACTCACGCCTGCGGCAGTGCTGATGTGAGTCGGGTCGTCACCGTGCTCCGACTCGACCTTAGGAGGTAGGGATGAAGAAAGTCGCCATGCTTCTCGGCGCGTTCACGCTATCGGCGCTGCCGGCGTTCGCGCATCACGGCTGGGGCGGCAACGAGGACAAGCTGACCGACGTCACCGGCACCGTCACGACACCCGTCAGCCTGGCGGGCCCGCACGGGACGATGAAGATCCGGGATGCGCAGGGTCATGTCTGGGATGTGACCATGGCGCCGCCAGCTCGCACGCAGCAGGCGGGCGTGACAGAAAAGCTGATGCCGGTGGGCTCGACCGTGACCGTGCACGGCCACCGCAACAAGAATCAGAACACCTACGAGATCAAGGTGACCAAGCTCACCTTCAACAACAAGGTGTACGACGTCTATCCGGGGATGGAATAGCCCGCTAACTCCCAACTTCCAATTTCCAACTTCCAAGCGACGCGGCTTGCTTGGTGGTTGGGAGTTGGAGATTGGGAGTTTCGTGAATGCGTGATCCCCTCACCTGGATAGAACAGACCGGGCTCGGGCACATGATGCGCGAGTCCGGTCCCTGGACCTACGCGATCGTCAACGTCGCGCACATCCTCGCCGTTTCCACCCTCTTCGGCTCCGTTCTCGTGCTCGATCTGCGGCTGCTTGGCGCCTGGAGCCGGCGCATCCGCATCGCCGATCTTTCGACCGCCGTGACGCCAATCGCGATCACCGCGTTCGCGCTCGCCATCGTCACCGGGGCCGCGCTGCTGGCCACCAAGGCGACGGCGTACGTCGACAATCCGTTCCTGCTGATCAAGTTTCCGGCGATCGCCGTCGGAATGCTCAACGCCGGCATCTTGAACGTGACGCCGGCCTGGAGAGAGGTCGGCGTCCGCGCGCTCAGGCCGGGCGAGCGTCGCCAGTTCGCCATCATGGGTGGAATCTCACTCCTCTCCTGGCTGACTGCTGTCACCGCCGGACGAATGATCGGGTACTGGTAGGTCGCGGCGTTTCCGCGTTCTTCGCGATCACGGTCCAGAGTCACAACAACACTCAGAGGAAGGACACGGGCATGTCGGGTACTCGGCCTCCAACTCCGCATGCCGGGAAATCGCTCCCGCTTCGGTGCTCTGACGCGGAATCTTGCTCGCGCGCTTTCCGATTGCTCGGAGCGGCATGCGTCGTAGTCGGCCTCGACCCGACATGCCCGTTGTCCTTGAGACGTGGTTCGCTCACACGTGCGCGATCCAGTCTGCTAGTTCGATTCTCCATCTGCGAACGTCGGTAACGATTCTCGCCCAAAGGTGGAGATCCCCTTCTCGTACTTCAACGCCGACCTGATAAGACGCAGAGTAACCTGCTGCGGGGTTGCCGCTGGGCGTAACCAGTTCGGACGAAAGATTGTCCGCGAAGATGCCGTCCTGCAGGTTCGACGTCGGGTTGCTGCCACGCGACGCCTAGACACCGGTTGCATACACAGCGCTGTTGATCGTCTCGGGGAACGCGATCTGCGTCACCTTCACCGAGCGGCCACTCATCGTCACCTCGACGTGTATGTGGTCGCGCGCCCCTGCCAACCGGGATACACAGTCATGATGGTGGCGTGATGGGGTCAGACCCCGGTAAGGCGGCGGATCGGTCCAATCGCAAATCACCAATCGCAAATCACAAATGATCAGCGCCGGTCTTCACAGAAGTCTTCCTGCAGCTCGTTGGCCGAACGCTGGTAATACCGCGTGTAGCTGTACGGCTTCGCGAGGACCTTGGGGTCCTCGGCGGTCACTTGGTACTCCAGGAATCGTCCACCCGCGACCGGCCGGAACCGTTCAATCAGACGCAGGGTGTCACTGTGCGGCGCCCCGAGATCGTTCAGCCACGTCGCATCGTTGAACCGCGTGGTATCGACGATCAGCGTGTCGCCCTCGAAGCGCCCGATCGAATCGCCGAGATACGTCGGATCGCCCTTGGTCGTGTGCTCCTTGCGGCCCAGGTAGATCTCGCGTTTGTTGCCGAGCGAGATCCGCTCGAACATCATCGTGACGCGGTTCTCGGACGTCAGGAGCTCGAAGCGGTTGTCGTCGCGCGCCATCATGCGGTACGGGCCGACGACCATGCAGTGCTTTGCCGGATCGAACTCGAGGTTGCGTGACTTTGCCGTCGCCTGTGCGTCGGGCAGCAGGGGAAGCTCCGCGAGTGACCCCGTCGGTCTCAGTCCACCCGGAATGACCGTTCCGTTCGGAACAGGTTCGTAGATGCCGGCAAGTGTGCGCGTTTTGGCGGAATCTGAATTCGCAACGGCGCTCGATCGCGGACCCGAAGGTGCCGCGGCGCTCGCCGCGGCGGTTGGCAGCGTCTCCTTGGCGTACTTCGCCATGAAGGCGCTGAACTTCGCGTCGCGGTCATCGAGCAGCTTGTCCCGGCGCTGCGCCCACAGGTCGTCTTCGGGCGCGTTCTCGTTGCAGACGCTCTCACCGCCCTCGGTCGGCTCGGCGACTTTCCGGTAATAGCGTGTATAGGTGTACGGTTCCTTCAACGCGAGCCGATCGTCGATGAACACCCGTAACTGAATGAACTGTCCGTCGCCGTACAACCGGTAGCGCTCGACGACACGCAGCTCCTCGGAGTGCACCCATCGATCGGAGTTGAGCCACGATTTCGCATTGAAGCCGACGGTGTCGACGATGAATGTGTCGTCGCTTTCCAAACGCCCCCGTGCGTCACCATTCCATGTCAACGGCACGTTGCGAGGATGCGGCGAGTTCAGGTAGATCCGCACGAGGCCATGCTCATCGACCGAGGACCAGACCTGATAGAGCTTGTTGCCAGTGGCTTCGACGAAGCGAAAATTGCCGGCACCCGTTCCGTGGCCCTGACGGAAGATGCCATCGAGCTTGCAGACCTGACCGGTATCGTCGGTGTTCCACTCCGTCGCGTTATGCTGGGCCAGCGCCCACGGTGTAACGAACTCGGCGAGCTTCTTGTCGAGCGCTTCGTACGGCAGTTCTGTTGCCGGTGCGCCGAGCGGCGGCGCCCCGGGGTTCAGACCAAGGCTCGCCCACGTGCCCAGAAATGCCGCCGGCACCCGTGTCTGCGCATGTGCCGGTGAAACGAGCAGCGCGAGGAGAAGGACGAAGCCAAATGCGAAGGGCCGGCTGAAGCCGGCCCCTGTTTGGTGATGCTTGCCGGATCCAGGCACGGCGTTACTCCGGTTTGAAGGAGAGGGTCTTGCCGTCGGCAAGCGTCACGCTGAGAAGAAGGAGCTCGGGCTGTCCATCACGACGAGGGCGTCCTTCGAACGTCAGCTTGTCGCCCGGCTTCGATACGGCACGTCCCCACCCTTTTGTTTCAAGCTGTCTCGGCGACGGCCCTTCGACGGTCCATTCCTGCATCGCGTCGCTGCTGCCGGTCTTCCGCCCCTGCAGCACGAACAGCGTGTGGGGATTCGCCCAGCTCGCCTTCGTGAGCGTCCCCTCCACCGAGATGGTCAGCTCGGGCTCGAACTGCGACTGCGAGTGATGGGCCGAAAGCCGGGCCCCGCCAGCGACCGACGCCAGCACGATAGACGCAACGACCGCGAAGAGCTTCGGGTTCATGGCTCCCTTTCTCTAATCTGGCTCTTACCCATTCACCTGTAACGCGAACCCTTGTGGTTCGCGCTTAGGCGAGCCATAAAGGCTCGCCCCACGAGGGTGAGGTGATCGTACTCCTAGAACAAATATTTCACCGCGAACTGCATGATTCGCGGATCCCCCGCTGTGGTGACCCTTCCAAACAGCGTGTTGGTGAACACCGTCGTCGGGTTCCCTACCGCACCGAATCCGTTGATCTGCTGCGTGACGCCGGGGCCGACGTGGTTGAACAGGTTGAACGCCTCGAGGCGCGCCTCCAACTGCCGGTTGCCCAACGAGAACCGGCGCGTCAACGCCGTATCGACGCGCCATGTGCCCGGACCACGCAGCGCATTCCGCGGCAGATTTCCGTACGTGCCCGGCGCCGGCAACGAGAACACCGATGTGTCGAAGTAGCGGTCGTTGGTGGGGTTGTCGAGTTTCCAGTCGCCGTTGACGTTCGGCCGCTGATTCTGCGCGCCGGTGAGCGCCTGGTCGCGTCCGATCGTCACGTTCAGCGGCCCGCCGCTGAGCGCCTGGAACAGCGCCGACGCCTGCCATCCGCCGGCCCACAGGTTCATCGTGTGCGACGCGAACTGCGGCGTGTTCACGACAACCGTGGTGTTGAGCACGTGCCGGCGATCCCCGGCGCACGCCCCCCAGTCGGCATGCGGGTCTCCCGGATGCGAGTAGAGCGGATCGATGAACTGCTGCGGATCGCCGTCGTTCATGCACTTGGACAGCGTGTAGTTCGTATTGAGACTGTAGTTGCTGCTGATCCGCTTCTGCACCCCCAACAGCAGGCCGTCATACCGCGCGCGGCCTGTCATATCGAGCTGCGTGACGGAAGCGAAGTACTTGCCCTGATCCGGGTTCTGCAGCGAGAGCACGCGTCGCTGGTTCAGGTTCGCGGTCGTCGCGTCCGCCGTATAGACAGCCGGATTGATCTCGATGCCGTTCCACAGATGCGCCGTGCGGTTGCCAAAGTAACTCGCCGTCACCGACCAGTTCTCGCCGTACTGCTGCTGAAAGCTGACGTTGAAGTGCTGCGTGCGCGGCGGATCCGCCTTCACCTGCTGCGTCCAGTAGGTGCCTGCCAGCGGGAACGTCGCGTTCTTGTCAACCCCGAGCGGGAACGGATTGCCGCCGGGATAAGTGGAAAATGGATCGGACAGCGGCACGTTGTTCAGCGTGATGAGCGACCCCCATGGCGGGACGCTGGCACTACGAATGTGATGAAACATTGCCGGCTGGTCGTAGACGACGGAGTAGCCGGCGCGAATCACCTCACGTCCTGCGCCGCGCGGGTCGTAGACCACACCGATGCGCGGACCGACGCCTCCCATGTTGCCCTCGCTGGCGGCATGGCCCGGATACCCGTCGTCGCCCGGGAAGATGAGGCCTGCAGGAGCGTTCACATATACCGTGCTGCGTTGATTCGCCGCGAAGCGCGCCGGATCGAAGATGAGTACGTGGTCGTCGTCGTTGGTCAGCGGGAAATACGGCTCCCACCTTAAGCCGTAGTTCAATGTGAGCTTCGGACTCGCCTTCCACGCGTCCTGCACGTAGGTCGCGAAGTACGGCGCGCGCTCGTTCAGATGGACGTCAGCGCCCTGCTGCACCGTGCCGACTCGGCCGATCATGAAGTCGGCCAGGGAGAGACCGGTCACGGTACCGTCAAAGGTGAATTGCCCGTTCGAGTACTGCGTGTTGAACACATGCATCACCTGGTGCAGGTAGTTCACGCCGAAGGTGATCTGATGTGCGCCACGTACCATGTCGAAGTCGTCGGCGATCTCGTAAACGGTGTAGTCGTACTTCGCGTTGTTGTTGCCGCCGCCACCGAGGCTGAAGGCGTTGCTGACGCTCAGGTTCGTGAATGCACCGGCGAGCGGCGTCGTGTAGACCCTGGCGCCAAAATCCGCAGGCGACTTGAAGACCGACGGAGTCCGGAAATTGATCGACCTGATGCCGGTGGCCCGGAACGAGTTGATGACCGAGTTGCTGATCGAGAACGTGTCGCCGAACACCAGCGAACGGCCGCGGTTGTCTACGCCAACGCTCGGGGTCGTCAGCGCGTTGGTGCCGTCGAAGTAATTTGGCAGCTCGTAGCGGATATCCATGTAGCGCCCGTACATGGAGTGTCTGGCGCTCTTCTGGTAATCGACACGACCGATGAACTGGTTGTCGGTGCTCGGCGTCGGGTAGCCGTAGTTGTACCGGCCGCACGGGTCGGTCGAAACAGGAATGTACTGGAGATACTTCAACGCGACCGGATCGAGCTGCGCCGGGGTAATCCGGTTGTCGACGAACGGTGGGCGGAGAGCGACCTGGCGACCAGCGTTGCACGCGGGCGAGGCGAGCGCCGTGAAGTCACCGCTCAGCATCGCCGCGGTCGGCACGAACGCCTGCAGCGTGCTCGGCTGCGTATGAATGATCGTCCCCTGATACCCGCCGAAGAAGAACAGCTTGTTCCGCGCAATCGGTCCGCCCATCGCGCCGCCAAACTGATTTCGCGAGAGCCCGTCGTCGCGGCGCTTGCCGGTTGCAGGATCGATCGCCGCAAAGGCGTTGGTGGCATTGAATCGATGATCGCGGTTGAATTCGAACGCGCTCCCATGCACGTCGTTGGTGCCCGACTTGGTGACGACGTTCACGATGGCAGCGGCGTGATGGCCGTAGCGAGCCTGAAGCGCGCTCGTCTCGATGCGGAACTCCTGCAGCGCGTCGGGAAAGGGCACCGGCAGGTTGAAGTTCGTGCCCGGATCGTTGTGGCTGGCGCCGTCCATCACGTACACGGTGCTACCCGGCGATCCACCGGCAACCGAGATGGGTACCGTCGGATAGTTGCGGCTCGATGCAAATCCGCCCGCGGTGTTCACCGTGACTCCTGGCGATAACAACAGGAGATCGGTCACTTGCCGTCCGTTGAGCGGTAATTCCAATACGCGTTGGTTGTCTATCAGCTGTCCAACGCCGGTGCTGCGCGTTTCCACCATCGCGGCGTTCGCGGTCACCGAAATTTGCTCCGACACCGCGCCGAGCGCGAGCACGACGTTGATGCTCGGCGTGGCGTTGACGGTCAGCACGATGCCTGTCTGCACGTACGAGCGGAAGCCCTGCAGCATCGCTTCCAATCGATACGGCCCGACTGGGAGGTTCGGCAGCACGTAACCGCCGGCTTCATCCGACACGGCACTGCGCGTGAAACCGGTCGCCGTCTGCGTCACGGTGATGGTGACGCCCGGCAGCACGCCGCCGGTGTCATCCTTGACGGTGCCGGCGATCTGGGCGGTGGATCCGGCTTGCGCGGCGGCAAGCGTGGGTAAGAGCGTAAGGATCAGGAATACGGAAAACAGGGCAGACAGAGCATTGCTACGGATCATGTACGTCCTCTTCCAGGAGCGGTGCTACGCAGAACGGTTGAGCCCCAGTATTACCTTGCGTTGCGGGAACCGCAACCGTCCCCTTCGTGTCGCACCAATCTGTCGTCCGAGAAGAAGAACCGACGAAATCGCACGTTGCGACTGCTAACCGCGGTGTCCCATTCCTTCGTCCGCGATGTCATCGTCGCTGTCGAGATCGTCGTACTCGCGCGTTTGCCCGAGGTCATCGGGCGCGTCTTCGTCGCCGAAGCCACGATCTTTGGAAGGCTCGGTCTGCGGCGGTGTACGTTCCGGATCCTCGTCGGTATCGAGCGGAAATCTCGGCATTGGGAACCTCCAACATGATCAAAAGCAATCTCCAAACCTCAGGCGAGCACCAGCTTCATTGCGGGTTCTGGACTCGGGATTCGAAGAGGTCGAGATTCCAGTGCCAATCCGTCAGCCCACCTCCCGCATCCCGTCATGATGCGATTAAATGAGGGACATGGCCCGAGGATGGGAAAGCAAATCGATCGAAGCGCAGCAAGAAGCCGCCGCTGAGCGCCGCACGCGGACGGTGTCGATTGCGCCCGACGAAAGCACACGACTGGCTGAGCGCGCGACACTCTCGCTGGCACGGACACGCGCGCTCGCCGACCTGCAGCGGGCCTGCGCACCCGCGCACCGTGCCATGCTCGAACAGGCAATCGCCGATCTCGATCGGCGGATTGCTGCGTTGGAAAATTCCAAAGCCCAAATCCCAAGCCCCAAATCCCAAAAGTGAACTTCAAGCTCGAAGCCACGACCAAGAATTGCCGCAGAGCTCAGTGACAGTCTCTGCGGCCCGTTCGTGAATTGTGATTTGTGATTGGTGATTTGGGATTTGGGATTTGGGACTTGAGATTTATTCCCTCCGCCGCTCTAGAGTCTCGCGCGGGGCGCTGCGCCGATCAGCGCCGCTGCGACGGTCGGTGAACTGTTCGAGCATGAATCCGCTGGCGACGAGTTCCCGTTCGAGCTCCGACTGGCGCGCTGTGCACGACGAGCCGTCCTCGAATTCGTGCGTCGTCTGCGTATTGCCGGGGCCGTACACGAGCAGGCGCGTGCGCCCCTCCGGCGTCGACGCCCGAATCAGCCGCACCGATTCCGAGCCACGGGCGAACAACCAGATTGTTTCGACGAGGCCGGCGACCAAGGCGCGCAGTCTATCTGAGCGCGAACGCACGGGCAACGCTTCCATCCTTCATGCCCGAACGATCGAAGTCGAACGCCGAATTCGGTGCGCGCGCTCGACCCGGTGATCGGGCCGATTCGGTGATACGTGCGCTACACATGAGCTGCGGCGAGTGTTTGTTATCCCCTCGGGACACCTGAACACGACACTCAAACTCAGGAATTGAGAGCGCGTAAAGACCGGATGTCGTCCGTAGACGAGTAGGCGTAGGATTTGCCACAAGTACGTTGAGGGCTGGCGTCTCCCGATGTCCGGCTCCTTGTAGCCGGGAGCGTGAAGCCCGAAGCGCCTCGAAGGAGGGCCCATGAAGGATTTGGATGCACCGTCGCAGGAAGTCACACCGCGAATTCCGACCGAGCTCGTTTCGTTCGAGGGGGCAGAGCTGCTCTGGGTTGACGCCATCCTGTTCGTACCCGCGATCTTCGGCATCATGTTTCTTCCAGATGTCCTGAGAGCCATCGCGCTCAGCCTCTGCATCGGGCTCGTCGTCACGTACTTCGTGCTGTATGGGTGGGCGCGCGTGCATCCGACCAGTTTCGGCGCACATCTGCTGGACGCGTTGCACATCGGCCCGACTCGGACCACACGGGCCTGACACCCAGAGACTGATGCCTGGACCACGCCTGAACACCTGACACCTGATCCCTGTCGTCGCCAGGCTCCGGTGCTACAGTAGCCGGCACAAGGAGCTTGCGTTTGATGCGTACCGTTGCCGGCGCACTCGTCTTTCTCCTCTTCTGTACGTCCGCGTTCGCTCAGGCCAGGTATCCGGCGCTCGAGAAAGAGCCGGCATGTCAGACGCTAACGCCAGCGGCGGCGGGCGGTCCGCTCCCGAGCAATCCCGACGTCCTCGTCCTGCGATTCCTTGGGGTGTCGAACTATGAGCTCGCCTACCGCGACAACGTCATCCTGCTGGATGCGGGAATCGACAAGCTCGCATGGTGGGCGCCGAACAACATCACGCCGGACGAGATGACAAAGCACGTCGATGCGATTCTGATAGGCCACGCGCATGGCGAGCATCTGTGGGACGCGCCGTCGATTGGCGTGAAGACGGGCGCGCTGGTTGTCGGCGATCCGATCGCGATGAAGTGGGTGCGAAGCACCGGTCGCATCGCCGAGAAGAAGATGGCGGTGGTGAGAGGCCTCGGCGGCGAAAACGAAATCTTCAAGTTCAACGGCTTCACCGTCGAAGCCGTCCAGGGGCATCACAACATCGTGCCGGACGAGTACATGCGGAAGGATCGCGCAGCCGCCGAAGCGGTTGGGGCGCTGAAGGGCGGACTGACGTCAGAGCAGCAGGCACACGACAGGCGCCTCAACGGTGCCGTGCCGCTTGATGCGGTCGAACGGGAAAAGCTGATCACCGAGGGGACGATCGCCTATTTCTTCACGTTCGACAAAGGCTTCACGGCGTTCTACACCGACAGCGCGGGGCCGACGACGGACGCGGAAAAGAAGATCATGCAGGGCAAGAGCGGCATCGATCTCGGGTTCATCCCGTATTACGGCGGCGAGCTCGCGGTGCCGATCACGATGGATTACATCCGGCTGTTCAAGCCGATGGTGATGTTGCCGACGCATCACGACGGACATCGCAACCGGATGCTCGACATGCCGATGGGTCCGCTGAACCTCGCCATTCGCGACGAATTTCCGAAGTCGAAGGCGATTGCTCCGCTGTTGCGAACGCCCGTGTGCATCAATACGGTGACTAAAGAACTCTATGTGGGGAACTGACGTGGGAAATCCCAAGCCCCAAGCCCCAAATCCCAAATCCCAAGCTATAGCGATCGCCCTCCTCGCGGGCTGGTTTGCAACATCTGCCACCGCCCAGACCTCGAAAGCCGCGATGCAGCAGGATCCCGCGTGTCTGAGTCTGACGCCGGTGTCAGCGGGTGGGCCTGCACCGAAGAGTCAGGACACTGTGGTCGTGCGGTGGTTGGGGTGGACGAACTACGAAGTCGCCTATCGCCGCGACGTGTTCCTCCTCGACGCGTACTACGATCGCGGCCCGCGTATGCACCCGATCGGCGTCGCGCCGGCGGACATCAAGAAAGCCAACGCTCTTTTCATCGGCCACGCGCACTTCGATCACATGTCCGATGCGGCGGCGGTCGCGAAACAGACCGGCGCGCCCGTTGTCGGTGCATCGTTCGCGAGCGAGGTGCTGGCGAAGGGCGGAGCCCCGGCGAATCAGTTCAAGGCCGTCAAGGGCGGCGAAGTCATGCAGTATCCAGGTGTCACCGTGGAAGCGGTGCTGGGACATCACAACGTCATCGCCACGACGGTGCCGGAAGGATTCCTCGACAAGCAGGCTGCAGCCGTCGAGGCCGCGTCGCTGCAGAAGCCGCTGAGCGACACAGAAAAGCAGCAGCTGGATGCCGTTCGTGCGCGTGGCAGCCGCGATCCGAAGATTGCAACCGATGGAGTGATCAATTACCTGTTCACCTTCGGCAATGGCTTCCACATCTTGTTCGCCGATAGTCCCGGGCCAATCACAGACGCACAGCGTGCGCTGGCGCAGAAGGTGCCATCGGTGGACGTCGCGATGCTTCCCTACTTCAGCTTCGAGGCAGGAATCCCGCCGCTTGTGGAATTGGTGAAGACGTTCAAGCCCTCAACGGTCTTCCTCGGTCATCACGATGCCGAGGGAACGATGAAATGGGCGTCGAACTACCCGCCGGCGCTCGCCATCCGCGATGCCAGCCCGAAGACTAGGACGATGGACGTGATCTACCGAACGCCTGTTTGCTTCAACACCGTCTCAAAGGAGATGGTCATCGGCTGGTAGTCCGCGTTAGGTAGGTGTGCGAACGGCGGTCGCGGCATGCGCCGCAACCGCCGTTTGTCGTACCGACGAGCGTCAGGCGAGTCGCACCGACCTGCGGAGCCGATTCGCACCGACCAACGTCAGCGTCTAACTGACCGCGTTCACGCCTGCCTGAGCACACTGTCCGTCCTGTGCGCTCGTGCCGCCTGACAATCCCACACCGCCGACGACTTTGCCGCTCATCATGATCGGCATGCCGCCGTCGACCGGCACGGCGCCCTGGATCCGCAGTACGCGCACGCCTTCGCCGCCGGCCGCCAGCATGTCCTGAAACGCTTTCGTCGGCCGCTTGAACCTCGCCGCCGAACGCGCCTTCTCCTGACAGACGATGGTGCTGCCGAGCGGCGTATCGTCCATCTTCTCGAAGTAGACGAGATCCCCATTGCCATCCACCACCGCGACCGCCATCGTCCAGTTGTTCTTGCGGACTTCGGCCAACGCCGCGGCAGCAACCTTTTTCGCGTTCTCAAGACTGATTGACGGACCGTACGACATCTGTCGCTCTCCTGAATTGAGGTCAGCGGAGCTCCGCCCCCCTGATTGAGTGATCGATCAGTTCAATGGGATGAACAATTTTCCAGTGATAACCAAGCCGTCGTCCGGCGGCGGCAATCTGCAGGATGCATCCGGGATTCGCCGCTGCGATCACGTCCGGCTGCAGCGCCGCGATATTGCGTGCTTTACGCTCGCCAAGCTGGGCGGCGGGCTCGGGCTGCACCAGATTGTAGATGCCGGCGCTGCCGCAGCAGATCTCGGATTCCGCAGGCGTCAACACGTCCACCCCCGGGATCGCCGCCAGCAATGCTCGCGGCTCCGCGCGTACACCCTGGGCATGCGCAAGGTGACATGCGTCGTGATAGACAACGCGCGCTTTGAGGGGATGCCGCTTCGCTCGCGGTTCGCCGATTTCCATCAGCACCTCAGAGACATCGCGCACCTTCGCGCTAAACGCACGCGCCCGCTCCGCCCAGGCGGGATCGTCGTGAAACAGCTCCCCATACTCTTTCATCGCGGAACCACACCCGGCCGCGTTGACAACGATGCGATCGACCGTCGCGCGTTCGAAGACCTCGATGTTGTGTTTCGCCAGTTCGCGAGCCTGATCGATGTTGCCGGCGTGCAGCGGAAGCGCGCCACAGCACCCTTGCGCGGACGGCGCGTCGACGGTGCAGCCCTCCGCCGCGAGCACGGCAACCGTCGCCTTGTTCACGCCGGCGAAGGCGAGCCGTTGCACGCATCCCGTGAGCACCGCCGTTCTGAGACGTGGTGTACCTGCCGCCGACGTATGCTCCGGCAGGCCGTTGCTCGTCAGTGACGCGAGCGACGGCTGCGGGGCAACGGCAATCAACGACCGAATCCAGCTTGGCAACAGGTTCAAGACTCCGGTTCGTTCGAGCGCCCGGAGAATCGGTCCGAGAATCACGAGCGGCGCCATCGCCAGCCGGAGCCGGGCCGGATAGGGCAACACCGCGAAGAGCAGCGATCGGAATATGCGTTCGCCGAGTGGACGATCGTAATGACGCTCGATCTGCGCGCGCGTTCGCTCGATGAGCGGCCCATACTGCACGCCGGACGGGCACGCGGTCATGCACGCCATGCACCCGAGGCACGCATCGAAGTGGCCGACGAAGGTCGGCGTCATCGCGGCGCGCCCCTCGAGGCCCGCTTTCATCAGGTAGACGCGGCCGCGAGGAGTGTCCATTTCCTCGTTCCACAGCACGTAGGTGGGACACGTTGGCAGACAGAAGCCGCAATGAACGCACGCGTCGATCAGCGCGATTGAGGGTTGATCCGGACCATCGAAAGCCGGGCCGGCAGCCCGGAGTCTGGAGTCGGAAGCCGCCATCACACCGGCCCTCTGCCCGCGTTGAGAATTCCATTCGGATCGAGCGCGTGCTTTACCGACGCGCCAATGGACCCGGCATCACCGAGTGAACCCCACACGTCGAGCTGCTGCTTCAACGGCGACTCGGCGCGAAGCACCACGACGTGGCGGAAAATGTCGCTGCGCGATCGCATCCGCTCGATAGTGTTGCGTTGCACGAGGACGTCGGCATCAATCCGAAGAAGACCGGATCCGAGTGCAGCACGGCCGATCAGCTCCGCGTCCGCAACGGTCTTCCGCAACTCGCCGACAAAGGCGAGCACAGCGCCGAGCGAGGTCGGCAACCAAGAAAACTTGACGACCGTGCCGCGCGATCCCCATGGAGCGCGGATGTGCTCGCGCCACAGATCGACTTCGGACTGCGACGAGACAATCTGCGACTCTGCGGATGGCATCAGCGCGCGAGCGCGCTGAACGTAGGTGTCGAGCGCGGCAGGTGTTGATTCGAATTTGAGGAGTAGTTCGTAGCGGTTCGCGGTCCGGCTGAAGCCGGCCCCGACCGATGATCCAGTCCGGATTTCCACGGCGGCCGGTTCGAGCTGG
>Ga0310810_10004545_pt1 | contig 15367 bp, 12 predicted proteins | sample NCmetagenome_FD_207641 | JGI IMG/M metagenome (GOLD analysis project Ga0310810, IMG submission 207641) | Soil microbial communities from experimental microcosm in Duke University, North Carolina, United States - NC | ecosystem: Engineered > Artificial ecosystem > Soil microcosm > Unclassified ...
AGCCTCGACTGCGCGTGGGTGCCGGATGGCCGGCGCCTCTGCGACCTGCGCCTCGTCGCGATGGACATGGACTCGACGCTGGTGACGATCGAGAGCATCGACGAGATGGGCGACCTGCTCGGGATTCGCGAAAAGATCGCCGCGGTGACCGAGCAGGCGATGCGCGGCGAGATCGATTACCCCGAATCGTTGCGGCGCCGGGTCGCGCTGCTCGCCGGACTCGAGGAGCGCTCGCTCGAGCGGATCTGCGCCGAACGAATGCAGCTCTCGCCGGGCGCGGAGATCCTGGTGCAGCGCTGCCGCGAGCTGGGTATCCGCACGCTGCTCGTCTCGGGCGGATTCAGCTTCTTCACTGCGTGGCTGCGCGAGCGCCTCGGCATCGATGCGATGCTCTCGAACGAGCTGGAGATCGAACACGGGCGCCTGACCGGGCGCGTCGTAGGCGGAATCGTCGACGGCGCCGCGAAAGCGGCGCGCGTACGCGCTGAAATCCAGCAGCTCGGCACGACGCGCGAGCGCACGGTCGCGATCGGCGACGGCGCGAACGACATCCCCATGATGGCCGCCGCCGGGATCTCGGTCGCGTATCGCGCCAAGCCGGTCGTGCGCGAGCAGGCGACGCACGCGATCGACCACGCGGGGCTCGACGGCGTGCTGAACCTCTTCGTCTAATATGGACAGCATGAAGATCCGCCCGTACCGCCCGGCCGACGAGCAGGCCGTCGTCGACCTGTGGCGCGAGTGCGGCCTCACGCGGCCGTGGAACGATCCGCACAAGGACATCGCGCGCAAGCTGACCGAGCAACCCGAGCTGTTCCTCGTCGGCACGCTCGGCGACGAAGTCGTCGCGAGCGTGATGGTCGGCTTCGACGGCCACCGCGGCTGGGTCTACTACCTCGCGGTCGCCGAGCGCCATCGCAAGCACTCGTACGGTCGCGCACTGATGCAGCAGGCCGAACAGTTGCTGATCGAGCGCGGCTGCCCGAAGCTGAACCTCCAGGTGCGCACGTCGAACGCCGGCGTGATCGAGTTCTACCGCAGGCTCGGATATTCGCTGGACGAGACGGTGAGCCTGGGCAAGCGGCTGATTCCCGACCAGCCGAAGGAGGCATGATGGCGGGCGGGCCTCACGCGGCGATCGTGATGTGCATGGAATGCGGCGGCAAGGCGATCCGCATCTACGAAGGCGCCGAGGACGACCACTATCGCTGCGAAGCCTGCCGCGAGGAGTTCGGGCTCGACTGGCGCCGCGGGCCGGCGGAGGAACCGTGCTGGCCGCCAAGCGAGGAAGAAGCGCGCGCGATGAAGGAATTCGTCGCGGCGCAGAAAAAGGGGCGATGAGGGATCGGTCATGCGACTGTGGAGCCTGCACCCGAAGTACCTCGACGCCCGCGGCCTGGTGGCGCTTTGGCGCGAAAGCCTGCTCGCGCAGGCCGTATTGAGAGGCGAAACGGCCGGGTACCGGTTTCATCCGCAACTCGCGCGGTTTCAGGAAGCGCCAAATCCGGTCGGATCGATCGCCCGGTACCTCCGGTGCGTCTGCGAGGAAGCCGCGCATCGCGGCTATCGGTTCGACGCATCGAAAATCTGTCGATCGAGAACCAGCGGTCGCCTGAGGGTAACGCGCGGACAGCTCGACTACGAATGGAGGCACTTGATGAAGAAGCTTCGGACCCGCGACCCGCACTGGCACGGCAGATGGTCGACGCTCGCTCGCCCGATGCCTCATCCGCTTTTCCGTCCCCGCCCCGGAGAGATCGCAGAATGGGAAAAGGTCGCTTGAGGCGCACAACGTGACCGCGTCCTACCTGCTCGCCGGCCAGGCGTCCGAGCTGGAGCGCCTTCAGCTGCAATCGCGTGTCTGGGAACCCGCTGCGCGCGCCCTGCTGGGCGAGTTGACCGGCGGCACTGGTCGCGCTGCGATCGATGTGGGCTGCGGCGTTCTGGGCTGGCTGCGGGCCTTGAGTGAATGGGTTGGCGCCGAGGGGAGCGTCACCGGGACCGACGTTGACGACAAGATGCTCTCGGGGGCGCAGCAGTTCGCCGACGCTGAATCGCTCGCGAACGTCCGCCTGCTGAAGGACGATCTTTTCCGCAGTACCCTCGCCCCGCGATCGTTCGATCTGGTGCACGCGAGGTTCCAGATCGCTCCACTGGGACGCGCCGAGGAGCAGGTTGCGGCGTTCGTCCGGCTGCTGCGCCCGGGAGGCGTGATCGTGCTGGAAGACCCCGACATGGCGTCCTGGCGCGTGAATCCGGATGCGCCGGCCACGCAGCGGTTGATCCAGTGGATCGAGCGAGGTTTCGAGGCTGCGGGCGGAGACTTCAACGCAGGCAGGTCGCTCGCGGCGTACCTGCGCGGCGCGGGGCTGCGGCCGCACGTGCGCGCGCACGTCTTGGCCCTCGAATCAGGCCATCCCTACCTGCGGCTGCCGCTCCAGTTCGTGGCTTCGCTGCGCCCCAGGCTGCTGCAGCTGCTGCCCGCCGCCGAACTCGACGAACTTGTGCGCCATGCCGAGACGGAGCTCGCGCGTCCGCAGACCTGGGGCACCACATTCACGCTGATCCAGGCATACGCAACGGCACCGCCGGGATAGCTCAACGAACTGCCGCGCCCAGGAGACAAGCATGGAGCGTCTTGCGATCCCTCGAACGCTGACCGAATGGAACGAGCGCGGCAAGGACAACCTGCCGGGCCACCTGGGTATCGAGATCCTAGAAGTCGAGGCGGATGCTGTGCGCGCGCGCCTGCCGGTCCGGCGCAACCTGACCGCGTGGAACAATTTCCTGCATGCGGGCGCCGTCGTGACGCTCGCCGACACCTGCTGCGGCTACGCAACCGTGCGCAACCTTCCGGAGGACGCCAAGGGCTTCACCACGCTCGAGCTGAAGAGCAACTTTCTCGGCACCGCGCTCGAGGGCGACGTGACCTGCGTCGCGCGGCCGGTGCACAGGGGCCGCACGACGCACGTCTGGGATGCCGAAGTGCGCTCGGAGAAAACCGGCAAGACGATCGCGTTCTTCCGCTGCACCCAGGTGATCCTGCGCTGACGATGCTCCGGGACGTCCGCGATTTCGGCGGCCCTACTTCGCAGCCGTCACCATGATCTCGACGAGCGCGCGCGGGTCGGCGAGCTTCGCTTCGACGCATGCGCGCACCGGCAGGTTCTTCGGATCGGTCCACGCGCTCCAGACTTCGTTCATCGGCGCGCGGTTCCGGATGTCGGTGACCCAGATCGTCGCCTGCAGCACCTTCGACTTGCTGGTGCCGCATTTCGCGAGCAGCCGGTCGATCTCATCGAGGATTTCCTTCGTCTGCCCCTTGACGTCCCCGTCGAGCTTTTTCGCGACGACGCCGGCGAGGTAGACGGTGTTGCCGTGCTCGACGGCGAGCGAGAGGATCTGGGAAGGGTCGTGGCGCGTGATCGTCATGCGTTCTCCTTGGCGTTATTTGTGGTCCATCACCCAGACGCCGCCCCAGTCCTCGGGCGGCGGGCTTTGCATCAACTCGTCGCAGCGCCCGACATAGAGCTGCGCGGCCCTGTCGTCGGGATTGACCGCGAGCACGCGGTCGAAGAGCGCGCGCGCGCCGGCGAAGTCGCTGCGGCGGTACTTTGCCAGCGCGTCGCGAAAGTGGCCCATCGCGTCACTCATCGCGGGATAGGTCTTCTCGGTGTGATAGTCGAGGATCTCGTAGATCGCCACGGGCTGCGTCTTACCCTTGACGACGATCTTGTCGAGCTCGCGCCCGCGGTACGTACCGCGCAGTTTCTTCCAGGTGAACTCGCTGACGAGGATGTGCGCACCGTACTGCTTGCAGGCGGACTCCAGGCGTGAAGCGAGGTTCACCCCGTCGCCGATCATCGTGTAGTCCATGCGCTTTCTCGAGCCGATATTGCCCGAGACGATCGTGTCGGTATTGAGGCCGATGCCGATGTCGACCGGCGGCCGGCCCTCGGCCAGGCGCTGCTCATTCCAGGTTGCCAGCTCGCGCATCATCGCGACTGCCGCGCGCACCGCGCGGTCGACGTCGTCCTCGTGCGCAACCGGCACCCCGAAGCCGGCCATGATCGCATCGCCGATGAACTTGTCGAGCATCCCGCCCTCGCGCGAGATGCAGTCGACCATCAGCGTGAAGTAGTCGTTCAACAGGCCCACGGTGCCCTGCGGCCCGAGCTGCTCGGCAATCGTCGTGAAGCTGCGGATGTCGGAAAAGAGCACCGTCGCCTCGGTGCTCTGCCCGCCGAGCGCCTCCGCGCCGCTCGCGAGCAGCTGGTCGGCAACACCCGGGTCCATGTAGCGCACCATGGTCGACTTCAGGCGCTTCTCGTTGCTGATGTCCTCGATGATCACCATCGAGCCGATGCGCTTCTTCTCGGCGTTCACGAGCGGCAGCGCCGTAAGGTTGGTCGAGATGTGCTCGCCGCCGTAGATCATCATCTCGCCGTCCATCGTAAGCTCGGGCCTGCCGGTCTCCTCGACGCGCTTGAGCTTCTCGAGCACCCACGCGTTGTCGCCGGTGAAGAAGTCCGACGCCATCTGGTTGACGATCCGCTCGACGCGCATCTTCATGATGCGCAGGCCCGGCATGTTGCACGTCACGATCCGCCCCGATTCATCGAGCGTCAGCACGCCGTTGGACATCGACTCGAGCATCGCGTCCGAGTAGTTCTTCATGTTCTGCACGTCGGCGAAGAGCTTCGCGTTCTCGAGCGCGATCGAGATCTGCGCGGTAAACGCGCGCAGGCGCGACTCGTCTTCCGCGGTGAACGGCCCGCCGTGCTTGTTCAGCACCTGCGTGACGCCGATCGTCCTGCCGTTCTTGTGGATGATCGGCACGCACAGGATCGAGCGGGTGAAAAATCCGGTGCGCGTATCGAAGTTCGGGTTGAAGCGGAGGTCGGCGTAGGCGTGCGGGATGTTGATCGACTTGCCGGTGGTATACACCGCGCCCGCGATGCCGAGGTGGTTCGGCAGGCGGATCTGGTTCGCTTCCAGCCCCTCGCCGACCTCGGACCATAGCTCGTTGGTCTTGTCGTCGTGCAGGAACAGGGTCGAGCGCTCGGCGTTGAGCATTCGCGTCGCCTCGCCCATCACGCGCTTCAGCAGCGCTCCGAGCTTGATCTCGGCGCTGACCTCGGACACTACGCGCACGAATTCGCGCTCCTGCTCGCGGATCTGCCTCATCCGCTCGATCAGCTGCGCGCCGCCGAGCGCGAGCGATCCCTGCGCGACCATCGCCTCGAGCACCTCGAGGTCGTGCGGCGAGAAGCGGCCCTTGCGCTTGTTGAGCGCCTGCAGCACGCCGATGACCTCGCCGCTCGCGGCCCGGATCGGGACGCAGGCGACGCTCTTCGTCGCATATCCGGTCTGCTCGTCGATCGCACGGTTGAAGCGCGTATCGGCCGGCGCGTCGTGCACGATCAGCGCCTCTCCGGTGCCGAACACGTGGCCCGCGATCCCGGTCGTATTCACAAGCCGGATTTCGCGCTTGATCCGCCCTTGCGCGACGCGCGCGTACAGCTCGCCGCTCGCCGGATCGTTCAGGAAAAGCGACCCGCGCTCGGCGCCGAGCTCGGCGACGGTCAACTCGACAATGACGTGCAGCACATCGTCGAGCGACTCGCACTTCGCGACCCGGCGCGTGACCTCGAGCAGCAGCTCGGCGAGGCGCAGGCGGCGCGCATCGTCACCGTTGCGCTTCGCCGGCCGGCTCGCTTGCTTGCCGCGGCGGCGCACCGCAGCCGTTGCCGCCGGCTCCTCGTTCGCCGCGCGCTCGGCGGCCTTGGCAGGTCCGTTGCTCATCTCCGCTCTCCCTCGCGAAGGACGCCCGATTCGAGCTGCTCGCGCAGCTCGCGCACCGTCGCCTGCAGCTCGATCGACTCCGCGCGATACCGCGTGCGGACTTCCTCGATCTCCTGCGCATGGACAATCCCGGCGCGCTCGATCTCGGCCCGCAGCGCAGCGCTCGTCGCGCGCAGCTGCGCGATCTCCGCCTTCGAGTCGGCAACCGCTTCCTGCACCCGCGGCTCGGCCTCGTAGCGCGCCTGCTCGAGCGCAGCGTGGAGTGCACCCAGCATGGTCCTCAGCTGCCGGATTTCCTGCTGCGACCCCGTGAGCGCACCGCGCACTGCCTCTTCGCGCAGCGCACGCTCGTCCTCGAGCTCGCTGCGCAACCGCGTCACTGCATTCCGCAGCTGCGTGAGATCGGCGTTTGCCGCGCTGCCGGCGTGCACTTCGGCTAGCTCGACGCGGCGATTCGCCTCTTCGAGCTCGGCGCGCAGCGCTGAGATGATGTCCTTGAGCTCGCGGTTCTCGGCAGCGAGCGCCGCGCCCGTTTCGTCGTCGCGCACCACGCTAGCACCCCGCGACGAGCGAGCGAGCGTAGGCGCTGCGATCGCCCGATACGGACTGGCCGACGAGCACGCTCACGTCCGAGAACGTGCCGGCGCGCTGAACCTGCGCCACGGCGAGCGTCGAGCCGGAGCTTCGCACGACGACTTCCATCCCGGACTCGCCGAGCGTTCGTTCCTCGGCCGCGGTGCCCGGGCGCGCTTTCGCATTCTTGCCGATGCACATCGCGGCCGAATAGGGAGTGCGCGCAAGCTGGAACGCGAAGCGGTCTGCGGAGTCCAATGGTCGTTGCGGAGCGGGTGCGCATCCGGCAACGACGAGCGCGAGCAATGCTGCAGTGCGAGCGTTCAGGGGCACGGCGCGAGTATAGGGCCGGAGCCAAGGGAGCGCACTAGAATGAGGACACGATGCAGCGTCTGTCTCTTGGCTTGCGCATCCTCGCCATCCCGGCGCTCGCCGGGGTGCTCGCCGCTTGCGACCCGCTCACATTGACTGCGCTCGCGGTCGGCGCCGGTGCCGGCGTACAGCACACCATGAGCGGGATCGCCTACAAGACGTTCTCCTCGCCGATGCCCAAGGTTCGGACCGCAGTGAACGGCGCGCTCACTCACATGGACATCAAGGTCGGCGCAACAGAGAAAATCGATAACGGCGTGCGGATCAAGGCGCGGGCGGCGGACCGCGACATCGAAATCGAGCTGGAAGCGCTGACCAGCAAGACCACCCGGATGCGCTCGACCGCCCGAAACGGCATCTTCATGGATTCGGCGACGGCTACGGAGATTATCCTACAGACAGAAAAGCAGCTTGGTGCTACATGAAGGGGTCAAGGGGGCTACACGAGGGAAGGAGCATGACCATGAAACGTGAAATGCTGGCAGCAGCCATCGCCTTGCTGTTCGCGGGTGGCGCAATCGCAGCCGAGCCCGCCGATTCGAAGACGCTGAGCACCCAGTCCACGCAAATGGACTCCCTCGCGACGAGCCAGGGCAACCTGAAGGTCGAGTCGAGGATCAGCTCGGACTTCAACGCGTTCGCCGGCTCGACCGCGAATTCGAGCAGCCTCGTCAGCGGATTGCGCAACGGCAGCCCGGTCACGCTTGCCTCGACCGACGCCAAGGGCGTCGTCACCGAGACGACGTTCGCGCCGCCCACCGGAAAAATGGGCTATGGCAACGTGTTCATCTCGCTCGGGCTCGCGCAGCAACAGCTCACCAATCTCGGCATCACGCAGCCGACGTCGACGCAAATCCGGGCCGCGCTCATCGGTGGAGACGTCACCGTGATCGGCGCGAACGGACAGTCGACGACGACGACGATGACCGGCGTGCTGACGCTCCGCTCGCAGGGCATGGGGTGGGGACAGATCGCACACACCTACGGCTACAAGCTCGGCCCGGTGATCAGCGGAATCAAGGCAGCCAACACGCACGTAGCGACGCTGCCGGCCACCGCGAACAAGGCAGCGCCGGTGAGCGGTGTAACCAGCGCCGGCGGCGCATCATCCAGCGGCGTCACGACCGCGGCCGGCGCATCCAGCCACGGCCAGGGCAACGCCCTTGGGCGCGGAGTCACGACCGCCGGCGGTGGCGCAGCAGGCCTGGGTAACGGCAATGCGTACGGGCGCGGAATCACGACCGGGGCCGGTGCCGCACCCGGGAATTCAGGCAACGCCGGCGGCCAGGCCAGGGGAGTCGGAAAGGGCGGCTAGCCGACCCAGGCGCGCGCGTTGCGGAAGATTCGCATCCACGGCGAATCTTCCGGCGCTCCGTCCGGCGTCCAGGACATCTGCACCGAGCGGAAGGCCCGCTCCGGGTGCGGCATCACGATCGTGAACCGCCCGTCGGGTGTCGTGAGCCCCGTGATTCCGGCGGGCGACCCGTTTGGATTCAGCGGATAGGTCTGCGTCGGTTTGCCGCGATGGTCGACGAAGCGCAGGCAGACCTGCGCCTGCGCCTGGTCTTCGGCGCTCGCGAACTTCGCCAATCCTTCGCCATGAGCGGTGACGATCGGCATCCGGCTTCCGGCCATCCCGGCGAACAGGATCGACGGGCTCGGCGGGACCTCGACCAGCACGAACCGCCCCTCGAACTGCTCCGAGCGGTTGCGCACGAACACAGGCCAGTGCGCGGCGCCGGGAATGATCTCCTTCAGCGCCGCCATCATCTGGCAGCCGTTGCAGGAACCGAGCGCAAAGGTGTCGCCGCGGACGAAGAAGCGCTCGAACTCCGCGCGCGCGACCGCGTTGTAGAGGATCGACTTCGCCCAGCCCTGGCCGCCGCCGAGCACGTCACCGTACGAGAAGCCGCCGCATGCGGCGAGGCCCTTGAACGACGCGAGGTTCGCGCGTCCCGCGAGGATGTCGGACATGTGGACGTCGATCGCCTCGAAGCCGGCGCGGTCGAATGCAGCGCCCATCTCGACCTGGCTGTTCACGCCCTGCTCGCGCAGCACCGCGAGCCGCGGCCGCGCGCCCGAGGAGATATACGGCGCGGCGATATCGCCTGCCGGATCGTAGCTGAGTGCGAACGAGATGCCGGGATCGGTCGCATCGAGCGCGCGGTCGAATTCCTCCCGCGCGCACCGCGGATTGTCGCGCAGCGATTGCATATGAAAGGTCGTTTCGGACCACGCGCGCTGGAGGTCGACCCGCTTTTCGGCGAACACCGGCCTCGCGTTGCGCGTGATGCGGATTTCGTCGCGCGCGTTGAGATGGCCGACGACTTCGGCGCATTCGCCTACGCCTGACGCGCGCAGCACGTCCATTACCCGCGAGCGGTCGGACGCCCGGACCTGCAGGACTGCGCCCAGCTCCTCGGCGAAGAGAGCGCCGATCGCAAGGTCGTGCAGCTTTCCGGCAAGCTGTTCTTCGCCATTCCGCTTGAACGCATCGACTTCGTCGGCGGCGATACCGGAGGCGAGCGGATCCAGGTTCAACGTCACTCCGCAGCGCCCGGCGAATGCCATCTCGCAGATCGTCGCGAAGAGGCCGCCGTCGGAGCGGTCGTGATACGCAAGGAGCAGTCCTCGTGCGGCGAGCGCCTGCACTGCGCGGAACAGGCCCGCTACCCGCTTCGCGTCATCGGCATCCGGGCAGCGGTCGCCGAAGCGCGAGTACGTCTGCGCGAGGATCGATCCGCCAAGACGATTCTTCCCGGCCCCAAGGTCGACCAGGATCAGCTCGGTGTCTCCGCAATCGGTGCGCAGCCGCGGAGTCAGCGTGCCGCGCGCATCCTCGACCGGCGCAAACGCCGAGACAATCAGCGACAGCGGCGCGACCACCTCGCGCTGGTCCCACGCCGTGCGCATGGAGAGCGAATCCTTTCCGACCGGGATCGACACGCCCAGCGCGGGACAAAACGAAAGCGCGACCGCTTCGACCGTCCGGTAGAGCTCGGCGTCTTCGCCCGGATAACCCGCGGCCGCCATCCAGTTCGCCGAGAGCTTGACGCGCTCGAGCGAATCGATCCGCGCCGCGGCGAGATTGGTGAGCGCCTCGGCCACCGCCATGCGCCCCGACGCCGGCGCATCGATCAGCGCGAGCGGCGTGCGCTCGCCGATCGCGAACGCTTCGCCCGCGTATCCTTCGAACCCGAGCAGCGTGACCGCGCAATCGGCCACCGGCACCTGCCACGGGCCGACGAAGGGGTCGCGCGAGCACAGGCCGCCGACCGAGCGATCGCCGATCGAGACCAGGAACGTCTTGTCCGCGACGGCCGGGTGACGCAGCACGCGATATGCCGCGTCGCGCAACTCGATATCGGCGAGCCTGAAGGGCTCCGGCAGTCGCGGCACGCGCACTACGTCGCGGCGCATCCGCGGCGGCTTGCCGAGGATCGTATTCAGCGGAACGTCGACGGGCCGGTTGCGGAACTGCGGGTCCTCGACGCACAGGCGGCCGTCGGCGGTCACGGCGCCGAGCACTGCGACCGGGCACCGCTCGCGCGCGCAAATCGCCGCAAAGCGCTCGCGGTCGCGCGGCGCGATCGCGAGCACATAGCGCTCCTGCGCCTCGTTGGACCAGATTTCGCGCGGCGACATGCCCGTTTCCTCGGACGGAATCTTGCGCAGGTCGAGGTGCGCCCCGCCGTGCGCGGCGTGCACGAGCTCGGGCAGCGCGTTCGACAATCCGCCCGCCCCGACGTCGTGGATCGACAGGATGGGGTTGGCCTCGCCAAGCTGCCAGCAGCGGTCGATCACCTCCTGCGCGCGGCGCTGGATCTCCGCGTTGCCCCGCTGCACCGAGTCGAAGTCGAGATCGGCGGCGTTGGCGCCGGCGGCGAGCGACGAGGCCGCGCCACCGCCCATGCCGATCAGCATTCCCGGCCCGCCGATCTGCGCGAGCAGCGTTCCTTCGCGAAGCGGCGCCTTCTGCACCTGCGCGTCGCAGATGCTGCCGATGCCGCCGGCGAGCATGATCGGCTTGTGATAGCCGCGCTGCACGCCGGCCACGCGTTGCTCGAACGTGCGGAAATATCCGGCGAGAACCGGACGTCCGAACTCGTTGTTGAATGACGCTGCCCCGATCGGCCCCTCCAGCATGATCGACAGCGCACTCACGATCCGCCCGGGACGCCCGGGATCGTCCGCCTCCCAGGGCCGCTCGGCGCCGGGGATGCGCAGGTTGGAAACCGAATAGCCGACCAGTCCCGCCTTTGGCTTCGCGCCGCGACCGGTCGCGCCTTCGTCGCGGATTTCGCCGCCCGCCCCGGTGGCTGCGCCGGGAAACGGCGCGATCGCGGTCGGGTGGTTATGCGTCTCGCACTTCAGCACGCTGTGCACGAGGCCCTCATGCGACCGGTAGACGCCTGCGCCATCGGGATGAAAGCGCTCGACGACACGGCCCTGCATGACCGCGGCGTTGTCGCTGTAGGCGACCACGGTTCCCTGCGGATGGACCGCGTGGGTGTGCCGGATCATCGCGAACAGCGACCGTTCCTTGCGCTCGCCGTCGACGACCCAATCGGCATTGAAGATCTTGTGCCGGCAGTGCTCCGAATTCGCCTGCGCGAACATCGTCAATTCCGCGTCGGTCGGGTCGCGGCCGAGCGCGCCGTACGCTTCGCGCAGATACTCGATTTCGTCGTCGGCGAGCGCAAGGCCGAGCGTCCGGTTCGCTTCCTCGAGCGCGGCGAGCGGCACCCGGTCCATCGGGCGCGGCTCGAATCGGCGAAAGAGCGCGTCCGCGCCCTCCGGCCCGTCGAGCACGGTTTCGGTCATCCGGTCGTGCAGCAGCGCCGCCACGCGCTCGCGCTCGGCGGCGCCAAGGGCTGCGTCGAGCGAGTACAACGTTCCGCGCTCGATGCGGCGCACAGGCGCAAGCCCGCAAATGCGCGCGATATCAGTCGCCTTCGAAGACCAGGGCGAGATGGTGCCGAGCCTGGGGACCACGAGAAACTGAGCTTCCGTCGAGGAAGCGGCGGGCGGCTTCGTTCCGTATTCGAGCAGCCGCGCGAGGACTTCGCTTTCCGCGCGCTCGAGCGGCCGCTCGACCTCGACGAAATGCCAGAATTCGGCGGCGACGCTGCGAATGACCGGATGCGCTGCGCGCAGCGCGGACTGCAGCTTGGCGATGCGGAACTCCGACAGCGCGCATGCGCCGCGAAGTTTCAGGATCATGGACATCCGGCCGTGCTGGTAAAAACGAATTCTACCAGCGGCGATCTACCTGCGCAGCGCCGGCTCCTTGACCTTGCCGCCGAGGCTGAGCGTCGCGCGCGCCGACTTCAGGTCGACGATGACGCGACCCGAAAGCGCGCCGTCGGGCGCGATTTCCAGGCCCGCGCCGGCATTCAACGCGCCGGCCGCGATCGCGACGTTGCGCAATTGCACCGCACCCTTGTCGTACAAGCCTTGTCCGGTCAGCTCGTTGAAGACGGTGCGTCCCGCAAGCGGCCCGGTGCCCTGAATCGCGCGTCCGAGGTCGAAGCTGCCGAGGACGCCTTTCTCGACCTTGTACGAGCCTTCCAGCCGCAGCGACTCGCCGAGCTTCGCCGGCTCCGCGCCCTTCATCGCGTACTTGCCGCTGCCCTCGACTTTTCCCTCGGACATCAGCGCCGGAGCGAAGACGCCGACGTTGACGCCGCGCACGCGCAGTTCGCCCTCCACGGACCACTCGTCGCCCCAGCGGATCCGTGAGTTGCCGTTAAACACGCCTTCGACCGCGCGCCCGTCGAATTCGGCGATGCCCAGTCCCTGGCGCGTCGCGTTGCCTTTCATCGCGAAATCCGCAAGCGTGACGCCGGGCATGAATGGCACCGGGAAGGATCCGGCGCTGACCTCGAACGCAAGCTCGCCGTTGCGCGGCGTGATCTGTCCCTGCAGCCGGTCCGGCCCGCTGATCCTCACCGATTGCACCGATCCATCCGCGCCGATCGCGGCGTCCACGTCGAGCGGCGGCACGGCGAGCGGGCCCTCGAGCTTCAATTGCTTGGCCGCGATCGCACCGATCTTGAGGTCGGATCCCTGCAGGGTGCCGAAGAGGGCCGCGCCGAGGAGTTCCTGCTTGATCACGGCGTTCTCGAGCACGATCCGGCTGAACTCCTTCTGCGAGCCGAACAGCGACCCGATGCTCGGCGACGCGCGCACAGTCCCGATCTTCACCCCGTGCCCGACCGAAACGCTGTCCAGCTTGACCTCCAGCCCGCTGATGAGCGAGTACCGCGCAGATCCGATCTTGACCGCTTGTCCGGTCGCCTGCGCCGCCGCCTGCTCGTATGAACCGGTGGAAAGCGGCACTACGTGGATCGCACCGGCGCCCACGACGACCAGCACCACCAGCGCGAGCACGGCTTTCTTGCCGAGATTGCGCACTCGCTCGGACGACGTGGCCTTGCCGACCACTTCTGCGTCCTTGCGCTGCTCTTCCCGCTCGCGGTCGCGCTCGCGCTTGCGCGCTTCGGCCAGTTTCTCCGCATCGCGCTTCACCTCGTCCATGTCGAGGTCGTCGTCCTTGACTTCGACATCGCGCTGTGCGGCAAGCTCGGCCTGCTTCGCCGCGTAGGCTTCCTTCGCCTTGACCTTGCGCTCCTCGGCCTCGCGTTCCTCGCGTTCCGTTTCCTCCTGCGCCTTGCGCTCGGCCTCGGCCTTCGCGCGCTCGGCGTCCGCCTTTGCGCGCTCCGACTCCTCGCGCCGGCGACGCTCCTCTTCCGCCTTGCGGCGCGCCTCTTCCTCCTCGCGCCGGCGGCGCTCTTCCCTCTCTCGCTCGGCTTCGGCCTTCGCCTTGCGGTCGGCGTCCTCTTTCGCCTTGCGCTCTGCCTCCTCGCGTTCGGCGAACGAATTGAGGTCCGCGAACAGGGCATCGATCGACGCGCCCTCTCCCGCGGGCGGCGCAGGAGGCGATGACGGCGGCGCAACGGATTCTGCCTTCGCGGCCGCCATTCCGGCTTCGATCTTCTTGCGGGCGCGCTCTTCCCGCTCGCGCTTCAGGCGGTCCTCGTCCTCGCGCTTGCGCGATTCGCGCTCGGCATCCTCGCGCCCCCGGCGCTCGGCCTCTTCTTTCGCACGGCGCTCGGCGTCCTCCTTGGCCCTGCGCTCGGCTTCGAGCTGCTTGCGCAGCTCGTCGGCTTCACGCCGCCCCTTCTCCTCGGCTTCGCGGCGCGCCTGGTCCGCCCGCTCGCGCTCGGCGCGGGCAACGCGGTCCGCCTCCTGCTTGGCGATGCGCTCGGCTTCCTGCTTTTCCTTGCGCTCGGCTTCCAGTTGCTGGCGCAGCTTGTCGGCTTCCTGCCGTGCCCGCTGGTCCGCCTCGCGCCGCGCCTTCTCCTCGGCTTCGCGGCGTGCCTGCTCGATCCGCTCGTGCTCGGCTGCTTCGCGCGTCTTGCGCTCTGCATCTTCGCGTGCCTTGCGCTCGGCATCTTCCTTTGCCCGCCGCTCGGCGTCCTCTTTCGCCTTGCGCTCGGATTCCTCGCGCGCCCTGCGCTCGGCTTCTTCCTTCGCCTTGCGCTCGGCTTCCAGCTCGCGCCGCAGTTCCTCGGCTTCGCGGCGCGCCTTCGCTTCCGCCTCGCGACGCGCCTGCTCGAATCTTTCCCGCTCGGCCGCTTCGCGGGCGTGCCGTTCGGCATCCTCGCGCGCCCTGCGCTCGGCTTCCTCTTTGGCGCGCCGCTCGGCCTCGTCCTTCGCCTTGCGTTCGGCTTCCTCGCGAGCCTTGCGCTCCGCGTCCTCCCGGGCCTTGCGCTCCGCATCCTCCCGGGCGCGACGCTCCGTCTCTTCCTTCGCCTTGCGCTCGGCTTCCTCGCGCGCCTTGCGCTCGGCTTCCAGCTTCGCCCGGTGCTCTTCCTCCAGCCGCTTGCGCAGTTCCTCGGACTCGCGCGCCGCGCGGATGGCGTCTTCCTTCGCCTTGCGCTCGGCGTCGTCGCGCGCCTTGCGCTCGGCCGCTTCCTTGGCCTTGCGCTCCGCGTCGAGCTGGCGACGCAGGTCTTCGGCCTCGCGGCGCGCCTGCTCGACGCGCTCCCGCTCGCGCTCGGCGGCTTCGCGCGCATGCCGTACCGCTTCCTCCTTGGCGACCCGCTCGGCTTCCTCGCGCGCCCTGCGCTCGGCTTCGAGCTTGCCGCGCAGGTCGTCGGCCTCGACTCGGGCCTTCTGCTCGGCCTCCTTGCGCGCACGCTCGAGCGCTTCGCGCTCGCGCTGCGCGGCGGCTTGCCGTTCGCGCTCGGCGGCGTCCGTGCGCGCCTTGACCTCCGCCTCGGCCTTTGCGCGCGCGTCTGCAGCCGCCCGGGCCGCAGCCTCCTGCGCGGCCTTGACCTTGGCGTCGGCTTCGGCGCGTATTCGCGCCTCGGCTTCTACGCGCGCCCTGGCCTCCGCGGCCCGCGCCTTGGCTTCAGCTTCCTGCCGGGCGCGGACGTCGGCGAGTTCCTGCTCCTTGGCGCGCAGTTCCGCCTTCGCGCGAGCCTCCTGCGCGAGGTCCTGGCGCGGCGGCGGTGCGGCCGGTGCCCTGGACGGGGCGGCGGTGAAATCGAGTTCCTCGCCGGGATCCTTCGGCGGCGGCGCACCCGTGGGCCTGGGCGCAGCCGCGGGC
>Ga0310810_10004548_pt1 | contig 15361 bp, 14 predicted proteins | sample NCmetagenome_FD_207641 | JGI IMG/M metagenome (GOLD analysis project Ga0310810, IMG submission 207641) | Soil microbial communities from experimental microcosm in Duke University, North Carolina, United States - NC | ecosystem: Engineered > Artificial ecosystem > Soil microcosm > Unclassified ...
CGCTCGACGCGGACGCGATCGCCAAGTTGCTGACGCGCGCCGAAGAGATCGAAGGCAGGCCGCTGCCGCTCGACGACGAGGCCCGCGCTTCGCTGATCCGCATGGCCGACGGAGACGGCCGCGCCTCGCTGACGCTCACCGAAGAGGTCTGGCGGGCGGCCCGAGCCGGCGAGATCTTCGACCAGAAGAAGCTTCAGGAAATCGTGCAGCGCCGCGCGCCGATCTACGACAAGGCGCAGGACGGCCATTACAATCTCATCTCCGCCCTGCACAAATCGGTGCGCGGCTCCGATCCCGACGCCGCCCTCTATTATCTTGCGCGCATGTTGGACGCCGGCGAGCCGCCGCTCTACATCGCGCGACGCGTCGTGCGCATGGCGATCGAGGACATCGGGCTCGCCGATCCGCAGGCTCTGGTGATCGCCAACGCGGCGAAGGACGCGTTCGATTTTCTTGGGTCACCCGAAGGCGAGCTCGCCATCGCCCAGGCCGTGCTCTATTGCGCGACGGCGCCGAAGTCGAACGCGGCCTATGTCGCCTATGGCGCGGCAAAGCAGGTGGCGAAGGAGGCGGGCTCGCTTCTGCCGCCAAAGCATATTCTCAACGCGCCGACCAACCTGATGAAGGACGAGGGCTACGGCCGCGGCTATGCCTACGACCACGATCAGGAGGAGGCGTTCTCGGGGCAGAACTATTTCCCCGACGCCTTGCCGAGGCAGCAGTTCTACGACCCGCCGGAGCGCGGATTCGAAAGGGAAATCAGGAAGCGGCTCGATTACTGGGCGAAACTTCGCCGCGAGAAGGGCGGGGCATGAGCATCGATCTCGACCGGTACTTTGCGCGCGTCGGCTATGACGGGCCGCGCGACAATTCGCTGGCGACCTTGCGCGCGCTGCACGAATTGCATCCGCAGGCGATACCCTTCGAGAATATCGATCCGCTTCTAGGGCGGCCGGTGAAGCTCGATTCCGCGTCGCTCCAGGCCAAACTCGTCGATGGCGGCCGCGGCGGATACTGCTTCGAGCACAATTCGCTGTTCGCGGCCGTACTGCGGGCGCTCGGCTACGAGGTCAAGGAGGCGACCGCGCGCGTGCGCTGGGGCGCCTTCGCTGGGGTGACCACGCCGCGCGTGCATTGCCTCCAGCTCGTCACAGCTGAGGGCGAGGAGTACCTCGCCGACGTCGGCTTCGGCGGCAACGTGCTCACCGCGCCGCTCAAGCTCTCCTTGCGCACCGAGCAGCAGACGCCGCACGAGCCGTTTCGTCTGGTCGAGGACGAAGATGGCCACATGGTTCAGGAGGCGAAGCTCGGCGACGAGTGGAAGCCGCTTTATGCCTTCGATTTTGCGTATACGCATGCGGCCGACTACGAGATGGGCAACTGGTTCACCTCCGCCCATCCGGAATCGATCTTCGTCACCGGCCTGATGGGCGCGCGAGCCGACAGGGGCAAGCGATATGCCTTGCGCGACAACCAGCTTGCCGTGCATACGCTCGGTGGCGGAACGGAGAAAACGACATTGAAAAGCGCCGGCGAACTGCGCGACGCGCTCACCGACCTGTTCAAGCTGCGGCTCGACGCGCTTGACGGCCTGGACCCGGTGCTGACCTCGCTTGCGGCGAGGCCGGCATGAGTCAGCGCGGCGGCAAGGGCCCGCGCCAGCCGGGCGGCGGGCGCCGCGAGGCAGGTCCGCGGCAGAACCAGCGCGGCACGCGCGGCGGCGCGCGTTTCGGCAAGGGGGAGGGCGGTCCCGGCAGAGGCGAGGGCCGTGGTGGCAAGCGCTCCGGCGAGGAACGTCCCCGATCCGGTGAAGCCGAACGCAATCGCTTCGGCAAAGTGGCGGGCCGTGGTGGGAAGCGGTCCGGCGATGATGCGCGCGGCAAGCGCTTCGGCAGCGGCGAGGGCGGAAAGCGCTTCGGGTCGCGCGATGAGCGTTCCGATGAGCGCGGCAAGCGCTTCGAAGGTGGCCGAAAATTCGGGAAGGACGAGAGGCGTCAGCGCGCCGAGCCTCGAGGTCGCGCCCCCTCACCTGACCGCGTCCGCTCCGCTCCCGCGGTCGACCTCTCCGCGCAAGCGGGGAGAGGTGAAAGCCCGGTGCCCACCGCCGTGCAGACCGTCACGGTCTCGCCGGACGAGAACAACATGCGCGTCGACCGTTTCTTCGAGGCGCGCTTTCCCGGCCTGTCTTTCAGCCACATCCAGCGCATCATCCGCAAAGGCGAGGTGAGGGTGAACGGCCGCCGCACCGAGCCGAAGGCGCGGCTCGAGAGCGGTCAGTCGGTTCGTATTCCGCCGTTGAGCGTGGCGCCGCCGCCGGTGCGCGACGACGCACCGCAGGCGCAGAAGGATCGCGCGTTCCTGCGCGACATCACGCTCTACGAAGACGACGACGTGATGGTGCTAAACAAGCCGATGGGCCTTGCGGTTCAGGGCGGCTCCGGCACGACGCGCCACATCGACGGCATGCTTGGCGCGCTGCGCGGGAGCCATCCCGACGCGCAGCGGCCGCGTCTCGTTCACCGGCTCGACAAGGACACGGCCGGCTGCCTGCTCGTCGCCAAGACGCGCTTTGCGGCGGCGGCGCTGGCCAAGACCTTCCGCTCGCGTTCCGCGCGCAAGACCTACTGGGCGCTGGTCGCCGGCGTGCCGCGGCCGCAGCAGGGCCGCATCTCGACCTACCTGACCAAGCAGGAGGTCGAGGAAGACTCGTTCATGCGCGTCGCCGACCACGGCGAGAAGGATGCCGTGCACGCGGTGACTTATTACGCGGTGGTCGAGACGTCCGCGCAGAAGCTCGCCTGGGTGTCACTCAAACCGGTGACCGGCCGCACGCATCAATTGCGCGCGCACATGGCGCATGTCGGCCATCCGATCGTCGGCGACCCGAAATACTTCAATATCGAGAACTGGGAGTTCCCCGGCGGCATCCAGGACCGTCTGCACCTGCTGGCACGACGCATCGCCGTGCCGCACCCGCGGGGCGGCACGATCGACGTGTCGGCACCGCTGCCGCCACACATGGAGCAGTCGTGGAACCTGCTCGGCTTCGACACGGCCCGGTACGACCCGATCGTCGACGCGCCGGAGGAGTAGCCGCCGCGCCGGCGCGTGCTTATGTGAGGCGCATGCGCACGCTAATGGCCACAGTGCTCGCCTTCGCGCTTTTGGCGCCGGCCATGGCGCATGCGCAGTCCGGCCGCAGTTACGACATCATGCGGCCCGAGCCGGGCCGGCCGGACGAATTGCCGACGCCCTGGCTGCCGCCGAAATACAAGTCGCCGCGCGGCTCGCATAATCGCGTCGACAAGGTGCCGCAGGAGAAGCCGCGATATGTGAGGCCGCATACGCCGCCGCCGCTGGTGGTGCCGCAGACGGGGCAGGTGGTGCCGCAGTCGCCGATCCTGTCGCCGTCCGGCCGGAACGGCACCGAGACGTTCCAGGACCGCGCGAGCCGCTGCGTCGGCCAGAGCAGCGCGGCCGGCGCCGGCAATCCGGGCGCCTATGTGGGGACCTGCGTCAACCAGTAGGGCGCGCTCAAATCTCCTTCATCACCTGCGCGTAGGAGATGAGCGCGAACAGCGCCGTGCCGCCGACCATGTTGCCGATCAGCACCGGCGCAAAGAAGCTCGTGACGAAGCGCCACGCTTCCCAGTCGCCGGCGAGTACGAGCAGATATGCTTCCATGCTGCCGGCGACGATGTGGGTGAAGCCGCCGACCGCGATCAGCCAGGTCATCAACGTGATGACGGGCAGCTTGGCGCTTTCCGCAGCCGGCAGCATCCACACCATCGCGGCGATGATGAAACCGGACGACACGCCGCGGAAGCACATTTGCCACCACGACAGCGCCGCCATCTCGCGGGCGATCTCCAGCATCGCGGCGTGGAGCGGGTCCGGAATGACCGGCGCGAACGTGCAGAAGAGCGCCGCGAAAAGCGTGCCGGCGAGATTGGCGACGAGAACGATCGCCCACAATCGGGCCATGCGCCAGACATTGGCGGGGGTGAAATCCTTCAGGATTGGAAGTACGGCGGTGATCGTGCTTTCGGTGAAGAGTTGCTGCCGGCCGAGGATGACGATCAGGAAGCCGACGCTGTAGCCGAAGGCGGCGATGAGGATGCGCCACGGCGCGTCGGGCAGGTGCTCGCGCAGGATCCCTTGCGTCAGCAGCGAGAAGCTGATCGACAGGCCGGCGGCGACGCCCGACCACCACAGCGAGACGAGGGGGCGCTCCATTTCCTCGTCGCCGAGCCGCCGCACGACTTCGTAGATGACGGGCGTGCGCGGCGTCGACATCTCCTCGACATCCTCGACCTCGCGCTCGTCGATGCCGCGCTTGCGGCCGGTTTTGGCGTCGCCGTCCGGCCGTTTCGTACGTTTTGCCGATTGCCCCATGCGCCGTGAACGCGGGGCCTTGGAACCCGGTTCCGTGCCTGCGGCGCCTTGACAGGCAACCAAATGGTTGCATATAAAGGCCCATGAAGACCGACGCCATGGATGCGGTGTTCAGGGCGCTCGCCGATGGCAGCCGCCGCGAATTGCTCGACCGGCTGCGCGCCGAGAACGGGCAAACGCTCGGCCAGCTCTGCGCCCGGCTTGCCATGACCCGGCAGGCGGTCAGCAAGCACCTCCTCATCCTGGAGGAGGCGAACCTGGTCGCGACGGTCAAGCGCGGCCGCGAGAAGCTGCACTATTTGAACCCGGTCCCGATCCATGACATCGGCGAGCGCTGGATCTCGAAGTTCGAACGCTCACGCCTCCAGGCGTTGAGCGAATTGAAAAAGAACCTGGAAGCAGGAGAGGCGTGATGGACAAGCCGCAATTCGTCTATGTCACCTATATCCGCTCGACGCCCGAGAAAGTGTGGGCGGCGTTGACCGATCCGCGCACCGTGCGGACGTTCTGGTTTGGCATGAATGTCGCCTGCGACTTCAAACCGGGCTCGCCCTGGTCGCTGAGCTTCGAGGACGGACGTGTCGCCGACGCCGGCGAGATCCTCGAGGCCGAGCCGCCGCGGCGTCTCGTCATTCGCTGGCGCAACGAGTTCAAGCCGGAGCTGAAAGCCGAAGGCTATTCGCGCTGCACGATGTCGATCGAGACCGCCGAATATTATCCAGGCATGGGCGGCACGGCCGTGAAGCTCACGATCCAGCACGAGATCGAGGGCACGGGCGGGAAATTCATCGAGGCCGTGTCGGGCGGCTGGCCGAAGGTGATCTCGAACCTGAAGTCGTATCTCGAGACCGGCGACGTTGCGTTCAAGGAGTAGCCCTATGAGCAAGCCTGTTTTCGTCTACGTCACCTATATCGCCGCGCCGCCGGAGCGCGTATTCGAAGCGCTGACGAAACCGGACATCAGCGAGAAGTTCTGGTTCGGCTATCGCGTGACGGCCGACGGCAAGGCGGGAGCGCGCATGACTGCGTTCGATCCGGCCGGACGGCAGGTGCACGACGATCCGATCATCGAGAGCGATCCGCCGCGCAGGCTCGTCTATGGCTGGAAGTCGCTCTACAAGGACCTGCCGGACGAGCGCCCCTCGCGCGTCACTTTCGTGCTCGAGCCGCTGAAGGACCAGACGCGGCTCACCGTGACGCATGACGACTTCGACGACGGCAGCCGCATGTTCGAGATGATCTCGAAGGGCTGGCCGGCGGTGCTGTCGAGCCTCAAGAGCTTCCTCGAGACCGGCCGCGGCCTCGAGGCGACCTGGGACGAAGAGCAACGCCGGCGCGCGGGGCAGGCATGATCGACATGGGCAAGTTCAAACCGGGAACGGTTTACGTCACCTACATCGCATCGACGCCGGAGAAAGTTTGGCAGGCGCTGACCGATCCGGCGTTCACGCGGGCTTATTTCTTCGGCTTCGCGGTCGAGGTCGAGCCGCGGGTCGGCGGCGCCTACCGGCTCAAGACGCCGGACGGCAAGGTTCACGTCGAGGGCGAAGTGGTCGACTGGCAGCCGCCGCGGCGCTTTGCATCGACCTGGCGGGTCGATGGGCTGCCCGGCTACGGCGACCTGCCGGAATGCCTCGTCAGCTACGACATCGAGGTCTCGGGCGACGCCGTGAAGCTGACGATGACGGAGTCGCACTCCTGGGCCATTCCGGAAGCGATCCTCGAAGGTGGCCGCACCGGCTGGCCGAAGATTCTCTCGAGCCTCAAGAGCGTTCTCGAAACCGGCAAGCCCGTCGCGATGAAGATGGAGGGCCCGCCGCCGGGCATGGCCGAGGCCGTGCGCAGGGCGCTGATCGAGAAACCGTGGACGAAGGCACGCTGAACACGCGCGCGAGAGCCACGCCATGGTTAGCGAACGATAAACTTGTCGCCTTTTCCGCTAGGGGTTTGTCAACTGCTGCACATTATACCGGTCTGCAAGGGGACGCGGGCGGACGTTGATGAACACGCTGACGGGCGCACTGCCTGGCAATTTCGACGAGAGCCAGCTCGAGGTGAAGCCGGTCGCGGTGACGCGCTGGACCGCGCGCCTCGTCGATCCGCTCATCGAACAGTCCTACCTCGACAGCCGCTTTGCCGACGATCGCCGCCGCGTGCTGGTGCTGCTCGGCTTCATCGCCGCCGCCGGCGGCTTGATCTGCATCGGCCGCTACATCGCCTTCCTCGCCGGACACGGCGCGCTGTTCGCGCTTGTGCCGCCGCTGCTGCCGGTCGCGACGGCCTCCGCCGGTGCGGTGCTGATCCTGCGCGCCAGGTCGCCGCACGCGCTCGAAGCCTCGCTGCTTGCGTGCGGTGTGATCGTCGTGCTGGTCCGGTTCACGATCATGACGGTGCAGCCTATCATCGCGGACAACTGGCTGCCGCTGATCGTGACCTCGCTGTTTGTCATCTATCTCTATCTGCCCGTGCGCCTGGTCGTGGCGTCGGTGTTCGCAAGCTTCTACTCGGCCGTGTCCGTCACCTGGTGGTTGACGCTTTACGGCGGTCCGCTGAGCGCCGAGCAGGTCTATTTCGGTCTGCTCTGGATCGCGCTCGCGAACGGGCTCGGTTTCGCCGCGGCCAACGCGCTTCAGCGCGGCCAGCGCATGCAGTACGCGCAGAAATACGTCATGCAGCAGCTCCTGGCGACGGACGGGCTGACCGGAATCGCCAATCGCCGCTCCTTCGACGAGGCGATCGCGCGTGAGTGGCGGCGGTGCGCGGGCGCCGGCCGGCCGCTCTCGCTCCTCATGATCGACGTCGATTACTTCAAGGCTTACAACGACCGCTTCGGTCACCAGAAGGGCGACGCCTGCCTGCGCCGCATCGCCCGCGTCCTGGTCGACTGCATCGCCGCGCCGGAAGCACTGGTGGCGCGCTATGGCGGCGAAGAGTTTGTCTGCCTGCTGCCGGGGGCGGACCAGCGGGGCGCCGCCAAGTTCGCGCGTCGCGTCGCCGCGGCGATGGACCGCGCCGCGCTCGCGCATCCGACCTCCCCGGACGGCGGCCGCGTCACGTTGAGCGTGGGCGTCGCCACGGCCGATGCCTTTGTCGGCGACGAGACCGGATTGCTGACGCTCGCGGACGAACTGCTCTATGCCGCCAAGAACGGCGGCCGCAACCGCATCGTCTCGGGCGAACTGCCCTTCGAGCAGCCTGTCGTCGCCATCCGCGCCGCCTGAGGGCCGCTATATCCCCAAAAGATTGTAGACGCGCGCCAGCAGGCTGAGCGGGGGGCGTTGGAGGCTTTGTCCGGGCAGCGCCATGCATAGCGGCGCCAGGCGCATCCCGTAGAACAGGCCGACCCCAGCGGTCACGGTCGAGCCGTCGACGGAGGCTTTCGGGTCGATCGTCGCGTGGACAGCTTCGGTCAGCTTCGCCGCGGCGGCGCCCTCGACCTCGCGCCGGGTTCGGATCGCATATCGCGCGGTCGCCTTCAGAACTTGCTGGCCCTGGCAAACGTGCTCGCCGGCTTTCAGATATTCACCGATGCTGTCGGCACACGCGGCGTTTTTCTGCAAGTCGCTGTTGATGTCTCGCAAATTCGCGATGGAGACTTCCTGCACGCTGACGTCTTCGAGAGAGAAATTCACGGACTCGATGAGGTCGCCCGACAGCTTGTCCTTCAAGGTCTTTTCAATGCTGGCATCGAGATTGAAGCTCGCTTTGCGCAGAAGCTGCGCGTCACGCGTCTCGGTGGGGGATTCGTGAAGGACGCCTTTCAACCGGTCGACCGGCACTTCGCAGAGAGCCGATGAAATGCGGCCGGTGCCGTCAACGACGTAGAGCGTGCCCGGCGCCCGCAGATTTGTTGGCGGCGTGATCGGCAGGAACCCGAGCTGGCGGATGACGTCTTCGAGCTTGTTGGGTTCGCGCGGCCAGAAATACACGGCGGCGGGCAGCGCGATCGTCACCGCCAGGAGAACCCCGCCAATGACGCGCCATCGTCCCTCGAGGAGCGACCGCGCCCGCCGTATGTGTGTCCGCCATCGTGGCATCGGATCGCCCGGTCAGATACCGAAGAGCTCAAGGACAGCAGTATTGGCCGCAAGGGTGCTTGCATGCCTGCGCCAAGGCCGCGTGCGGGGCGAGAGCGGCAAGGGCAAGAAGTCCGATCAGTGCGGTGATGTAAGCGACGGCTGAGATACGCATTGCATGCCTCCAACCCTGTTCGCCTTATCAGACTACAGTAGCTGAAATATAAAATACAACTCCAAATAGAATCCGGATTATAGGAAAAAAACCGGTTAGCTGTATCCTGGAAGATCGAGCGCCTTCAGATCCTCGGCCGTGAGCTTGAGCCGCGGGCCCCTCATGATGTCGCGCAACTGATCGAGGCTGGTCGCGCTGGCGATCGGGGCGGTGATGAGCGGCTGCGCGACGAGCCATGCGATCGCGACCTGTGCCGGCGTCGCATCGTGCCGAGCCGCGACCGCGTCGAGCGACTTCAAAATGGCGAAGCCACGCGCATCGGCGTAGCGCTTGAGCCGTCCGCCGCGGCCGGGATGCTTGAGCGCGTCCTCGGACGAACGGTACTTGCCGGTCAGGAAGCCGGCCGCGAGCGAATAGTAGTTGATGACGCCGAGCCCTTCGGCGCGGACGATCGGCGCGTACTCAGTCTCGAATTCCTTGCGATCCGACAGGTTGTAGAGCGGCTGGAGGCTCTCATAGCGGGGCAGACCGTGTGCCTTGCTCGCCGCCAGTGACGCCTTTAGTCGTTCCGGCGTGAGGTTCGACGCGCCGATGGCGCGCACCTTGCCGTCGCCGATCAGCTTGGCGTAGGCCTCGAGCGTCTCCTCGACCGGCGTCGTCTCGTCGTCGAAATGCGTCTGATAGAGGTCGATGGTCTCGACGCCGAGCCGGCGCAGCGAGCCTTCCGCAGCGCGCAATATGTAGTCCTTGCGCAGGCATATGCCTTCGCCCATGTCGGAGCCGACCTTGGTCGCGATCACGACCTTGTCCCGCTTGCCGCTCTGCTTGAGCCAGCGGCCGATGATGATTTCGGATTCACCGCCGACGTGGCCGGGCGCCCAGCGCGAATAGCTGTCGGCGGTGTCGACGGCGTTGAAGCCTTCGTCGACGAAGGCGTCGAGGATCGCCGATGAAGTCTGTTGATCGGTGTTCCAGCCGAACACGTTGCCGCCGAGGATGAGCGGCGCGATGGCGATGCCGGAACGGCCGAGCGGGCGGAGGTTCATAAGCTATTCCTGATCTGAATGAGGCGCTGCCTCATGTTCCGCGTCATGCCCGGGCATGCCCCGGGCATCCATGATGACCCTCAACGCAGCAAGGCCTTACGTTAGTCAGGGCTTGTCGAAATTCATCATGGATTGCCGGGTCGAGCCCGGCAATGACAGAGGGGAGAAGCCGTCCGGTTCTCAGCGCAAGCTGGCGTTGATCTTGTCCAGCGCCGACTGCCCCGGGCAAAGCTCCGGCGCGTTGAGCGTATTGAGCGGCGCCTCGACGGTCCGCAGATGTGCGTGCAGGTCCTCCGACTCCTCATCGACATAGAGGAGGCCGGTGACGATCTGCCCTTTCGCCGCATGATGCTGGAGGAAGCCGAGAGCGGCCGTCCGGTCGTGCAGGTCGTAGTCAGCGGCGAGCTTGCGCAGCGCGATCTTCGAGCCGTCGTGCTGCTCGACCAACTCGACGGTGCCGGGCTCCTGCTTCACCTCGATCGGCATGCGCGAGGAGATGAAGTCGAGGCGGTTCACCGCTTCGTTGTGCTCGCGCACGAAATCGAAGCTCTTGGTCGAGCCGGCGTGGTTATTAAAGGCGATGCAGGGAGAGATCACGTCGATGAAGGCCGCGCCCTTGTGCGCGATCGCCGCCTTGATGATCGGCACGAGCTGCTGCTTGTCGCCGGAGAAGGAGCGAGCGACGAAGGTCGCGCCCAATTGGAGCGCCATCGCCACCATGTCGATCGAGTTGTCGGTGTTGATGACGCCGCGCTTCGACTTGGAGCCGCGGTCGGCGGTTGCCGAGAACTGGCCCTTGGTCAGGCCGTACACGCCGTTGTTCTCGACGATGTAGACCATGTTGACGCCGCGGCGCAGGCAGTGCGCGAACTGGCCGAGGCCGATCGAGGCACTGTCGCCGTCGCCGGAGACGCCGAGATAGATGAGGTCGCGGTTGGCGAGGTTGGCGCCGGTCAGGACCGACGGCATGCGGCCATGCACCGAGTTGAAGCCGTGCGAATTGCCGAGGAAGTAGGTCGGCGTCTTCGATGAGCAGCCGATGCCCGAGATCTTGGCGACGCGGTGCGGCTCGATGGCGAGCTCGAAGCAGGACTGAATGATCGCCGCGGTGATGGAGTCGTGACCGCAGCCCGCGCACAAGGTCGACACGGCGCCTTCATAGTCGCGGTGGGTGTAGCCGAGATCGTTCTTCGGCAGGTCCGGATGATGGAATTTCGGCTTGGCGATGTAGGTCATGAGGTCACCTTGGACGGCTTCACCTTGAGCTTCTCGAGGTGCTCGCCGATCGCCTTGGCGATGAAGCGGGCGGTGATCGGCGTGCCGTCATAATGCAGGACCGGCACGAGGCGCACCGGATCGATGTCGCATTCGTTGACGATGAGCGAGCGCAGCTGCGCGTCGCGGTTCTGCTCGACCACGAAGACGAAGTCGTGGTCGGCGACAAACGAGTTCACCGACGAGTGGAACGGGAACGCGCGCACCCGCATACGGTCGAGCGCGTGGCCTTGCGCTTCGATCATGTGGATTGCTTCGTCCATCGAGGGCGCGGTCGAGCCGTAATAGATGACGCCGTACTTGGTCGGCTTTGACGCATTGGCGATCAGCGGCTTCGGCACGATGTCCTTGGCCGTCTCGAACTTGCGCACCAGCCGCTGCATGTTGTCGACGTAAGGGGCGCCTTCCTCGGTGTACTTGGCGTAGCGGTCGCGCGAGGTGCCGCGGGTGAAGAACGAGCCCTTGGTCGGATGCGTGCCGGGGTAGGTGCGGAACGGGATGCCGTCGCCGTCGACGTCGAGATAGCGGCCGAAATCCTTGCCGGCCTCGAGCTCCTCGGCGGTCATCACCTTGCCGCGGTCATAGACCTTGGCGTCGTCCCATTTGAAGGGCCGGCACAGATGGTGGTTCATGCCGATGTCGAGGTCGAGCATGACGAAGATCGGCGTCTGGAGCCGGTCGGCGAGGTCGAAGGCCTGCGCGCCGAATTCGAAGCTCTCGGTCGGGTCCTCGGGGAACAGCAGCACGTGCTTGGTGTCGCCGTGCGAGGCATAGGCGCAGGAGACGATGTCGCATTGCTGCGTTCGCGTCGGCATGCCGGTCGAGGGGCCGGCGCGCTGCACGTCGAACAGCACGGCGGGAATCTCGGCGAAGTAGGCAAGCCCGATGAACTCCTGCATCAGCGAGATGCCGGGGCCTGATGTCGCGGTGAAGGAGCGGGCGCCGTTCCAGGCGGCGCCGATGACCATGCCGATCGAGGCGAGCTCGTCCTCGGCCTGGATGATCGCGTACTTGGCCTTGCCGGTCGCCGGATCGACGCGGAGCTTCGCGCAATGCCGCGTGAAGGCGTCGGCCAAGGAAGAGGAGGGCGTGATCGGGTACCAGGCGCAGACGGTGGCGCCGCCATAGACGGCGCCGAGGGCCGCCGCGGCATTGCCCTCGACGAAGATGCGGTCGCCGACCTTGTCGGCCTTGCGCACCTTGAGCCCGATCGGGCATTCGAGGTTGAGCGTCGCAAAGTCGCGGCCGATGTGCAGCGCCTTGATGTTCGGCTCGATCAGCTTGTCCTTGCCCTTGTACTGCTCGCCGATCAGCTGCTCGATCACCTTCACGTCCATGTCGAGCAGCGCGCTCATCACGCCGAGATAGATGATGTTCTTGAACAGCTGGCGCTGGCGCGGATCGGTGTATTCGCGATTGCAGATCGCAGTCAGCGGCACGCCGATGACGGTGATGTCGTCGCGGAATTTCGACTTCGGGTAGGGCTTGGTCGAATCGTAAAGCAGGTAGCCGCCGGGCTCGATGCCGGCAATGTCCTTGTCGAAGGTCTGCGGGTTCATCGCCACCATGAAGTCGGTGCCGCCGCGCGCGCCCATGTGGCCCGCTTCGGTGACGCGGACCTCGTACCAGGTCGGCAGGCCTTGAATGTTCGACGGGAAGATATTGCGCGGTGAGACCGGCACGCCCATGCGCATCACAGCGCGGGCGAACATCTCGTTGGCGCTCGCCGAGCCGGAGCCGTTGACGTTGGCGAAGCGGATGACGAAGTCGTTTACGCGGCTGAGCGGCGCTGCGGTCGGCATGACGGGCCTGCGTGAGTCATTTCCAGGAAGAATTTCTGCATGTCCCAGGCGCCGGTCGGGCACCGCTCGGCGCAGAGGCCGCAGTGCAGGCAGACGTCCTCGTCCTTGACCATGACGCGGCCGGTCTTCAGCCCGTCCTGGACGTAGAGGTCCTGGGTGAGGTTATGCGACGGCGCGGTGAGCCGCGTGCGCAGCTCCTTTTCCTCGCCGTTCGCGGTGAAGGTGATGCAGTCCATCGGGCAGATGTCGACGCAGGCATCGCACTCGATGCACAGCTTCGTGGCGAACACGGTCTCGACGTCGCAGTTGAGGCAGCGGTGCGCTTCCTTCAGCGCGAGATTGACGTCGAAGCCGAGTTCGACCTCCGCCTTGATGTCCTTGAGCGCGATCGCGGTCTCGCGATGCGGCACCTTGTAGCGCTGGTCGAGCGCGATGTCGTTGTCGTACGACCACTCGTGGATGCCCATCTTCTGGCTGACCATCTCGACCGCGGGCAGCGGCCGGTCGGCCATGTCCTCGCCGGAGAGCATCTTGTCGATCGACACCGCGGCCTCGTGGCCATGCGCCACCGCCCAGATGATATTCTTCGGGCCGAAGGCGGCGTCGCCGCCGAAGAACACCTTCGGATGCGTGGAGGCGAAGGTCTTCTCGTCGACCTTGGGCATGTCCCACTTGTCGTCGAACTCGACGCCGATGTCGCGCTCGATCCAGGGGAACGAGTTCTCCTGGCCGACGGCGACGAGCACGTCGTCGCAGGGGAAGTGCTGGTCCGGCTCGCCGGCGTTGACCAGCTTGCGGCGGCCCTTGGCGTCGTATTCGGCCTTCACCTTCTCGAAGGTGATGCCGGTCAGCTTGCCGTTGTCGTGCGTGAATTCCTTCGGCACGAGGAAATTGTGGATCGGGATGCCTTCGTGCTGGGCGTCTTCCTTTTCCCAGGGAGACGCCTTCATCTCCTCGAAGCCGGAGCGCACGACGACGTCGACCTGCTCGCCGCCGAGGCGGCGGGCCGAGCGGCAGCAATCCATGGCAGTGTTGCCGCCGCCGAGCACGACGACGCGCTTGCCGATCTTGTCGATGTGGCCGAACGACACCGACGACAGCCAATCGATGCCGATATGGATGTTCTTCGCGGCTTCTTGCCTACCGGGAATCTCGAGATCGCGTCCACGGGGGGCGCCTGAGCCGACGAAGATCGCGTCCCAGCCTTCATCGATCAGCGCCTTGAGGCTGTCGATGCGCTTGCCGCCGCGGAATTCGACGCCGAGATCGAGGATGTAGCCGGTCTCCTCGTCGATGACCGAGTCGGGCAGGCGGAATTTCGGGATCTGCGTGCGGATCATGCCGCCCGCTTTCGGGTCCTGGTCGAACACGACGCAGGTGTAGCCTTGCGGCGCGAGGTCGCGCGCGACGGTGAGGGAGGCGGGCCCGCCGCCGACCAGCGCGATGCGCTTGCCGTTCTTGCGCGCCGCGGGCTTGGGCAGCCGCGCCGTGATGTCATCCTTGTAGTCGGCGGCGACGCGCTTCAGGCGGCAGATCGCCACCGGCTCGTCCTCGACCCGGACACGCCGGCAGGCCGGCTCGCAGGGCCGGTCGCAGGTGCGGCCGAGCACGCCGGGAAACACGTTGGACTTCCAATTGATCATGTAGGCGTCGGAATAACGCCCCTGTGCGATCAAGCGGATGTATTCGGGGACCGGCGTGTGCGCGGGGCACGCCCATTGGCAGTCGACCACTTTATGGAAGTAGTCCGGCGCAGCGATGTCAGTGTTCTTCATTGACTCCTCGAAACGCAGCGCCGTTACGCAGAGCACTCGAGAACTTGCGGCGTCGCGTCAGCCTCGACCGGCCGGCCTTCACTCAACGGCATCGAACCTTGGGATGGCTCGATTCCGGGTGAGCATATTAGGGAAATGGGCCAGGATTGGCTACCGCCCGGGGCGTCGCAGGGCCGTCTTTCAACCGTTGGCGAACGGCTGCAACCCGCTGATCGATAGGGCTTTCTGACCCGCGTCCGTTGCTGCGACGCACCATAAGGATAACGTGATCCCGTGGGAACAAGCCTCCCGCCGCGATGAGCCGCGGGAGAGGCTTGCTCCCCCGGCCACGAACGCCTATCCGGGCCGCGCCGCTTCTTCCCGGCGGCGGGATTCCCGTATATCCGCGAGCCAGCCCGCAGCCGACACATGCGCGACATCTTCGAAGACATCTACGCCGATCAGCCGCTCGATCCGATGGAGGCGGCCCGCCGCGGCGTGCGGCCGAACCTGCGCAAGCGCTTTTACACGGAGGCCAGCGCCGGCGAGGCGGGCGAGGGTGGCCATTCCGTGCTGCTCGACGGCAAGCCTGTGCGCACGCCGGCGCGGCGTTTGCTGGCGGCGCCGAAGCGAGCCCTGGCGCAGGCATTGGCCGAGGAATGGAATGCGCAGGCCGAGGTGATCGACCCGGCGCGGATGCCGCTGACGCGGCTCGCCAATGCGATCATCGACGCTGTGGCCGACAGGCCCGGGCCGGTTGCCGAAGAGGTCGCGCGCTATCTCGGCAGCGATCTCGTCGTCTATCGCGCCGAGCAGCCCGAGGGCCTCGTGGCGCGTCAGGCTGAGCTCTGGGATCCTCTGCTTGCGTTCGCCCGCGACGACCTTGGGGCGCGCTTCG
>Ga0310810_10004549_pt1 | contig 15360 bp, 8 predicted proteins | sample NCmetagenome_FD_207641 | JGI IMG/M metagenome (GOLD analysis project Ga0310810, IMG submission 207641) | Soil microbial communities from experimental microcosm in Duke University, North Carolina, United States - NC | ecosystem: Engineered > Artificial ecosystem > Soil microcosm > Unclassified ...
TCTCGAGCACATCGGCCTTGCCGTCAGGAGACTCGGCGACCCCTGCGTCGGTGAACGGTTGCGCGCTGTCGGCGAACAGCGCCACGGTCCAGCGCTGCAGCTCCATCTTCATGCGGCGAAGCCGCTGCTGTTCGATCTGCTCCGGAGTGAGGGGACTGCCCCCCGGCCCGGCTGCGCCCGGCGGGGGTCCGTTCCTGATCTCCATGCGCATCCCGCCGCCCATGCCGCCGCGGTTCTGCACGTCGTCCCACGCCTCGGTGCCGTTGAAGGCCGACACGCGCTCGACGGTGGGACCGCCGACCATCCCACCCATCGTCATCTCTTCACTGCGCCGCAGCTTGTCGGGACGGACGATGGTCAGGAGGATCGTGCCCTCCATGTCGCGCTGACCCATGGACCGCCGGAACGGGCCTTCCGCTCTAATCGCCTTGACGGCAGCAAGCTTGTCGCCGCCAAGCGCTTTCTTCACCTGGCCGACGACGTCTGCCACTCGGTCCTGCGCGACCAGCAGCGCCAGCGGAGTGTTCGGCAGATCGACGCTGTTGGCGAGCACCACCGCCGCAAACACGATCACAAGTGGCTTCATAGGTCCTCGCGAGGTCTTTGGTCTTGGGGTCTTGAGGTCATGAGGTCTCGAGGCAACAAGAGCCGTTTCCGATTCCCGACTCCCGGGTCCCGACTCCCGGTTATGTTGATTGCCTTGTCGATATTACGAAGGTCTCGGACGATCAGACGTCAAGGCTGAGTAAAGCGTTTGTTAAGGTTGTTAAATAGCTGGATCTACGCCATTTAGGTCGATTTTCGCGTGCTAGACTCGCCTTCATGACGCCGCGGGGGCGCATTGCAGCGACGGCTCTGCGGGAGCGGCGGAACCAGCCGGGAGCGGTCACCGCACTGGTGGTCGTCGTCCTGCTGCTCGTACCGGCGCTGGCATGGCTGCAGTACCGTTGGGTCGGCCAGGTCAGCGAGGCCGAGCGCGAGCGGATGCAGCGCACGCTTCGCACTGCGGCCACGCAGTTCGCCACCGACTTCGACACCGAGCTCTCGCGGGCGGTCGTCGGGCTGCAGGTGGAAGGCGCTATCGCCCGGGACGAGAACTGGACCTCCTACGCGCAACGCTACAGCGCCTGGACCGAGCGCGCGGCCGATCCGCGCCTGCTGCGCGAGGTCCTGCTCGTGGACACCGTCCGCGGCGCCGACAACAAGGATCACGCGGTCAAGCCCGATGCGCTCCGCTTGCGCCGGTGGAACAACGACCAGCGCTCTTTCGAGCCGGAGGACTGGAGCGCGGAGCTGGCGCCGTTCCGCAGCACGCTCGCCGAGCACCTCGGCGAGATCCAGATGATGCGCCAGGCAAACGGGCGATTCCGGCGCGAGACCGCGATGTCGTTCTCGGTTGGTGACGCCTACACGCTCGTATCGCCGGTGACGGTGTTCGATTTCCCGGAGGACCACAAGTCGCCGCCGCGTATCGACGTCTTCGGCTTCACGCTGATCCGCCTCGACGCCGGCTACATCAGAGACACGATGCTGCCGGCGCTCACGGCGCGGCACTTCCACCGCGAGGACGGCACGTCCGAGTACCGGATCGCGGTGACGGATCGGCGCGAGCCGTCGCGAGTGATCTGGGAATCCGAGCCGGGCGCGGCGGCGGCGATGGGCACGTCACCGGACGTGGACGTCGCGTTCATGTCGGCGCGGCCGGATCAGGTGTTCATGATCGCGCGCAATCGCGGCGGCGGGCCTCCCCCTCCTCCGCCGGCGCCTCCAGAACCCGCCGCGAATCCTACCGATCGGGACCGCATCGTCATTTCCGTGCTGCAGGACCGGACCGCGCACGCCGACGGTGATGCCGCGGCGTCGCCATCGCGAGCCGCCGGCATCGCTGCGTTCGAAGGCCGATGGCGTGTGGCAGCAGTGCACCGCGCCGGATCGCTCGAGGCGGCGGTCGGGGCGGTGCGGTACCGCAACCTGATGCTGAGCTCGGGCATCCTGCTGCTGCTCACCGCGGCCATTGCGCTGATCGTCGTGTCGGCCCGGCGGGCGCAGAGGCTCGCGCGCCAGCAGATGGAGTTCGTCGCCGCCGTCTCGCACGAGCTGCGCACGCCGGTCTCGGTGATCGGGACAGCGGCCAGCAACCTTGCCGACGGTGTAGTGGCGGATCCGGCGCGGGTCCGCAAGTACGGCGAGACCATCCAGGGTGAGGCTCGGCGGCTCGGCGAAACGGTGGAGCGCGTGCTGCAGCTCGCCGGCATTGCCGCGGGCACCGGAGCCAGGCCGCGGGGACCGGTGAACGTGGCGGAGATCGTCCAGGAGTCGGTGGCGGCATGCCGTCCCGAGATCGAGGCCCGTGGCGTGACGCTCGAGCTGAGCCTCCCCGACGCGCTGCCGCCGGTCGAAGGCGATGCCTCGGCGCTGCGGTCCGCGCTGCAGAACCTGGTCAGCAACGCCGTCAAATACGGCGGCGACCCAGGGTGGGTGCGAGTGTCGGCCGAAGCATTACCGGGCCCGCGGGTGCGCCGCGCGCCGGCAGCTGCTCACGCGACGACGACGATACGGGACGTCAGGCCGGCGTCGGGACCCCACGTCGCGATCACCGTGTCAGACCGGGGCCTCGGCATCGATCCGGAAGAGCGCGGCCACATCTTCGGGCCGTTCTATCGCGGACGCGAGGCGGTCTCGCAGCAGATTCCCGGCAGCGGCCTCGGCCTGAACCTGGTCGCCCGAATCGCCGCCGCGCACGGCGGCAGAGTGGAACTGACCAGCGAGCCTGGCAAGGGTTCCAGCTTCACGCTCATTCTGCCCGCAGCCCAGGCGACTCCGGCGGACGCGGGGCTCGGCCTCGTGCCCAATCGTGCCGACGTGAAGTAACGTGTCGACGGGAAAACACGAAGGACACGAAGGTCACGAAGGAAATACAGGATCAGTTCAGAACCTGCCGTCGATCTCGAATACAACGCCATCACGCCGCCACCGTGCCAATCATTTTCAAGCGATTGCGAGAGTGAGTTCTTCTAAAGTTGTGTGGCGCCTTCGTGCTCTTCGTGTCCCTTCGTGACCTTCGTGTTAACCGTGGACAGTGATGGCGACAGCTCGCGTACTTCTTGTTGAAGACGAACCCGGCCTCCAGCTGACGCTGAGCGATCGGCTCGCAGCGGAGGGTTATCAGGTCGAGACCGCCGGCGATGGCGACACCGCTATCCGCCGTGGCGGCGGCGAGCCGTTCGACCTGATCGTCCTCGACGTCATGCTGCCGGCGCGCAACGGTTTCGAAGTGGCGCGGACGCTCCGCCAGCAGGGCGTGATGACGCCGATCCTGATGCTGACGGCACGGACGCAGGTCGTCGATCGGGTCGTGGGGCTGAAGCTCGGCGCCGACGACTACCTGACCAAGCCGTTCGACACGCTGGAGCTGCTCGCGCGCATCGAGGCGCTGCTCCGCCGCGCGCCGGCCAGTTCGGGCATCTCGCTCGAGCGCTATCAGTTCGGTGATGTCGTCGTCGACGTCCGCCGCGCCGAGGTCACGAAGGGCGGCACGCAGCTCGAGCTCTCGGCGAAGGAGTTCCAGCTGCTCCGCTATTTCATCGAGCACCGCGGAACGACGCTGTCTCGCGAGTCGCTGCTCCAGGACGTGTGGGGCTATTCGGCGATGCCGTCGACGCGAACCGTGGACGTTCACGTCGCCTGGCTGCGGCAGAAGCTCGAACCCAATTCGCGTGTGCCGCAGTACATCTTGACGGTGCACGGGCTGGGCTACAAGTTCGCCGGCTGACGGCGCCCTGCGCCGCTGTCCCGGCGAACTTGAAATCAGGCTCTAGGCTCTGGGCTCTAGGCTTTAGGAAAGGCTCTTGCCCGCTGCGCGGAGTCTTAGAATGCAGCGTGACGCGTGTGCCGGCCTAGAGCCTAGAGCCTGAAGCCTAGAGCCTTTCAGGCCTGAAGCCTACTTGCCGGTGCCGATGTCGTCGATGTTGACGTCGAGCAGGTGGTTGACGCGGGCGCCCCACATGCCGTCGGTCGCCAGGCCCGTCTTCGGCGAGGAACCCACGACCGTGCCATTGACGACGTAGTCGACCTTGTCGGCGCCGACGCGGACTTCGAGAACGTTGGTGGATTTCCCGCTGGCGTCGGGCTTCTTGATGGCGGCATTGGGCGTTTTCGCCACCACGTCATCGGTCTTGGCGTCACCCATGCGCTTCTTGACCAGGAACGTGCCGTCCTGGGCGACGAGGAAGTACGTATAGGCCTGACTCGCGCCTTCGAGGCCGCTCCCGCCGAACACCAGGCCGTAGTAATTCGTGTGCCCGCTCGGCTGGTTGAGCGTGAACGTCCCCTTCAGGGTGTACGCGCCCTTGGCGGTGTTGGCGGGGTTCCAGTACACCGCCGCCTGCGGGTTGACGGCGTGGAAGCCCTTGCCCGCGGCCGTGAACTTGATGGTGCCAGCACCGTCGGGATCCGTCGCGCTGGTGCTGCGGTCCGCGCGCACCTTCCAGCCCGCGGGCGATTGCGCCGCAAGCGCTGCGAGTGAGATACAGACAAGAACCGCGAATGACGAGACCAGTCGCATGGTTTCTCCTTTTCGGTCCTGCCGAGCCGCGAAGCGGCGAGGCCTACCGCAGGCCCGCACGGGCGAAGCCGTGCCTATCGAGCCGCGATTGCGGCGAGGCCTAGCAAGACACGCATTTGTGATTGTTGATCGCGCCCAGGCCTTCGAGCAGCTTGATCGTCTCCGGGAACGGCTGAGTTCGCTGGACCGGGCCGTTGGCCATGTCCACCGTCGTCTGGCCCTCGCGGTTGACCGCCTTGGGATCCGCGCCCTTCGAGACCAGGTACGTGATCATCTCGTTGTCGCCTCGCGAGGCGGCGTGGTGCAGCGCGGTGTTGCCCTCGTGGTCGCGCATGTTCACGTCCAGCCCGAGATCCTCGATCATGTACTTCACGGCCGCGAGCATCCCGCCGGGTGAATAGCGATGCGAGTTGGCGGCGAACCCTTCGCTGTAGCCAACGCCCGTAGCCGCCAGCAGCGGCGGGACGCCGGGGCCGCCGACCGGGATCTCGGGAAGGCCCGAGACGTCCACGCTGCGACGGATGTCGGCGTCGCCGGTGCGCGGGCGGCCGGGCGGCTTCGCGGTGGGAATCAACGGATCGGCGCCGTAGGCGACGAGCAGCTTCATCGCATCCACGTCGGCGCCGTAGGCGGCGCGCCAGAACGGCGTCGCGCCGACTTCATCGACGCCCGACAGATCGAAGTTGTAGCCCGAGTACCACACCTTCTTGGTCAGCCGCACGTTCGGATCCGCGCCCTTGTCGAGCAGCTTCTTCATGTAATCGAGGTAACTCGTCTTCTGATCGAGGTGTGCCCACGGCTGCGGGTAGCCGGCTTCCTGGGCCCAGCGCAGGTTGAGCACGGCGTAGAGCGGCGCGACGCCGTTCTCGGCCGCGAGGTTCGGGTTCGCGCCGCGATCGAGGAGCTGAGACGCCAGGTCGAAGTGTCCGTTCACGGTCGCGATGAGAAGCGGAGAGACGAGGTCACCGCCCTTCAGCAGGTTGACGTCGACGCCGGAGTCGAGGATCGCCATCGCGACATCGGAGTAGCCGTTCCGGACCGCGAAGTGCAGCGGCGCCATGCCGCCCTGGGCGGCCACCAGCTCGTTGAAGAAGTACTGGCGATCGAGGCCGGCGACGCGGGGCCGCGGCGCGTTCGCCGCGGGAGCGGCCGGGGCGCGGCGGACTGACGCGGTGGCCTGCGACGCGCCGGCGCTGGTGTTGGCCAGGGTCCGCCCTTCGGGGTTCGATCCGTCGCGGCTGAGCGCGTTGAGGTCGGTGACCTTCGTCTCGATCTTCGGATCGGCGCCGCGCGCCAGGAGCAGCTTCACCGCCGGCAAGCGGTTGTTGGCGGCAGCGAACATCAGCGCGGTGTGGCCGCGCTCGGCTTCCTTCGCGTTCGCCTGCGCCCCGGCATCGAGGAGCGCCGTGAGCGTGTCGGTGTCGCCGGCCTGCGCGGCCAGCATCAGCGGAGTCGTCCCCTGGAGGGTGATCGCGTTGGCGTCGGCACCGGCCTTGACCAGCGCCCGCACCACCGGTGCGTGCCCGCGCTCGGCCGCGACGTGCAGCGGCTGATAGCCGCCGAAGCGCGTCGCCGCGCGGTGGTTTGCGCCGGCAATTAGCAGCATCGACGCCATCTCGGCATCGCCACGCGTCGCCGCCCAGTGGAGCGCGGTCACGCCGTCGCCCTGGACGGCGTTGACGTCAGCGCCCTGCTTGAGGAGCTGCTTGAGCGCCTCGTGGTCGCCGGCCATTGCCGCGTCCGGCACCGTGCCACCCGCGGCACCGAGCGTCACCGCCAACACCAGCGCGCCCGCGAGTCCAGTCGCGACACCGCTCAACCACCGCATGGTCTGTGTCCTCATATGTCCCTCGCCAACCAGCCCGCCCGGGACCAGCCCGGTACGAACAGTCTCCGCCTTCGCGGCCGAAGGCCGCTTCGGCGCGACCTCGCCATAGCTCGCGTTCATTTCTCGCGAGCGAAGGCGGGCCGTGTCCCTCCCGCAACTCACTCCCGAACTCGGCGGCCGCAGCGGCGAAGCCGCGTGGTCGCCTCACTCCCGACAGGCGTCAGCCAGCGACCGTCGCGCCCGATACCGCGTTCAGTTCGAACTCGCCGTTCGAATCGCCAATCGTCTTGATGTCCTCGAGCCCCAGCATGTGCATCAGCGGGACGAACACGTTGGCCATCGGCGTGCCATCGGCAGCCTTGAGGTGCAGCCCGCCCTTGAGCGCGCCGCCGGCGTGGCCGGCGAGGAACAGCGGGCACCGCTTGTGGTTGTGGACGTTGGGGTTTCCCATCGACGAGCCATAGACGATGAGGCTGTTGTGGAGCAGGTCGTGATCGCCGTCCTGCGTTTTCTTCAGTCGATCCAGGAAGTACGGGATCAGGCTGACGTGATAGCGGTTGATCTTCGCGAACTCCTTGATCCGATCCTCGCGCTCGTTGTGGTGCGAGGCATTGTGGAATCCGGTGCTGACGCCGGCTTCGGGGTAGACGCGGCCGGAGACGTCGCGCGAGATCTTGAACGCGCTCACGCGGGTCAGGTCCGACGCGAAGGCCAGCGCCTGCAGGTCGAACATCAGCTTCATGTGCTCTTCGAACGAGTCGGGGACGCCCTTGGGCGCGCCAGGCAGCTCGCGCGGCTCACCGCTGGCGTTCTTGGCCTCGACGCGCTCGATCCGCCGCTCGATCTCGCGGACGTCGTCGAGATATTCGGTGAGGCGGGCACGGTCGGCCGGCCCGAGCTCGGACTGGAGGCGCTTGACGGAGGCCATCACCGAGTCGATGACGCTCTTGTCCTCGCGGCGCCGCGCCGCTCGCTCCTCGGGCGTGCCGCCGCCGCCGAACAGCATGTCGAACACCGAGCGCGGGTCGCGGATCATCGGCAGCGGCTCGGACGGCGAGGCCCACGAGATCGAGTCGGTGTAGGCGCAGGAGTAGCCGTATTCGCAGCCGCCGGCCTGGTCCACGTTCTCGATGCAGAGCTGCAGCGAGGGGATCGCCATGTCCTGGCCGAACCGCTTCGCGTAGAGCTGATCGATGGAGGTGCCGGCGTAGAGGTCCGAGCCCTGCGTCTGCTTCGGGTGCGACTGGGTGAGGAACACCGCCGCCGAGCGGAAGTGGTCGCCGCCAATCTCCGGCGGGGCGAACGCCTCGGCGTTGCGGCAGTCGGCGTTCGAAACGATCGTCAGATCCTGCTTGTACTGTTCGAGCGGCGACAGGATCGTCTGGGACAGGTCGAAGTCGCGGCCCAGGCCGGCCGGCGCCCACATGTTCGTCTTGATCCCGTAGGCAGTGCTGCCCGCGGACCCGTGCGGCACCTCGATGGCGATGAAGCGCACGCGCCCGGCGGTGGACTGGGCCCGCGCCGCGCGCGCCGGCACCATCGCCTCGAGCAGGGGGAGCGCCATGGTCACGCCCATCCCCTTCAACATCGTTCGCCGATCGAGATGCTTCTTCGTGAGGATCATCACTTGATCTCCGTAGGCTTCAGGCTTCGGGCTCCAGGCCCCTAACGTTTCGCGTCTGCGACTGCGGTGTTCGTGTCGGCCGGCGGGGCGCCCATCATGCGAAACGCCTGGCTGCGCACCACGCCCTGGATGAAGGCCGACATCTTGTAGTCCTGCTGCGCCGCGTCGCGCACGATGGCGCGAACCGTCGGCATGTCGTAGTACTCGAGCTGACGGCCGAGCGCGTAGGTCATCAGGTTTTCGGTGAACGTCCGCCACAGCGTCTCCTCGTGCGAGAGCAGCGCCTGGCGCAGGCCGTCCGGCCCGTCGACCTTCGTGCCGTCATAGAGCTCGCCCGTCGGATCCACGGGAACGCCGCGATCGAAATTTCGCCAGCGGCCGGTGACGTCGTAGTTCTCGAGCGCCAGGCCGAGCGGGTCGATCACCCGGTGGCAGGAGTTGCAGGCCGGGTTCTTGCGGTGCGTCTCCATCCGCTCGCGCACCGAGAGGACCCGCGCGCCATCGGCGTCCTTGGTCTCCTCGAGCGCCGGCACGTTTGGCGGCGGCGGCGGCGGCGGCGAGCCGAGCAGCACCTGCATCACATACTTGCCGCGCTGCACCGGCGAGGTGCGGTCGGCCACCGAGGTGAGCAGCAGCACGCTGCCCTGTCCGAGGATGCCGCGCCGCGTCGCCGGCAACGACACCTTGCGGAACTCGTCGCCGGTGACGTTGGGAATGCCGTAGTGGCGCGCGATCCGCTCGTTGACGAACGAGTAGTCGGCGGTGATCAGGTCGCGGGCGCTGCGGTCCTCGCGGACGAGGTACTCGAAGAACATTTCGGTCTCGCGGCGCATCGCCTGCGAGAGCGAGCGATCCCAGTAGGGGTAGAACAAGCCGTCGGGCCTGATCTTGTCCACATCCTGCAGCCGCAGCCACTGCGACGCGAAACGGGTCGCGAGCGCGCTCGAGCGCGAATCGGACACCATCCGCTTCACCTGCTGGTCGAGGCCGGCACGCGTCGACAGCGTCCGCTGCAGCGCCGCCTGGCGGAGCGGCTCGTCGGGCAGTGTGCCCCACAGGAAGAACGAGAGGCGCGACGCGAGCTCGACGTCGGCGACGCGATAGCCGTTCGACGCCGCGGCGGTGCCGGCCGGAGCCCGCTCGGCGCGGAACACGAAGCGCGGGTTCGCGATGACGCCCTGGACCACCAGCCTGATGCCGTCCTCGAAGCTGCCGTTGGCCCGGCCGTCGTTGTAGAACTTCATCGCGTCCTGCAGATCCTGGGGTGAGCCCGATCCGCGGAAGGCGCGCTCGGTGAGCCCTTTGGCGATCTGAATCGCGCACCTCTCTTCCTCGCCCGGCGAGGTCGGGCGGCAGGTGAAGATGCGCTGCCGGCTGGGCGTGTCGGACACGCCGGTGACGGTGAGCGGTCCCTGAATCGTGACGTCCTGGATATGCGGGAGCGCGGTGACGCCAAAGCCGGTGCCGATGCGAGTGTCGATCAGCGTCGAGTCGATCGGCGTGAGCAGATCGTCAACCGGGCCGGTGTAATGGCGCGGGAACACCACCGCAATCCGCTGCGGCCCCGCCTTGATCTGAATCGGCGGCGATTCCACGGTCATCGCCTTCTGGTCCGCGTCGCTCATGCCGGCGTGGACTTCGACGGTCGCGGCGTGTTCGCCGTTGATCAGGATCTCAACCGGCTCGTTCTTCTCGGCCAGCGCGATGGCGGTGTTGCCATAGAGCTCGCCCGAGACGGTGCGGACCATGATCACCTGGAACACGTAGGTGCCGTCGGCCGGGAACGTGTGCACGACCGACATGCCGCCGCGGGCGCCGAACGGCGTCCCTTCGACGTGGCGCATCTGCGACTCGAACTGCGGGATGCGATAAGTGACCGACGTCGCGCCGGCGCCGCGATCGCCAATCGCCAGCCGGCTGATCTGGCTTGCGGCCCGCAGGTAACCTTCAAACAGCGCCGGCGAGAAGCTCTGCGCGTCGGCGACGTTGTCGAACCCGTGGCTGTTGGTGTCGGGCGGCAGGTACAACGTCGGATCGATGTCGAGGTCCAGCAGGTCCTTCACCGCATTGGCGTATTCGGCGCGGGTCAGGCGCTGGAACGGGCGCCATCCCGGGTTCGGACGCGCCGCCGCGGCCTGATCGAGCCGCGCTTCGAGGTGCCGCTGGAGTGCCGTCAACTCCGCCGCCGCCGGACGCTTGGCGCCAGCCGGCGGCATCATCCCAGCCGCCAGCTTGCGGACGATCTTCTCGGAGACTTCGGCCGACGCGGCCGCCTTACCGGGTTCGAACGCCGCCAGCGTCAGGCCGCCCGCCTTGCCGCGATCGCTGTGGCAGCCGACACAATAGGTCTTCACGAGCGCCGCATCCGCGTCGGCGGCAGCGGGAGCCGCGGGCGCGGCCGGCGGAATCGCCGCCTGCGGCGAAGCCGGAGCCTGGCGGCCGTCGGCGCTCACCACGAGGACCGTCAGCAGGGTGGCGAACACGCTCGCGAGCAGGGTCTTCATCCTCGTCCTCGAGCCGCCGAAACCGCGCGGCGGATTACAGACACTTGTACGCCGGCCGGCGTGGAAATCCGTTGATTCCCGTCCAGAGACACGAAGTCCGAGCCAGCCGGGCACAGCCCAGCCAGCCCCGTCCCTGGGCCGCCTTCCGCGCAGTATACGAATCCCGTTCCAGGAATTGTCGGCATTTGTGTTTCAAATTGTTCTCCATCAGGGCTTTGCGAGGTGGGGAGCTCATTGGTCCGGCTCAGCCAGCGACCCCGAATTGTTCCAAATTGTTGTCGGCCCGGATCGGTAAATGCCGTCTAACAGATTGATTGTAAAGCACTTTCAGGCGAATCACGTCTCTTGACAGTATCGATACCGTACGTCGCGACTCACTTTCTGGAGGGACGGCAGCATGTTCCAGGACAGGAATGCCTGGGCGGGGGTGGTCTGCGGCCTGCTCCTGCTCGCGCTTACGGCCGGTCACGCACTCGCCCAATCGACCACCGGTTCGATCATCGGCACGGTGAGGGATTCCACCGGGGGCGCGCTGCCTGGTGTCACGGTCACCGCGGTGAACCAGTCGAACGGGGCGACCCGTGAGACCGTCACGGACGAACTCGGCGCCTACCGCGTTACGGCCCTCAATCCGGGGCTTTACACGCTCACCATCTCGTTGGCCGGCTTCGAGAACCTGAAGCGGTCCGACGTGCGCGTCAACATCGCCTCGCAGGTCGAGATACCGCTCACGCTGCAGATGGCCGGGGTCCAGGAGAGCGTCACGGTTTCGGCCTCGGCACCGCTGGTTGACACCACGGCGCAGGCAGTGCGAACGCTGGTGGAGTCCAAGCAGATCTCATCGCTCCCCTTGAAGAGCCGCGACTTCCTCGACCTCGCGCTGCTCGCACCTGGTGTGGTCAGCGACCAGGGCTCGGCGCAGGGCGGGCAGACCGACTCGATCTCCTTCGGCGGAATGAGCGAGAACTACAAGTCGATGTGGCTGGAGGGCGTGGACTTCAACGACGAGGTTACCGGCGGCGGCAGCGCGTTGTCGTCCGCGACCCGCATCGCGCTCGCCCAGGAGGCGATCCAGGAGTTCCAGGTGATGGCCAACTCCTACTCCGCGGAGTTCGGACGCTCGGCATCGGGCGCAATCAACATCCTGACCAAGTCGGGCGGCAACCAGGTGCACGGCAGCGGTTTCTACTTCCGCCGCGACGATGCATACGACCAGCCGAACTACTTCGCCGAGAAAGTGCCGCCCTTCAAGATCGAGCAGTACGGCGCGACGGTCGGCGGCCCGGTGATCACGAACAAGATGTTCTACTTCGGCTCGTGGGAGAAGCGGGCCAACAACCGCTCGGTGCAGGTCAACATCCCCGTTTCGATCCGCGACTACGCCGCCTCGCTCGGCTACGACGCCCGCGCCGACGTGCCGGTGACGACCAGCGAGAACAACGTCTTCGCCAAGGGCACCTACATCGTCAGCCAGGCTCACACGTTCAACGGCACCTACATGTACGACCACCGCGACCTGTACAACCAGCAGACCGGTGGCGACAGCGCCGGCGATCACGGCTACGACGACAAGCGGCGCGCCTGGTTCTTCGTCGGCAACGCGACCTCGGTCCTGCGCAGCAACATCGTCAACGAATTCCGCGCGAGCGTGTCGCACCAGGCGCTCGACCGCGTGCTGCCGTCGGGATCGACCTCGCGTCCCGAGATTCGCTTCCCGACCGTGCAGTTCGGCCGCGCCAGCAACGTGCCGCAGGCCCGCAGCCAGGACAACTACATCCTGACCAACGCGACCAACTGGAACTTCGTCGGCAAGGGCACGCACGACGTGAAGTTCGGGTTCGAGATGAACCTCGTGCCGACGACGAGCACGATCAACCAGTCGTTCAACGGGCTTTTCGAGTTCCTGCAGGACCGGCCGGTGGATCCCATCGACGCCGCCACGCTGCCGTTCCGCTTCACCCAGGGCATCGAGCTGCGCGGCGAGCTGGCGGCAATGAACCGGGACGTGGACATCTACTCGACGTTCGTCAACGACCAGTGGCGGCCGACGAGCAACCTCACCCTCAACCTCGGGCTGCGCTACGACTGGCAGTTCTGGAAGAAAGACCTCAACGGCCAGGACATCCCGAGCGACATCCCGATCGAGGAGTTCTGGATCCGCCACGTCACAGGCGATCTCAAGGGTCAGAATTTCAAGGCGGCGCCGAACGATCTGAACAACTTCGCGCCGCGGATCGGCGCCACCTGGAACCCGGGAGACGACGGGCGCACCGTCGTGCGCGCCGGCTACGGGATGTATTACGACCAGATCAACACCACGACCATGCGCGGCATTGTCGCGAGCTACCCAGGGTTCATCACCACGCAGATCGCCAACGACTCGCGCTCCGGCTTGCGCATCCCGAACAGCTTCTTCCCGGACCTGCCGCCAGCCAACGTGACCTTCCCCGAGGCCCAGGGCTCGGCGTTCAACATCGCGAACCCGGATGCGCGTTCGCCGTACACGCACCAGATGACCAGCGGTATCACCCGTCAGCTGGGCACGAACTACGCGTTCAACTTCGACTATGTCTACATGCGCGGCGAGCGGTTCCCGGTCACCCGCAACGTCAATGCGCGGCTGCCCGACGGCACGTTCCCGATCCTGGCGAGCGGCACGCGGCTCAACCTGTACGACTCGGTCGCGCCAATGCGCATCCACCAGGCGCAGTTCCGGGTCCAGCGCCGGTTCTCCGACAAGCTGGGCTTCCTGGTCGGCTACACGCTTGGCAGCGCCAAGACCATCGCCAACAATGGCACGCCGTCGGACAACTACGACCTCATGAAGGACTGGGGCCCGACCTCCAACGACGTGCGCCACCGCTTCGTCACCAATGCGGTCTACGAAATGATCTGGGGCATCCAGGTCGGCGGCATCGTCACCGCCAACTCCGCGCCGCCCTACAACATCACCACCGGCACCGATACGAATCGCGATGGCAACAACAACGATCGCCCCGACGGCGTCGGCTTCAACTCGGCTCGCGGTGACGCCTTCTTCACGACCGACTTGCGCCTGTCGAAGCGGTTCAATCTCAGCCACGGCGCCAGCGGCGAAGTGCTGTGGGAGATGTTCAACGTGTTCAACACGGTGAACTTCACCAACTACCAGGGCAACCAGAGCTCGGCACCGGGTTTCACCGCCATCGGAATCCCGACCGGCTTCGGTCAGCCGCGGCAGGCGTTCGATCCGTTCCAGGGTCAGTTGGGGTTCAAACTGATCTTCTGACGAAGGTCAAGGCAGAAGGCAGAAGGCACAAGGCAGAAGGCACAAGGCACAAGGCAAATGTCTTTTGCCTTTTGCCTGACACCGGGCGCATTTAGGATTCGCATCAGATGGATGCGGCACAGTGGCGCCTCGGCCTTCTTCTTTCCCTCCTCTCCCTCGCGGAGTGCGCGGCGCCGCCTTCGCCCGCCCCGCCGACATCGCTGCTGATTGCGACCGGCGGCCCGGGAGGCGCGTACTACCCGCTCGGACAGGAGCTGTCGCACATCTATGCGGAGCACGTGGCCGGCATTCGCCCCAGCATCGAGCCCGGGACGTCGGGGCAGAACGTGCGCCGCGTCGAAGAAGGAACGGCGCAGGTCGCATTCACGCAGGCCGACGTCGCTTACACCGCGTATCGCCGCGGCACCGACGACGCGCCGCATCCGTTCAGCGAGCTGCGCGGCATCGCGGTGTTGTGGGTCAACACCGTCCACATCGCGGTCCCGCGGGCCAGCCGTCTCCGGACAGTGACCGACTTACGCGGGCGACGGGTCGCGGTCGGCACGCGCGGCAGCGGCACTGAAACCCTGGCGCGGATTGTCCTCGAATCCTACGGCCTGGGCTACGGCGACGTGCAGCCCGACTTCGCCAGCTTCGTGCGCACTGTCGAAACGATGCGGGCCGGCGAAGCCGACGCCGGGTTCGTCGTCGCCGGTATGCCGGCCGACGCGATGGCCGATCTCGCGCGCGACCCTGGGGTGCGGCTGCTCCCAGTCCCTCCTGATCACGTCCAGGTGATGCGCGCGCAGTACCCGTTCCTGGAACCGATGATCGTCAAGGCCGGCACCTATGCGAATCAGGACGACGCCGTGGAGACGGTTGGGGTCAGTAACCTGCTCCTCTGCAGGCGCGACCTGGACGAAGCGCTCGTCTACCAGCTCACCCGCGCGTTCTTCGAGGCGTTGCCGCGGCTGGTGAAGGCAAACCCGGCCGCGGCGTTGATCGATCCGGAGCAGGCTCCGGCAACGCCGATTCCGCTCCACCCCGGAGCGGCCCGCTATTATCGCGAACGCGAGATCACGCAGTGATGTTCCGCTTTCGCCGCTCCACGGACGCGGAGCGTGGCACGCGATGGCCTTCGACCATCCTGGTGTTCGCCGCTGGTCTGCTGCTCGCGACGGCGACCCTGGTGACGCTGGCGTGGACCGCGATCAACGAGATGCGGCGCAGCACGGCGCTCTTGCTCGAGCAGCGCGCCAGCGAAGTCGTCGCCCTGACCAGCGTCGCGCTCAATCGCGACATGAAGGGCGCATGGCTGTCGATGCTGGTGCCCCTCGACGCCGGCGACATCACCGAATTGCCGCCCTATGACCTTCTGCAGCGAAGCAGCCGCGCGTTCGCGCGGTTCCCGTACCCGGAGTCGTTCATCGTCTGGACCGCCGCCGGCGGGCCGCGAGGCCGGACTTTCGCGTTCAATCGGTCGGATCGGGCCGTGCCCTGGCAGGTCGCCGAGCCCGACTCGCAGCCGTATCCAGTGCGCCTCCTCCAGGATCCGAAGGCGCTCGAGGCGCTGGTAGCGGCGCTGCGCGGCGA
>Ga0310810_10004550_pt1 | contig 15360 bp, 13 predicted proteins | sample NCmetagenome_FD_207641 | JGI IMG/M metagenome (GOLD analysis project Ga0310810, IMG submission 207641) | Soil microbial communities from experimental microcosm in Duke University, North Carolina, United States - NC | ecosystem: Engineered > Artificial ecosystem > Soil microcosm > Unclassified ...
GCGACGCTCGCCGCCGAGGCGTTCGACGCCGAGCCGCCGGTCTTCGTCGGCCCCGGCGAGGACCCCGCGGCGGAGAACCGCGCCGGCGCGCTGGTGCCGTACTTCAGCGTCCGCTGCACGTTCGACGCCGCCCGCGGCCGCGCTCTCGGCGCGACGCCGCCGCCACTCGCCGACTACTTCCAGACGCTGATGGACTACGCCCGGCGCGCACGCTGGGGCCGCGAGTCCGTGCCGCGCTGGGCCGTGGCCGAGGAGATGCGCCGGGTCGCGTAGCGATTGCCGGCGGGTGCATTGACGCCCCCGCGCCGGTGCCGGAAGCTGGTAGTGATGCGGTCAACGGCGCTGCTGCACGCGTGGTCTTCGAGCGTCTGACCGACCGGTCGCGCGAGGTCCTCGTCTGCGGCAGGCTGGCTGCCCAGCAGTGCGGCCATCGCAGCATCGAGGCGCCCCACCTCGTCGTCGGGCTCCTGCGCCACCGGGAGACGAACGGCTGCCAGGCGCTCAACCGGGCCGGGCTGCACTACGTCGATGCCCTGACCGCGGTCCAGGGGATGTACGAGCCCGCCGAGGTGGGGCCGGACGCGCCGCCGGTGCTGACCGCGCAGGCCAAGCGCCTGCTCGAGGACGCGTTGCACGAGGCCGCGGGCGCGGGCGGGCGGTTCATCGAGACCGCGCATCTCGCGCTCGCGAACGTCGTCCGCACGCAGCGGGCGCAGGTCAAGCGCGACCTGAAGGCCGGCCGTGTGGCGATTCACACGCTGTTGCTCGATCCCCCGGCCTTCCTGGAGACGGCGAAGGTCTTCGACGTGCTGCTCGCCGTGCCGACGTTCGGTCGCGTCAGGGTCCACCGCCTGCTCACGCAGTGCCGCATCTCGCCGAGCAAGACGATCGGAGGCCTGTCCGAGCGCCAGCGCGACGCGCTGGTCGAGCTCCTGCGACCGCGCTGAGCCGCCGGCTACGCCAGGCTCGGCGCCCCCTCGGGCAGCGCCCCGACGGCCGCGTCGAAATCGGCCCGCGAGAACTCCGGATCCTCGAGCGTCCCGGCGAGGTAGGCGTCGTAGGCCGCGAGGTCGAAGTTGCCGTGCCCGCAGAGCCCGAAGAGGATCACGCGCGCCTCGCCGGCCTCCTTCGCGGCCTCGGCCTCCTCGATCGCCGCGCGGATCGCGTGCGCGGGCTCGGGCGCCGGGATGATCCCCTCGTGGCGCGCGAACTGCAGCGCGGCCGCGAACGTCTCGTTCTGGCGGTAGGCGCGCGCCTCGATCAGGCCGGCCTTCAGCAGCGCGCAGACCATCGGCGCGTCGCCGTGGTAGCGCAGGCCGCCCGCGTGCACGGGCGGCGGGACGAAGCCGTGGCCGAGCGTGTACATCGGCATGAGCGGCGTGAGGCCCGCCGTGTCGCCGAAGTCGTAGGCGTAGACGCCCTGGGTGAGCGTCGGGCAGGCCGCGGGCTCGGCGGCGAGGAAGCGGGGGGTGGGTGGGGACGGGGTCATGCGCAGCTTGCGCCGCATCCACGGGAACGTCAGGCCGCCGAAGTTCGAGCCGCCGCCGACGCAGCCGATGATGACGTCGGGCTCCTCACCCGCCATCTCCATCTGGGCGATCGTCTCCTGGCCGATGATCGTCTGGTGCAGCAGGACGTGGTTGAGCACCGAGCCCAGCGCGTAGTTGGTGTCCTCGTTCTGGGCGGCCACCTCGACGGCCTCGGAGATCGCGATCCCCAGTGACCCCGTGGGGCTGGCCGCGTTGGCCTTCCCCGACTGCGTGAGATCCGACGGCGAGCGGTGCACCGTCGCGCCCCAGGTCTGCATCATCGAGCGCCGGTAGGGCTTCTGGTCGTAGCTGGAGCCGACCATGAAGACCTCGCACTCCAGGCCGAAGAGCGAGCACGCGAACGCCAGCGCCGAGCCCCACTGGCCGGCGCCGGTCTCGGTCGTGATCTTCTTCACGCCGGCCTGCGCGTTGGCGTAGGCCTGCGGCACGGCGGTGTTGGGCTTGTGCGAGCCCGCGGGGGAGACGCCCTCGTACTTGTAGTAGATGTGGGCGGGCGTCCCGAGCGCCCGCTCCAGGCGCCGCGCGCGGTACAGCGGCGACGGGCGCCAGAGCCGGTAGACCTCGCGGACGGCCTCGGGGATCTCGATGTCGGGCTCGCCCGAGACCTCCTGGCCGATGAGCTCCATCGGGAAGATCGGGGTCAGATCCGGCGGCCCCGCGGGGGCCATCGTCTGCGGGTTCAGCGGCGGCAGCGGCTCGCCCGGCAGGTCGGGGAGGAGGTTCACCCAGTGGGTCGGGATCGCGTCCTCGGAGAGGAGGAACTTCGTCGTCTCGGCCATCGCGCGAGCCTAGATGGTCGGTCCCGCGACCTCCACCGCCAGCTGCACGCGTCTCGCGGCGCAGGATCGCCACGCGCCGAAGGCGGCCGTGCCGCTGGCACTGTCCACCTTCGGCTCGCGGCGCCCTGCATCCGCGATACGCGCACATCTGACGGCGCAGGCCACGGGACACCGACCATCAAATGAACGTGCGGGTTCTCGCACATCGCTGTGGGGCCAGCCGCACCGGCGCTCTCGTGGAGGCTCGCTTTCGGCGCCCGTCGCCGGGCGAGAAGGTTGCACCCGCAATGACGACCACGAGCCTCCCACACCTCCACGCCCCCTCGATCCTCTGGTTCGAGGATCCCGCCACCGCCGACGCACGCCGCACCGGCGGCAAGGCCGCGGCGCTCGCCCGCCTCGCCGACCGCCTCCCGGTCCCCGCCGGGTTCGTCGTCGTCGGCACCGTCGACCCCGCGATGGTGCAGCGCGCCTACGCCCAGCTCGCCGCCCGCGCCGGCCATGACGAGCCGCTCGTCGCCGTCCGCTCGTCGGCCGCCGACGAGGACGGCATCGCGACGTCGTTCGCAGGCCAGCACGAGACGATCCTCGGCGTCCGGGGCATGGACGAGCTGCTGGCCGCGATCGCCGCCTGCCGCGACTCGGCGCACACCGACCGCGCGCTGAGCTACCGCCGCGCGAACGGCCTCGCCGCGCCGCGCGCGCCGCTGCCGGTGCTCGTCCAGCTGCTCGTGCCGGCCGACGCCGCGGCCGTCGTCTTCAGCGTCGATCCCGTCGCCCCGGCCCGCGGCGAGGTCCTCGTCAACGCGGCCTACGGTCTCGGCGAGAGCATCGTCGGCGGGACCGTGACGCCGGACGAGTGGGCGCTGCACCGCCGCACCCTCGCCGTAACGCGCGAGCGGATCGCCGACAAGCGCCGCATGACCGTGCGCGCCCCCGGCGGCAGCCGCGAGATCGACGTCCCGCCGTTCCTGCGCCGCCGGCCGTCCATCACCCACGAGCAGGCGCGCGAGGCCGCGACGCTCGCGCTGCAGCTCGAGCGCGAGCTCGGGCTCCCCGTCGACCTCGAGCTGGCCTGGTCCGGCAGCGAGATGCATCTCCTTCAGTGCCGTCCGATCACGACCCTCGCCCAGGAGGCAGCATGACCCCCCAGACGACGATCCCCGCCGCGCCCGGCTTCGACCTGGATCCCGCCGATCAGCAGTACTTCTGGCAGCAGGACAAGATGCACTTCCCGGACCCGCTGGCCCCGATGGAGTCCGCGATGCTCGAGCGCTCGCTCGGCGCCGGCTTCGGCTACGGCGCGCGCGCCTACAACGCGCCGATCGAGAGCGTCCAGATCCGGACGGTCGGCGGCTACCAGTACCAGTCGATGATCATGGCCACCGGCACGCCGGAGGAGATGGCCGCCAACGGCGCCCGCGCCGAGCAGGCCGTCCGCGCGACGCTCGGCCGCCTCGACGAGCTCTGGACCGAGGACATCCTCCCCGAGGTCCGCCGCCACATCGGCTTCTGGGACGGCTTCGACCTCGCCGGCGCGACGCGCGCCGCGCTGAGCTCGCACGTCGCCGAGACCTGGCGGCGCCTGGAGCGCATCTGGGAGCTGCACTTCGAGATGGTCCTGCCCGCCTACCTGGCGATCAGCGAGTTCGACGAGCTCTACCGCGGCCTGTTCCCCGACGCCGGCCCGCTGGACTCCTACCGCCTGCTCGAGGGCCTGCCGAACATGACCGTCGAGGTCGGCCAGGCGCTGTGGCGGCTGAGCCGCCGCGCCGTCGCGAGCCCCGAGGTGCATGCGGTGTTCACGAACCACGCGGCCGTCGACGTCCCCGTCGCGCTCTACGCGACGCCCGAGGGCCGGGCGTTCCTCGCCGAGCTCGAGGCCTACGTCGACCGCTACGGCCGCCGCGCCGACAAGTGGACGCTCCTCGCCCCGAGCTGGACCGAGGACCCGACGCCCGTCGTCGAGCGCCTGCAGGACTTCGTCCGCCGGACGGAGATCGACGAGCCCGCCGTCGTGACGGCCGCCGCGGCCGCCGGGCGCGAGCAGGCGATCGCCGCCGCGCGCGAGCAGCTCGCGGGCTACCCGGCGGCCGTCGTCGGCCAGTTCGAGGGCCTGCTGGCCGCCGCGCAGGCGGGCACGGTCATCAGCGAGGACCACAACTTCTGGATCGACAACATGTCGATCCACCACCTCCGCGCCGTCCTGCTCGAGGGCGGGCGCCGGCTCGTCGACGACGGCGCGCTGACGCACGCGACGGACGTCATGATGCTGACGCCCGAGGAGCTGCAGGAGGGCCTCGACACGCCGGGCGCCGACTACCGCCCGACGGTCACCGAGCGCGCCGACCGCATGGCGCAGGCCGCGCGCATCACGCCGCCGCCGGTGCTCGGCACGCTGCCCGCCGGCCCGCCGCCGACCGACGACCCGTTCGGCCGCTTCGCGATGAAGTTCAACGGCCTGCCGCCGGCCGCGGAGACCCCGGCCGGCGAGATCCACGGCTCCTGCGGCTCGTCCGGCAAGGTGCGCGGCACGGCGCGGATCATCGGCTCGATCGCCGAGGCCGGCCGCTTGGCGCCCGGCGACATCCTCGTCGCCGAGACGACCGCGCCGCCGTGGACGCCGCTGTTCGCGACCGTCGCGGCCGTCGTGACCGACACCGGCGGCGTCCTGAGCCACTGCGCCGTCGTGGCGCGCGAGTACGGGATCCCGGCGGTCGTCGGGACGCAGGTCGCCACCGTCACGATCAAGGACGGCGATGAGATCGAGGTCGACGGCGATGCGGGCATCGTCCGCATCGTCTAGCTCCGACCGGGCGGTTCTCGCGGCCGTCGCGTTGAGCGGGACGCTGCTGCCGCTGAACTCGACGATGCTCGCCGTCGCCCTGCCCGACATCGCGTCGGGCGTGGGCGGCGGCGTCGCCGCGTCGACGTGGCTCGTGACGGCCTACGTCGTCGCGATGGCGACGCTCGGCCCGTTCGCGGGCCGTCTCGGCGACCGCCTCGGCCGGCGGCGCGTCATCCTCGCAGGCCTGGGCGCCTTCGCTCTGGCCTCCGCCGTCGCGGGCCTCGCGCCGTCGCTCGGCGTCCTGATCGCCGGCCGCCTCGGCCAGGCGATCGCCGGCTCGCTCGTCTTCCCGAACGCCATGGCGCTGCTGCGCGACGCCCTGCCCGAGGGACGGCGCGCGTCCGGCTTCGGCGTCATGGGATCGGCGATCGGCGCCGCCGCGGCGGCCGGGCCCGTCCTCGGCGGCGTGCTCACCGGCGCCTTCGGCTGGCGCGCGATCTTCCTCGTCAACGTGCCGGTGGTCGCGGCCGCCGTCGTCCTGATGCTGCGCGCGCTGCCGGCCGCCGCCGCCGGCGCCGCGCCCGCCCCGCGCGCGCCGCGCGGCGACTGGGCCCGGCCGCTGCGGGCGCCGGCCTTCGCCGCCGCCACCGGCGCCGTCGGGCTCTCGAACCTCGCGATGTACGCGACGCTGCTCGCCGTGCCGGTCGTGCTCGCCGAGCGCGCGGGCTGGTCGGCCGCCGACGCCGGCCTCGCGCTGGCGATGCTGTCGGTCGCGATGATCGCCGTCGCGCCGCTCGGCGGCCGGATCGCCGACCGCCGCGGCAACCGCGCGCCCGCGGTCGCGGGGCTGTCACTGCTGGTGGTGTCGACCGCCGCGCTCGCCGCGATGGGCGCAGCGCCGACGGCGCCCGGGCTCGCGGCCGCGCTGCTGCTCGGCGGCATCGGCCTCGGTCTCTCCGGCGCGGCGATCCAGACGGCGGCGATGGAGGCCGTCGACGAGCGCCACGCCGGCGTCGCCGCGGGCCTGTACTCGACCGGCCGCTACGCCGGCAGCATCGGCAGCGCCGCGCTGCTGGCGCTCGTGCTGGGCCACGGGACCGCGCACGCCGGCGCGTTCTTCGCGGTGACGGCGGTGGCGGCCGCGGGTGCGGCGCTGCTGGCGCTGCGGCTGGGCCCGGGCGGTGCGCTCACAGCGGAGCCCGAGCCCGCCCGCTGACCCGGACGGCCCGCGCGCCGCGACGCGCTTCCTGAATCGATGAGGGCACGGACGGGCCGGGCGCGGGCGTTCTCCGCCGGGGGGTCTGGCGGATTGCGTCCCAATAGGGGACGCGAGACACCAAACCCCCTCCGGGAGGGGGGTCTGGCGGATTGCGCCACTATGCGTGTCGTTTTCCACCAGACCCCTCAGGACGCCACCGGCTCCGGCGTCGCCGGCGACCTCTCGACACCCTTGTCGATGCGGGAAGCGCCGGGCCCCGAGCAGGCGCCCAACAGGCGCGCGGCCGCCTCAGTTCACCGACGGGTCGACCGGCATCCGCGCCACGACGCGGTAGTGGCCGCCCTTGCGATCCAGGACGCGGCTCCAGAGCACGTCGGCGTCGGGATCGAAGATGTCGTCGATGCCGGCGGGCGCGACGAACCAGTCGTCGCGCTGCAGCTCGGCGTCGAGCTGGCCGGGGCCCCAGCCGGCGTAGCCGGCGAACGCGCGCGCCCGCCGCGTCACGCCGACGAGCTCGGAGATCTCGCGGCGGTCGCCCATGAGCCCGACGCTGCCGAGGATCGGCATCCCGGCCCAGGACGCGTCCTCGAACTCGCCCAGGACGAGCAGCGCGTCGGGCTGGACCGGGCCGCCGGAGTCGATGACGGCGTCGTCGCCGACGAGCGGCGCGAGCTCGGGCGCGACCTCGCCGACGACGAGCTCGCCGGGGCGGTTGAGGACGAGCCCCAGCGCGCCCTCGTCGCTGTGCTCGCACACGAGCACGACCGTCCGGGCGAAGTTCGGGTCCGGGAGCGTCGCGCCGGCGACGAGCAGTTGTCCGCGTAGCGACTCGATATGCGGTTTGTACCCGGTCGCGGGCTCCGCCGACCTGGCCCTCCGGCCAGCCGCGACGTTTGTGGCGTTCGGCACGGGGGAACGCAACGAGCAGGATGAAGGGAGAACCGAGTCGCTGGTGGTACGCGCTCCTCGCACTTCCGCTGCTCGGGCTGCTCTACCCGCCGCTGTACGCGACGCGTAGCCCGGAGCTCGCCGGCGTCCCCTTCTTCTACTGGTACCAGTTCGCCTGGGTCCTGGTATCGGCAGTCCTGACGGCGGTGGTCTATCGCGTGATGAGGCGGCCGTGACGCTCGCGCTGATCACCGAGGCGCACGGCACGAACACGACGGCGCTCGTCGTCTTCGTCGTCCTCTTCGGGCTCGTCACGATCCTCGGCTTCGTCGCGGCGGGCTGGCGCCGGGCGAAGCTCGACCACATCGACGAATGGGGCCTCGGCGGGCGCAGGTTCGGCACCGTCGTCACGTGGTTTCTCCTCGGCGGCGACCTCTACACCGCCTACACGTTCATCGCCGTGCCGGCGCTCGTCTTCGGCGTCGGTGCGATCGGCTTCTTCGCGCTGCCCTACACGATCGTCATGTATCCGCTCGTCTTCATCGTCATGCCGCGGATGTGGAGCGTCTGCCGCGCCAACGGCTACGCGACGCCGGCGGACTTCGTCAGGGGCCGCTACGCCTCGCGCGAGCTCGGGCTGCTCGTGGCCTTCACCGGCCTGCTCGCGACGATGCCGTACATCGCCCTGCAGCTCGTCGGCATGCAGGTCGTCCTCGGCGCGCTCGGCGTGTCCGGCGACTGGCCGCTCGTCATCGCCTTCGTCATCCTCGCCGCGTACACGTTCAAGTCGGGCCTGCGCGCGCCGGCGCTCATCGCGATCGTCAAGGACACGCTGATCTACGTGACGATCCTCGTCGCGGTGATCTACATCCCGTCGAAGATCGGCGGGTTCGGCGCGATGTTCGACGCCGCCGAGAAGGCGCTGCCGACGCACACCCCCAAGCCGGGAACGCTGATCCCGGTGGGCGCCGATGCGCAGATCGCCTACGCGACGCTCGCGTTCGGCTCCGCGCTCGCGCTGTTCCTCTACCCGCACGCGGTGACCGCCGTCCTGAGTGCCAAGAGCGCCCAGACGGTCCGCCGCAACACGGCGCTGCTGCCCGCGTACACCTTCGTCCTCGGCCTCATCGCGCTGCTCGGCTACATGGCGATCGCGCGCGGGATCAAGCCGAGCAACCCGAACTTCGCCGTGCCCGACCTCTTCCTCAACGTCTTCCCGTCGTGGTTCGTCGGCTTCGCGTTCGCGGCGATCGCCATCGGGGCGCTCGTGCCGGCGGCGGTCATGTCGATCGCCGCGGCGAACCTCTTCACGCGCAGCATCTACAAGGCCTATCTGCGCCCCGCCGCGTCGCACGCCGACGAGGCGCGGATCGCCAAGATCGTGTCGCTGCTCGTCAAGGTCGGCGCGCTGGTCATCATCGTCACCCTGCCGACGAAGTACGCGATCGAGCTGCAGCTCCTCGGCGGGGTGTGGATCCTGCAGACGCTGCCGGCGATCGTCGTCGGCCTCTACACGCGCTGGCTGCACCGCTGGGCGCTCGTCGCCGGCTGGGCGGTGGGGATGGTCCTCGGCACGCTCATGGCCCAGTCGCAGGACTTCGCGCCGACGTATCCGCTCGACCTCTTCGGGACGAAGATCAACGCCTACACCGGCGTCTTCGCCCTGGCGGCGAACCTCGTCGTGACGCTCGTGCTGACGGTCGCGCTGCGCGCGGCCGCGGTGCGCGACGGTGGCGACGAGACCGAGTCCGCCGACTTCGACGAGCTCGCCGAGGACGCCGCCTACCCGCTGCGTGGCGCGCCGGCGCCCGCTTCTCAGACCATCAGCGCCACGGCCACCGCGACGCCGTAGGTCACGACGACGCCCCGCAGTACCGGCGCGGGCAGCCGCCGCGCGACGCGCACGCCGACCGCGCCACCCGCGAGGCTCGCGACGCCGACGACGAGCGCCGCGTCCCAGGCGATCGGGCCGAAGAGCGCGAAGGCGACGGCGGCGGCGCCGGCCACGATGAGCGACAGGACGCCCTTGAGCGCGTTGACGCGCTGCAGGTCGTCGGGCAGCAGCGCTCCGAGCAGCGCGAGCAGCATGATCCCCAGGCCGGCGCCGAAGTAGCCGCCGTAGACGGCGCCGAGGAAGAGCCCCGCGTGCAGGGCCACGGTCGATCCGCGGCTGTCGCGGTGACGCTCGGCGAGCGCGGCCGCGCGCGGCTGCAGCGCGAGCAGCGCGCATGCCGCGAGGATGAGCCACGGGACGATCGCGTCGAAGACCGACGCCGGGCTCGTGAGCAGCAGCGCGCAGCCGGCCGCCGTGCCGAGCACGCTCGTCGGGGCGAGCGCGCGGATCCGGTCGCCCTGGCCGGCGAGCTCGCGGCGGTAGGCCAGCGAGCCGCCGACGTAGCCGGGCAGCACCGCGACGGAGTTCGTGACGTTCGCCGTGACGCTCGGATAGCCGGCGGCGAGCAGTGCCGGGAACGAGACGAGCGAGCCGCCCCCGGCGACGGCGTTGACGGCTCCGGCGCCGAGGCCCGCCCCGGCAAGCAGGACGATCGTGCCGGCGTCCACGGCGCGGAAGGCTAGTCGCTGCGACTTCCCGCAGGTGCCCCGCGCGAGGTATCGCCTTGACCGCAGCGCGCATCTGACGCACCGTCTGCGTATGGAACCCGCCGCCGGCACCGTCGAGCCAACGTATCGCGGCGTCCTGCACGCCTCGCGCCTGCTCGTCTACGCGACCGCGGCGCTGTCGCTCTTCGCCGGCTACATCCACGTCGCGTACGTCGACTCGCACCTGCAGGAGTGGTGGGCGTACGGCGCGTTCTTCATCGCGGCGGCCAACATGCAGGTGCTCTTCGCCGCGCTGCTCGTGCGCTGGCCCAAGCCGTGGCTGCCGTACGCGGGCATCGCCGGCAATCTCGCGATCATCACGATGTATGTCATCACCCGCACCTCCGGCATCCCGCTCGGACCGCACCGCCGCGTCGTCGAGGAGGCGGGTGCGACGGACTGGGCCACGACGGCCGCCCAGGTCGCGATCATCGTCGCGCTGCTCTCGATGCTCGAGGGGCGCCCGCGGCGCTGGATCATCAACGGCCTCCTCCTGCTCGGCGTCCTCGCATGGGTGCTGAGGCTCACCGGCCACCTCCAGTAGCGGAGGCGAGCGTCGCAGCCGCCGATGAGCCGCGCGCGCGCCGGCAGCGCCGCCTGTGGCCGTATGTCCTCGTCGTCGTGCTCGTGCTCGCCGTCGCGCGGATCTACTTCGTCGAGCCGTTCAAGACCGACGGCCCGAGCATGCTGCCGACCCTGCACTCCGGCGACCAGGTGCTCGTCGACAAGCGCGCCTACCGCGACGCGCTTCCGCGGCGCGGCGACCTCGTCGTCTTCCACCGGCCGCGGTCGGGCGAGGTCACGCTCAAGCGCGTGGTCGCCGTCCCCGGGGACACCGTCGGGATCGAGGACGGCGTGCTCGTCGTCGACGGCCGTCATCAGACCGAGTCCTACGCCGATCCCGACGCGATCGACAGCGTCTACTTCGGCCCGGTCCGCGTGCGCCCCGGCACGGTCTTCGTGCTCGGCGACAACCGCGCGGACTCGATCGACTCGCGCGACTTCGGGGCGGTCACGAAGGGGGAGCTGATCGGGCGGGTCCGCGGGCTGTTCTGGCCGCCCTCGCGCTGGTAGTACATCCGTACAAAGTTGTGCGAAAACCTGCACCGGATTTTGGTAGTTCCGCCCTGGACTTTCGTCGAGGGCAGGACAATGATCGCGAGTTATGTCGGATGCGAGGGGGCTCGATCGACGTGAACTGCTGAAGCTCGGTCTGTTCGGCAGCGCGGCCCTGGCACTGCCCGCCGAGCGCCTCGCCCGGACGCAGGTCGCGCTCGCCAACCGGATCCCCGAGAGCGCGCTGCCGCAGCCGTTCACGATCCCGTTCAAGACGCCGCCGGTGCTCGTGCCCGACTTCCAGTCGCTGCACCACGACTACTACACGATCACCCAGCGCCAGACCCCGGCCGAGATCCTGCCCGGCCTGCGGACGGACATCTGGGGCTACAACGGCATCACGCCGGGCCCGACGATCGTCAACACGCAGGGCCGCCAGGCGGTCGTCCAGCACATCAACGACCTGCCGCTGATCCACCCGACGCTGCGCTACAACGTCTGGACGTCGACGCACCTGCACGGGTCGTGCTCGATGCCGCAGTTCGACGGCTACGCGAGCGACATCACCGACCCCAACAACTGGAAGGACTACGAGTACCCGAACATCCAGGACGCGCGGACGCTCTGGTACCACGACCACGGCGTCCACATCACCGCCCCCAACGCCTACATGGGGCTGGCGGCGATGTACATCCTGCACGACGACAACGAGCTGAGCCTGCCGATCCCGCACGGCCCCTACGACGTGCCGTTCGTCCTGCGCGACGCGATGTTCGAGAGCAACGGCGCCCTGCTGTTCGACGACAACAACCACTCCGGGGTCTACGGCGACGTCATCCTCGTCAACGGCGTGCCCTGGCCGAGCATGCCGGTCGAGCGGCGCAAGTACCGCTTCCGCATTCTCAACGCCTCGCTGTCGCGCTCCTACGGGCTGCAGCTCGACAGCGGCGAGCCGCTGACCGTCATCGGGACCGACGGCGGCCTCATGCCGCATCCGATGCCGGTGTCGTTCCTGAAGGTCGGCATGGCCGAGCGCTACGAGGTCGTCATCGACTTCGCGCAGTACCAGATCGGCCAGCGCGTCGTGATGCAGAACATCTCGCCGCTGAACAACATCGACTTCGCCACGACGGGGGTCGTCATGGCCTTCGACGTCGCCGCCGAGGCGAGCGACCCGACGAACAACGAGGTCCCGATCGACCTCAACACCCGCCAGGAGACGATGGCGCTCACCGAGGCCGAATCGGTGGCCACGCGGCAGTTCGAGTTCAAGCGCGGCAACGGTCAGTGGACGATCAACGGCACGACCTGGGACGACGTCATCAACAGCGGCTTCACGAAGGTGCTCGCCAACCCGGGCTTCAACGACGTCGAGATCTGGGAGCTGAAGAACAGCTCGGGGGGCTGGTTCCATCCGGTCCACATCCACCTCGTCGACTTCAAGATCCTCGACCGCAACGGGCAGCCGCCGTTCGACTACGAGAAGGGCCCGAAGGACGTCGTCTACATCGGCGAGGGCGAGACGGTGCGCGTGATCATGCGGTTCGCCAACCAGACCGGCCGCTACATGATGCATTGCCACAACCTCGTCCACGAGGACCACGACATGATGGCCCAGTTCCTCGTGGGGACGGACTCCTCCGATCGCGACCCGATCCAGGCCGACCGCGCGACGCACGTGCCCGCGCGCCCGCTGCGCGACCGCCACGACGATCCCGACGAGGACCACGGCGGTGGCGGCGGCGGCGGTGACGGCGGCGGCGACGGTGGTGGTGGCCACGACGGCGGTGGTGGTGGCGGAGGCCGCGGCGAGAACTCCGGCAGCGGGTCCGGATCGGCGTCGAGCGTCACGTGCGCGCCGAAGAAGGTCGTCGTCAAGAAGAAGCCGAAGCTCAAGAAGAAGGTCACGGCCAAGAAGCCGGCGCTGAAGGCGAAGTCGTCGGCGGCGCGCAGCAAGACGACGCGCGCGAAGTGCGTCACGCCGGCCAAGCGCAAGCCCGTGACCAAGCGCAAGAAGGCCGCGCCGGCCAAGCGCAAGCCCGCCAAGCGCAAGCCCGCCTGACCGCCCGCCCACGCCTCGGCGGTGTGGCAACCCGCACCCGAGTGGTGCGAGACCCTGCAGCCCGATAGTGGGGGTTACACCCTGTTGACGTCCGTTCGGTGGATCCATGCTCCCCCGCATGGAAAAGCTCGGACGACACATGGACCGGCGCGAGCTCATGAAGCTCGGCCTCTTCAGCACGGCCGCGCTGGCCCTGCCGGTGGAGCGCGTGGCCCGCACGCAGGTCGCGCTGAGCAACCGGATCGCCCAGAGCGCGCTGCCGCAGCCGTTCACGATCCCGTTCAAGACGCCGCCGGTGCTCACGCCCGAGCGCCAGACCGCGACGCACGACTACTACACGCTGCACCAGCGCCAGGCGCAGGCCGAGATCCTCCCCGGCAAGCTCACCGACATCTGGGGCTACAACGGCTTCACGCCCGGCCCGACGATCGTCAACACGCAGGGTCGCCACGCGGTCGTCCAGCAGATCAACGACCTGCCCGAGATCCACCCGACGCTGCGCTACAACGTCTGGACGTCGACCCACCTCCACGGCTCCTGCTCGCTGCCGCAGTACGACGGCTACGCAAGCGACATCACGGAGATCGGCTGCTGGAAGGACTACGTCTACCCGAACATCCAGGACGCGCGGACGCTCTGGTACCACGATCACGGCGTCCACATCACCGCCCCCAACGCCTACATGGGCCTCGCGGCGATGTACATCCTGCATGACCCGGTGGAGCAGGCCCTGCCGATCCCGCACGGCTCCTACGACGTGCCGATCGTCCTGCGCGACGCGATGTTCGAGGACAACGGCGCGCTGCTGTTCGACGACAACGGCCATTCCGGCGTGTACGGCGACGTCATCCTCGTCAACGGCGTGCCGTGGCCGGCGATGCCCGTCGAGCGGCGCAAGTACCGCTTCCGCATCCTCAACGCGTCGATCTCGCGCTCCTACGACTACCGCCTCTCGACCGGCGAGCCGCTGACCGTCATCGGGACCGACGGCGGGCTCATGCCGCACCCGCAGCAGGTGGCGAACATCCGGCACGGCATGGCCGAGCGCTACGAGGTCGTCATCGACTTCTCGAAGTACCAGATCGGCCAGCGCGTCGTGCTCGAGAACGTCTCGCCGAGCAACAACATCGACTACGACACGATCGGCCAGATCATGGCGTTCGACGTCGTCTCCGAGGCGACCGACCTCTCCAACAACGAGATCCCGCAGGACCTCAACCCGAACATGAACGTCATGGGGCTCACCGAGGCCGACGCGCTGCGCACGCGCAAGTTCGAGTTCAAGCGCGCCAACGGCAACTGGACGATCAACGGCACGACCTGGGACGACGTCGTCAACAGCGGCTATCAGCAGGTGCTCGCCAACCCCGGCTTCGAGGACACGGAGATCTGGGAGCTGTCCAACCCGCACGGCGGCTGGTTTCACCCGGTCCACATCCACCTCGTCGACTTCAAGGTCCTCGACCGCAACGGGCAGCCCCCGTTCGACTACGAGAAGGGCCCGAAGGACGTCGTGTACTGCGGCGAGAACGAGACCGTGCGGGTGATCATGAAGTTCGAGCACCAGCAGGGCCGCTACATGATGCACTGCCACAACCTCGTCCACGAGGACCACGACATGATGGGCCAGTTCCTCGTCGGGTCCGACAGCCCGCAGTGCGATCCGATCAACGCCGACAAGGCCGCGCGCCAGCCGGCGCGGCCGCTCCGCGACCGCCACGACGATCCCGAGGACACCGGGGGCGGCGGCGACAGCGGCTCGGGCTCGGGCTCGGGCTCCGGGTCGGGCGGCGGCGACAGCAGCGGCTCGGGCTCCGGCGGCGACGGCGGCGGCAGCGGCTCCGGCGGCGGCGACGACGGCGGCGGCGACAGGGCGACCGCGAGCAGCATCGCGGCCGGCGGCACGGTGAGCGCCTCGAGCCTCGCGCAGACCTGCAGGAAGCCGGCCCTCAAGCAGACCGCCAAGCAGAAGGCGGCCATCAAGCGCAAGCGGGCCGCGGCGAAGAAGTCGACCATCAAGACGCGGGCCGCCGCGACGGCGAAGGCGAAGAAGACGACCGCCAAGGGCAAGCCCGCGGCGAGCTGCCTGACGCCCGCGCAGCAGAAGGCGATCGCCAAGCGCAAGGCCGCGACGGCGGCGAGCAGGCGCAAGGCCGCCGCCAAGCGCAAGGCGCTGGCGAAGCTCCGCGGCCGCGCGTAGGAGCCCGCCGGGAGCGTCACGACGGGACGGTCGCGGCCGCGGTCAGGCGAGCGGCCGCGCCGGCACGCCGCCGACGCTCGCGCCCGGCGGCACGTCGCGCGTGACGACGGCGTGCGGACCGACGGTCGCCTGCGTGCCGACGGTGACGCCGCGCAGGACGCTGGCCCCGAGGCCGATCCGCGCGCCCGCACCGATCATCACCGCGGTCGCCTCGAGC
>Ga0310810_10004551_pt1 | contig 15360 bp, 14 predicted proteins | sample NCmetagenome_FD_207641 | JGI IMG/M metagenome (GOLD analysis project Ga0310810, IMG submission 207641) | Soil microbial communities from experimental microcosm in Duke University, North Carolina, United States - NC | ecosystem: Engineered > Artificial ecosystem > Soil microcosm > Unclassified ...
GTCGTAGGCCGCCGTCTCGATCACGGTCGGGCTGAGGAGGCCGATGCGCTTGCGCCAGCCGAAAGGGCGTTCAGGATTGCTCATCGCTTGATTCCGACTATTCGCGGTGCACAAGACGCGCACGCGTCGAAGCAGTCTGATGGCTTTACTCCCGGCTGGCAACGAGATCGTGGGCCGCCCGCAGGGCGGCAAGCGCATCGCAACCGGCGAAAACGAAGCCGGAAACGCCGGCCTGCGTAAGCGCCGGCTCGAGCGTACCCGGCCGCCCGGCAAGCCAGACCGAAGCGCCGGCGCTGCGCAACGCCTGCGCGGCCTGTGTCGCTTCGCGGGCATAAACGTCATCCGAGGAGCATAGACATGCCAGCTTGGCGCCGGAGCGTCGCAGTGCCGCAACCATCTCGTCGCAGCTTGCGAAGCCGTCGTTGCCCGCTGCTTCGATGCCGCCGGCTTCGAAAAAATTCTTAGCGAAGGTCGCGCGGGCGGTGAAGTCGGAGGGCCTGCCCAGATTGGCGAGGAAGATCTTCGGCCGGATGCCGGTGCGCGCGAGGATGCGGTCGGCGGCGTCGCGCAGCTGTTCGAACGGTTCAGCGAGGCGGATGCGCGGCAGCGGTTCAACCCTGCAGACGGCCGCGGCCGAGGGAAGCGGTGGCGCCGCGACGTCGAGCACCGCAACCGGTGTTTCGGCGAGGTCGGGGAAATCGCTGGTGCCGGTGATCGCATCCTTGCGCCGCGCCACGGCGGCAAAGCGTTCGTCGCGTATGGCGGCGACGCGTCTCTGGATAATGCCCTGATCGAGAGCCGCCCACGCGCCACCCGCCCGTTCGATCTGCTGGAACTCGCGCCAGGCCGTGCCGCAGAGCTGTCCGGTCAAATCCTCGATGCCGCCCGAGCCGGCGCTGGGGTCGGCGACCCGCGCAAGATTGGACTCCTCGAGCAGGATCAGCTGCGTGTTGCGCGCGATGCGCCGTGCGAAGCGATCGGGCAGGCCGAGCGCCATCGTGAACGGCAGCGCGGTGATGGCGTCGGCGCCGCCGAGACCCGCGGCGACGACCGCGATGGTCGTACGCAACATGTTCACGTAAGGATCGCTTCTGGTCATCATTCGCCAGGCGGTTTCCGCCGCGACGAAGCAAGGCGCCGGTTCGAGCCCGCAGGCCTCCTCGATGCGTGCCCACAGCTTCCGCAGGGCGCGCAACTTGGCGATGGTCAAGAACTCATCGGCATCGGCGCTGAGGCGGAAATAGATCATGCGCCGCGCGGCTTCCAGCGCATTTCCGCCCGCCTCGAGCGCGCGCAGATAGGCGACGGCGACCGCCAGCACGTAGGCAAGCTCCTGTGCCTCCGAGCCGCCGGCATTGTGAATGATGCGGCCGTCGGCGCAGGCAAAGGGCCCGCCGAAGCCGCGATCGGCCAAGGCGGAAATCGCGGTGTGGAGGCCCGGGGCGAGCCCGCTCCAGGGGAGGCGGCTGCCGCCGCTGATGGCAGCGGCGCCGATCGGGTCTAGACCGAAACGGATGCCGGTGGCGGCGGGCGCTAGGCCGTGGCGTTCAACCGAGGCGGCCAGCCAGTCCGCCGCATTCGCGTCGTGCGAGCCGAGATCGAGATCGAGCCCGATGCCGGCATCGAGGTGAACGCCTGTGAGCGCGCGCGTGACCGCCTCATCAGACGCGGGGAGCCCATAGCCGTAGGCGCCGACCCCGCCGGCGAAGACGAGGGAGAGGCCGGTCGCGCCGTTTTCGAGATCGTGCAGGGCCTCCGCATTCGCCGCCGATGGGTCGGGATGGTCCACGCGCTGGACGGTCGACCACGGCGTGCCCGGTGCACGCCCCGCTATCGGCAACGCATCCGCCTTTCGGTCGTAGAGCGGCTCGATGGCGAGCCCGTCGTAGCTCCTGGCGACAAGCTTCTTGTCGAACGGTGCGCCCTTGAGCACCCCTTCGACCAGCTTGCGCCATTGCTCGCGGGTGGCCGCGGGAAACTCGGCCGCCAAGGGCAGTTCGTCGGAGGCAGGGGTCATGATCACAAACTGCCACGGAGCAAATGATGGGCCAACTGCCATCGGCGTGGCGCCAGCGGTCGTGCGGCCGCCGGACCCGGCGCGGTGATCATGATCGTGGCGACAGCTTTAGCACGCCCTTGGTGTCGACCCGGGCCAGCGCATCGGACATGCGAATGCCGCCGATCACCTTCTCGGGTGCAATCTCCGCCAGCGGCACCAGGACAAAGGCGCGCTCGAACAGGCGTGGGTGCGGCAGCGTGAGACCCGGCTCCTCCAAGACCAAATCGTCATAGGCGAGAAGGTCGATATCGACCGGGCGTGGGCCCCAGCGCTGCTCGTTGGCACGGTCACGGCCCAGCGCGCGCTCCACCGCTTGTGCGCGCGCCAAGAGCGCATGCGGGGTGAGGGCGGTTTCGACGGCGATGCAGAGATTGACGAAAGACGGCTGGTCCTCGATCCCCCACGGGGGTGTGCTGTAGTCCGAGGAGCGGGCATGCAGACGCACGCCGTGGTCGCAGAATGCCGCGACCGCGCGATCGAGGGTGTCGCGCACGTTGCCGACGTTGCCGCCGAACGCGACGAGGGCGTCAGCCATGATTCTGGTGCCCCGGTTCCGACATTCGCATCCCCTTGCAGTACGCGCTGCCACCAACGTCGCAACCAAAGGGGTGCTCGCGTGCCGATACCGACATTCGCATCATTGTGCGGTAGCCCTCGCCGGGATCGAAGGACATTGCAACCGATTGATCTGGTGCGGCTTTGGATTGACGTTCCCACGAACGACTTGCGGCAATGTTGCTAGGAACGTCAAATCCGCCACGCTAGCGAGCGCGTACGATGGTCACCCCGACATCGGCAAAGGTCGCCGCGATCGGCGCGTGGGGCTTGTGAACCGTCACCCGCACGCGCGCGACCCGCGGAAATCGAGCGAGCAAGGCGGCGGCGACCGCGCCGGCCGCGGCCTCGACCAGCCGATAGCGACGGGCGCTGAATGCCTTGCTGGCGATCTCGACGACCTGATCGTAACCCACGGTGTCCGCGAGCTTGTCGGAGCGCGACGCGTCGGCCAAGTCGGTGTCCAGGACGAGATCGAGGCTGAACGTCTGTCCGACCCGGCCTTCGTGCTGCATCACGCCGTGATAGGCATGGAGGGAAAGCCCGGTCACGAAGACGGCGTCGGTCATCGCGCGGCTCTGATGGCGGCGGCGATGCGCAGCGCCTGCACCGTCTCGGCGACGTCGTGCGCGCGGATGATGGCGGCGCCGTCTGCGGCCGCAAGCACGTGGGCGGCGATCGATCCCCCCAGCCGCTGGTCGGGCGCCGCGGGCGAGATTCTATCGATGAAGCGCTTGCGCGAAGCGCCGACAAGCAGCGGAAATCCGAAGGATTTGAGCTCGGCAAGCCGGGCAATGGCCGTGACGCTCTGCTCCGGGGTCTTGCCGAAGCCGATGCCGGGGTCGAGCACGATGTTCTCCCGCGCGATGCCGGCACGCGCAGCGATCTCGAGCGAGCGCAAGAAGAACGCGGCAATATCCGCCATGATATCGATCGATGGGTCCGCGGCCTCCCGATTGTGCATGATGATCACAGGCACGCCGTGCTCGGCCACCACGCGCGCAAGACCGTTGTCGCGCTGCAGGCCCCACACGTCGTTCACGATCGCCGCCCCCGATGCGAGCGCCCAAGCCGCCACCTCGGCCTTCATGGTGTCGATCGACACCGGCACGCCAAGCGCCACCGCCCCGGGCAGAACTGGGGCAAGACGGCGTATTTCCTCCGCGATCGGAACGGGCACTGCGCCGCCATAGGGGCGGGTGGATTCCGCGCCGATGTCCAGGATATCGGCACCCGCGGCAACTATTCGCTGGGCTTGCTCGTCAGCAGACGATGGATCAAAAAAACGGCCGCCATCCGAGAAGGAGTCCGGCGTGACGTTGAGCACGCCCATGACTGCCGGCCGTCCGAGCGAAAGCAGGCGTGCGAGCGAATTCGGCGCTCGTTTTTTTTCCTCGCGAGCAGAGGCGTCGACTGGCCGGGCGAGCGTCATGGTGCTGGCTTTGCGCCCGTCCCGGGAAGGGTGTCAAGCGCCGCTGATGCCGGTTCCGGATATCCAGCGAACGGACAATTGGCCTTCGCGTGGGAACGCAACCGAGACCCCGCAGGCGAACCGTCAATAGGTGATCTTGCGGGGCAGCTTTTTCGCGTGCTCGACCCATCGGGTCACGAGCTTCTCGGACGGCAGAAAGCGCACCAGCTTTCGTTTCTTGTTGGCCTCGGCCATGGACTTTGCGAGCCTGGCCGGGTTGCGGTATTGCAGCTCGTTCACGGTGTCGACGCCGACCTCGCACAGAAGCCCCGCATACTCCTTGCCCATGCCCTTGATGCGCAGCTTGTCGGCGATATTGGCCCAGCGCAGCAGCCGCTTCTCGTCCAGATCGGTCTGGGCAGCCAACTGCCTGCGTCCTTTCGGGCTCTTCGCGGCCTCCAGCAGCTTCTCGGTGGTTTGAGTGCATCGGCCTCATCCGCATCGATATCTTCGATAGCGGTGATCGGGTAGGACATCAAATTCTCCTCGGTCCTGTCCAGCCGTTGTCGCTATCGAACGTCGAACAATTTGCAGGGGAGCGCGCTGGCGTTTCCGTCGCATGCAACGGTCCCTGAATTTTCGCTTGAGGGAAGGGATGTGCGGATGGTGGCTCGCACGTGTTCCGCGCTCAGCCCCCTGACGATCGTTGCCGTGGTGAAAGCCATGAGACTACCGCGCGCTCCCAACATGTCCGCCGGATTCGAACGCGGATCTGGCGCTGGCGTCATCGCGCCGGCGCCTGGGGTATGTGGGGTAGCGGCCTGCGCCATTTCGCGCGGCTCGTCCTTCTGTTATCGCAGAAGGAAGCCGGCAGACATCTGCCGGGGCCGTCCGGTCGACGCCAATGTCGGCGACGAGACGCCCAAAGAGATCGTTCATATGCCCCTCACCAGCCCCGCACTCTTGGCAGGTTGATCTCATATTAGGCAGGCAAAACTTGAGAACACAAGCGCCGCCGACAAAAGTGACGATGCGTTGTTGCTTTCATGCATCAGCGGCACCGCGCATTCTTCGCTTATTCCAAACTCGCGTGTCCGCGCAAGCGTGGGGATGCGAACGCTGTGATCAGCGGATACAATATGACAAGCTCGGTGATTGGCTCGATCAGTCGCGATACGTGAGTTCGTATGCCAGTCCAGCGGCTCACCGTGCAAGATAATAGCCACCGGTTATCATCGGCGGGAATATGAGATGAGCGACCTCGATCATGACGGCACCATCTTTGTTGGCAGGAGTTCCAAGCCCGAAGTCCTGACTCTTGCGCTGGCCAATCGCCACGGGCTTGTGACTGGCGCAACCGGGACCGGGAAGACGGTGACCTTGCAGGTTCTGGCCGAAGGCTTGTCGCGCGCGGGCGTCTCGGTCTTCGCCGCGGACGTCAAGGGCGACCTGTCCGGCGTGTCGGAAGCGGGCGAAGCCAAGGAGGCGTTCGTCACGCGCGCCAAGAGCCTTGGATTCGACTACGAGCCCGACCAGTTTCCGGTTGTGTTCTGGGATTTATTCGGGGAGCAGGGGCACCCGATCCGCGCCACCATCTCCGAAGTGGGACCGCTGCTGCTGTCGCGTCTCATGGATCTCAACGATGTTCAGGAGGGCGTGCTCAATATTTGCTTCCGTGTTGCCGACGAGCAGGGGCTGCTGATCCTCGATCTCAAGGATCTGCGGGCGACGCTCGGCTTCATTTCGGACCATGCCGCCGAGCTCACGGTTCAATACGGAAACGTGTCGAAGGCGACGATCGGCACCATACAGCGCCAGCTTCTGGTCCTGGAGAACCAGGGCGGGAGCAAGTTCTTTGGCGAGCCCGCGCTGGCGCTGAAGGATTTCATCCGCACCGACCGGGATGGACGGGGCTTCATCAATATCCTGGCGGCCGACAAGCTGATGGAGAGCCCCCGGCTTTATGCCACCTTTCTGTTGTGGCTGCTCTCCGAGCTGTTCGAGGAATTGCCGGAGGTCGGCGATCTGCCCAAGCCCAAGCTTTGCTTCTTCTTCGACGAAGCGCATCTGCTGTTCACCGATGCGCCGAAGCACCTCCTGGACAAGATCGAGCAGGTGGTCCGCTTGATCCGTTCGAAAGGCGTCGGGGTCTATTTCGTGACGCAAAATCCGCTCGACGTGCCCGACAAGGTCCTCGCCCAGCTCGGTAATCGCGTGCAGCATGCCTTGCGGGCGTTCACCCCTCGCGACCAGAAGGCGGTACGGGCGGCGGCAGAGACCTTTCGTCCCAACCCCAAGCTCGACACCGCGAAAGTGATCATGGAGCTCGGCAAGGGCGAGGCGCTGGTCTCCTTCCTCGAAGGCAACGGCACGCCCTCGATGGTGGAACGGTGTACGGTCCGTCCGCCCTCCGCGCGGCTCGGGCCGATCACGCCGGAAGAGCGCAAGGCGCTGATCGCCCAGAGTCCGGTGAAGGGCAAGTACGACCACGCGATCGATTCCGAATCCGCCTATGAAGTGCTGCAGCGGCGCATGCAGTCCGGCGCTGCCGATGGTCCGCTGGCGCCACCGCACTCGCCGGGAATGCCAGAGGAAGCGCCGCGTTCCGGCGGGCTCGGCGCGGTGCTGGGCGGTCTCAGCGAGATGCTGGGCGGCATTTTCGGCACCAGTCGTCCGCGCGGAAAGCGCCTTTCCACCGGCCAGGTCGTTGCGCGCGAGGTCACCCGCTCGGTCACCAACCGCGTGGCAGGTCAGATCGCCGCGGATATCGGAAAGTCGCTCGGGGGCAAGATGGGCAGCTCGGTCGGCCGCGCCATCGTGCGCGGTACCATGGGGGGCATCTTGCGGCGATGATCACCTTTGTGGCGTCCGGTCGGTGGTTTCGCGACCGGCCGGCCACATTGTTGAACTCGATCGCTTGAGGCCGGCGGATCATCATTCCTCCTTGTTTGCAGGGCGCTTATCTCGCAAGTGATGATCGCGCTCGAAACATAACCAACGCCAGAGCCCTGACATGACCCCCTCGCAAGCGCTTCCTGCCGTGCTGCAGAAAATCGACGCCGAGCTCGATCAAAGTCTCGCGCGGCTGTTCGAGTTCCTGCGCATCCAATCGATCTCGACCGATCCGGCCTACAACAAGGAGTGTCAGGCCGCCGCCGCCTACGTGGCCAAGGACCTCTCCGGAATCGGCTTCCAGACCAGCATCCGTCAGACCGACGGGCACCCCATCGTCGTGGGCAAGGGCGGCGGCGGAAGCAACGGCAAGGGCCCGCGCGTCCTGTTCTACGGTCACTACGACGTGCAGCCGGTCGATCCGCTTGATCTCTGGGATACGCCGCCTTTCACGCCGCGCATCGCGACGCTGCCCGACGGCCGCAAGGTCATCGTTGCGCGCGGAGCCTGCGACGACAAGGGCCAGGTGATGACCTTCGTCGAGGCGTGTCGCGCATTCGTGGCGGTGACCGGCCGGTTGCCGCTGCCCATCACCATGATGATCGAGGGCGAGGAAGAGTGTGGCTCCAACCACCTGTTTGGCTTCGTCAAGGACAACGCGGACGAGTTCAAGCTGGACTTGGCGCTGGTGTGCGACACCAGCATGTGGGATCAGGCGACCCCCATGGTGACGACGTCGCTTCGGGGGCTCGTTTACGAGGAGGTGAAGCTCACCTGCGCCGACCGCGACCTGCATTCGGGCCTGTTCGGCGGTGCCGCGCAAAACCCGCTGCGGGTGCTTGCGCGCATTCTGGCCGCCATGCACGACGACAACGGTCGTGTCACCATTCCGGGCTTTTACGACGGCGTGAAGGACCTTCCACCCGACATCAAGGCGGACCTCAAGGGGCTCGACCTGACCCCTGAGAATTTTCTCGCCGAAGTCGGGCTCAAAGTCCCGGCCGGCGAGAACGACCGCATGCTGATCGAACAGATTGCCACCCGCCCGACCGCGGAGATCAACGGCCTCATTGGCGGCTATACGGGAGAAGGGGCGAAAACGGTCATACCGGGCCAAGCCACGGCAAAGGTGTCGTTTCGCCTGGTCGGTGCGCAGGACCCGCAGAAAATCCGCGCAGCCTTCCACGCGTTCGTGCGGGCGCGCCTCCCGGCCGACGCCAAGGTCGAGTTCAAGAGCTTTGCCGGGGCGCCGGCGACCGAGCTTCCGTTCGACAATCCCGCGCTGGCCAAGACCCGCGCGGCGCTCGCCGAGGAATGGGGCAAGAAGGCGCTCGCGATGGGCGAGGGGGGCTCGATCCCCATCGTCGGGGACTTCAAGCGTGTGCTGGGCATGGACACGATCATGGTCGGGTTCGCGCTCGACGACGACCGCGTGCATTCGCCGAACGAGAAATACGATCTCACCTCATTCCATAAGGGCACCCGCAGCTGGGCGAGAATCCTGGCGGCGCTGGCCGGGGCGTGAGGGGGCCGCCGTTGCCCGCGATCGCGCGCGAGCAAGGCGGCTCGAGCATCGTCACAGGTCATGCCGCCACAGATGTGGCACCCGCCGCAACGCGACTTCGGGGCTAGGCGCAGCTCTGGCGCAGGCGTTCGGGAACCCAGGAACCACCCACCCGTGCTCCGAGTTGTTCATCCAAGCAATGGAGGAGCAGATGGTCGCACCGATGATGATCAAGGAGCACATGGAGGTTCTCGGTTCCGACGGCGTACATGTGGGCACCGTGGACCATCTCGAAGGTCGAGATCAGCTGAAACTGACCAAAGCCGACTCCGATGCGGAGGGTGAGCACCATTTCATTCCGCTCGCCTGGGTCGATCACGTCGACGAGCACGTTCACCTCAAACAATCCGGCGCCGAAGCCAAAGCCAGGTGGAAGACCCACTAGGTCGGCTGACACCGCGCCGAAGCATCACGCAAAAAACCCCGTGGGCCTTTCGGCCCACGGGGTTATTGCGATGAGCGCCCGATCGTTTGCTACAGCGCCTTGTACCAGCGCTGGTCGTAGAGCGCGCCGGTCGCCGATCCCAATACTTTGCGGAAATCCTTGGTATGGGCGCCCGTCTCATGGACGTCCGCGGCCTTTTGATTGCGCCACACTTCGATGACCGTGAAGTGGTTCGGACGCGCCTTCTGCTGGTACACGTCAAATCGCAGGTTGCCGTTGTCCTTGCGGGTGGGATCAGCCAACGTCTTGAGCGCGCCCACGCCGTCATCTTTTTTTGGCGGGATGACGTCGACGTGGGAGATGGCCACGGTAGCACCGCTCGGTATCGTGGCGCCGTCCTTTGGCCCGACGGCGAGCCCGACATAGGGCCGTTCATCGATCGGCGCCACCAGATGCGGCTCGATCTGCTGGCGGAACGTCTTTACGTGCGCCGAGGACGCATGTGCGTCGTAGCTTTGCTGGTCCTTCCAGATCTCGATGATGGCGAACTGGTTCGATGGCGCGCTACGCTGGAAAACTTCATAGCGAACCACACCGGGATCCTTGCGGCTGGCTGCCGCCAGCTGCCGGAGCAAGGCGGCATCAGCGCCGCGGCTGGCCGGCGTAACGTCCAGGTACGTGACCATATAGACGGCCGGATCGTTGGCATCCTGGGCGCGGGCGGTGGCCATGAAGGCGAGGGGCAACAGGGCCAAGGCAACGAGCGAGCGCCACGAGACATGCATGTTATCCTCCCCATGGTATTTTCTTTATGCCGCGATCGTTATGCGCTTCCCGGCGCCCCGTCAATGCGAGCGGGCGGGGGCGGGCGTATTTGCGGTAGCAGTCGGCGGGCGAGCGCCCAAGCGGCCGCTCCTGACTACGCCAGCGCCATAAGCTCCTGGAGGCTTGCGAGGCTCGCGTCGGGCGCCGGCTCATATTCTTCCGGACTGCTCGTGCGGTTGATCCATGCGGTGCGAAAACCGAAGGCCGCGGCGCCCATCACGTCCCAGCGGTTGGAGGAGACGAAAACCACATCGGCAGGCCCGATGTGGAAGCGATCGGTGACGAGCGCATAAGCCTCGGGACGCGGCTTGTAGATGCGGATTGCATCCACGGAGAGCACGGCATCCAGTTCGCCGCCGATCTCGGCAGCGTCGACCGCGGCCGCAAGCATGCTCGGCGAGCCGTTCGAGAGGATCGCGGTGGAGGCGCCGCGCGCCTTGAGTGCGCGCAAAATCGGGCGCGAATCCGAAAACGGCTCCAGCGTCCAATACGCCTCGAGCAATTTCGGCCGAAGCGCGGTATCGACCGAAGGAAAGCGCGCGAAGGCGAAATCGAGCGCGCGCTGCGTGAGGGTCCAGAAATCGACATAACGACCGGCAAGCGTCAACGTCCAACTATATTCAAGCTGCTTGATCCGCCAGATTTCGGAGAACCGGTCGGCATCGGGACCCGCGGCCGCGCGGTGCCGGGCGATGGCGGCGTGCACGTCGAAGAGCGTCCCATAGGCGTCGAAGACGAAAGCGCGTGGCATCGCGGGCCTTCAGCGTCAGAGCCCCGGCTGGGTCAGCAAAGTCGAAAACGACCGTCCACGGATGTCGTAGAGGCGGGCATAGACCACGCCATCGCGCACGATCTCGGCCAACAGCGGGGCGTCGAGTTTGGCGCAGTAGAATTCTCCCAACATCATCGCGAAGTCGGCCCCTTCCGGATCCCACGTCGTTTCGAAATCGGGGCCGAGTTCGACCTGCGGTGAGCGGTGCGGTCCGCAGACCGCGATCTTCCAGCGGCGGCCGGGAGGCTTCGTCTCTCCCCGCTCGACAAGCTTCGCCAATAGCGCTTGGGACGCCTGCTTGAACGAGAGGCCCCAGTAATCGAGCATGTAGCGATCGCGCGCGTGCGCCACGCCGCCGAAGAGCCGGTCGAAGTAGGTGTATTCGTAGGGATGCAGACGCGCCATCTCGACCACCGGCATGATGATGCCGGCGATGAAGATGATCGCAGCCACGATTGGCGCAAACCGCCAGCGTTGCGATGCCATCTGAACCAGAAACGCGCCGCAAAGTCCGCCGAGTGCCGCGAGCGGCGGCAACACGAATACGAAATGTCGGATGCCGTTGTACATGGCGGGACGCAACGCGACGGTGGCGGCGATGGGCAACAGCGCGGCCATTGCGATCAGCAGAAAAACCGCACGTCGGTTCAGGTCGATGCCGGGTCTGAATGCCGCAAGCGCGGCACCGGCCGCGCCGCCAAATCCGAGAACGGACAAGATAATCGGCAGCTTGAGCGCCAGCAGCGCCGGCACGTAAGCGCGCGGCATGTCCGGAACGGAAATCAGTTGGCCGTCGAACAGTTCCTGCCACGGCTTTTCGAAGAAATGTGAGAAGTATTCGACGGCGCGAAACGGATTGAGCGGATCGACCACGGACCACGGCCACACCAGCGCCATGACGGCGTAGGCCAGAACGAAGGAGGGTAACAGAGCCAGCAGGAAACGGCCGAGGCGCGCGCCGGCCGACCGGATGCCGTCGGCGCGACACTCGACCGTGACGATCAGGGCGACGGCCACAAGCGCGCTGATCAGTCCGAACGCGCCCATGATCCGGGATCCGAACGAAAGGCCGAAGCCGACGCCGACGAGGCTGCCGGTTGCCAACGACACCCGTGGATATTGCTCGAGCGCCCGCATCGCACCGAGCAGGAAGATCGCCATTGCGACCGCGAAGGGAGAATCCTTCGGGTTCATGAACATGTGGCCGTAATACAGGGGGCAGGCAGCGAGCAGCACGAGTGCCATAAGCCCCGCGAGCGGCCCGCCCAGGCGGCGTCCGATGCGCCACGTGAGCAGGAGCCCGAGAAGTCCCACGGCGGCGCCCACCAGCCGGCGGGTCTCGAACAGCGTGAACGGGAGAAGCTTGGCAGCGAGCGCCGCGAGCAGGTCGAAGCCGCCGCCGTAATAATAGAGATTCACCCACGACAGCGCGCGTTGGTCGCGGAAACCCGAGGCATAGAGTCTGAGCAGCAGGTCGCCGTATTCGGCGTGGACGTAGTCGTCCCAGCTCAGGCCATAGTCGCGAAACGACAGGAGCGCGAGGACGCCCACGATCCCGATCGCCGCGATAGCGAGCCGGTCAGAGACCGGGCTGGACGCCAGCTTCTTGGACGGAAACGCAGCAAGGGGCGTCGCGGTGGCCACGAGGTTTGGATCGGGTTCTGCTCGATCGAACATATGGCCACGGGATTGTGGCGCGATTGTCGACGGCCGTGCCCGCTGGCGGGCGGCGTTGTGCGAGGTTCGCCGCGTCGGCGGCCGCCAAGCGGCAAGACCGCTGCCGGTGCCTGTCCCCGCTCGAGCGTCGGCGGGGCACAGGCCATGTTCGGTTGAATCGATCGAATTACTTCATCGCCGCGTCGTACATCTTCGCGACGTGTTCCCAATTCACGAGATGATCCATGAAGGCCTTGAGGTAGTCCGGCCGTCTATTGCGATAGTCGATATAGTAGGAATGCTCCCACACGTCGCAGCCGAGGATCGGCTTGCCGCCGTGCACCAGCGGGTTCTCGCCGTTCGCGGTCTTGGTGACGACGATCTTGCCGTCCTTCACGGTGAGCCACGACCAACCCGAGCCGAACTGCGTCACGCCGGCCTGGATGAAGTCTTCTTTCATCTTTGCCACCGAACCGAGATCGGCAATGATCTTCTTCTCGAGATTGCCGGGAATTTTGTCACCGCCGCCGTTCGGCTTCATCCATTGCCAGAAATGGATGTGGTTGTAGTGCTGCCCCGCATTGTTGAAGAGGCCCGGATTCTTGCCGAAACTGCCCTTCACCACGTCCTCGAGCGATTTCCCTTCCCATTCCGTTCCCTTGAGGAGGTTGTTGCCGTTGTTGACGTAGGCGAGGTGATGCTTGTCGTGGTGATATTCGAGCGTCTCGCGCGACATGTAGGGGGCGAGCGCGTCATAAGGATATGGAAGGTCCGGCAGCGTGAAAGACATCGGCTTGCTCCTCAAATGGTCAATTGGGCGGGACCAGGCAGGGGCCCGGTGAGTTAAGGCAACGGGCGCACGTCAGTCCCGGTTCCCAGTTAACTCATTAGGCCGCCGCGGGTGCTGGGGCAACGCGTGGAACCTCCGCCCCAGGCGAGGACGAGAAGTCTGGCTCCACGGGGTGCGTGCGCGCAGTCCCGAAATGTCACCCGCTTGCAGCCAAGAAACGTGAACCTTGAAGCTATCCGTGCGCGGATTGCCGACTCCGGGACCGGGCTCGCCGGCGGCCTGAAGTGTTAAGCAAGATCGAATTTGGCCGCATGCCCGCCACATTAGTTATTGCGGTCGAACCGGAACGGGGTCAAAATTCTTTAGTAACCATAGGACCATGGCTCTGTCGGGGTGAGCAGGTAAGCGTTGGGACTGAGATAGATGGCTGTGATTTTATCGTTGTTGGGTATCGTGCTTGCCGCCGCGGGGGTGGCAGCTGTCGGATTTGGTATTCCGATCAATGAGTTCACTCTGGGCACCACCCTGGTTCTGGCGGGCACCACGGCGCTGGCCGGGGGGCTGGTTCTGATCGGCTTGGCGGCGGTGGTGGCAGAACTCGGCCGGGTCACGGCCGCGATGCAGACACGCGTGGTCGCCAGACCCGCATCCCGTCCCGCCGAGACCGCCGAATGGGTCGCGCCGCTGGCGCCTTCGATCGTAGCCGGCCCAGCGCCATCGATCGTTGCCGGTCCGGCGCCCGTGATCGCTGCCGGTACGCGGCCTGCCGAGGCCGATGTTCCGCCGCGCCTCCGGCACGAAGCGCCGTTGCGCGACTTGCGTCCGACCGAGGCGGCCACCGCGGCGCCCCCACCGTCGGCAGTCGATGTCTCATCTACCGCGATCGAACGGCTGCGCTCCAGTATTCCGCGGACAGAGCGACCAAAGGCCGAGCCCTCGCTTGTCGCCGAGCACGAAGACGTCCCCCTGTCCCCCAACGGGGCAGGGCAGCATCACGCGCAACCATCCCAGCCTTCGGCTGCTCAGGACGCACCGTCAGACCCGAATGTTGCCGCGGACGATCGCGCGGGTGGCGCGGCTGTCGATGTCTTGAAGGCGTCCCGATTGGATTTTCTGTTTCGCTCGAAGCCAGCGCGGGCCACGACCCCTCCGGAGAATTTCGATGCGTTCTGGCCCGCCGAACGGCGGGCCGGGAAAAGTTTGCAGCCGGAGCCCGTTGCGGCCGCGGACGAAGTTCAAGCCCAATCGGCGGACGAGTCTGTGTCCGTCCAAGATGCCCCGCTGGAGTCCCCGACGACGCAAGAGCCGCGGGCAACGGCTATTCTGAAATCGGGTGTCGTCGAAGGCATGGCCTACACGCTCTACGCCGACGGATCGATCGAGGCGGAGCTTCCCAACGGACGGGTGCGGTTCGGCTCCATCGCCGAGTTGCGGGCGCACATCGAAAGCAATTCATGATCAGGCGGCAAGCACTCGTTGCGGGGCGCGGGCGCGGGCCTATCCCGCGCGGCCGTCACTAACTGCTCGGCCCCGCCGTCATTTCTCCGTCGTCGCACCAGGCGCAAAGCTCAGCGCGACCCCGTTGATGCAGTAGCGCAGCCCTGTCGGCTTCGGACCGTCCGGAAAGACATGGCCGAGATGGGCGTCGCATGCGGCGCAACGAACCTCGGTCCGGCGCATCAGCCATGAGCGGTCTTCATTTTCGCTCACCGTGCCGTCGCAGGCCGGCGCCGAGAAGCTTGGCCACCCGGTGCCCGAATCGAACTTGGCGCTGGACGAAAAGAGCGGCGCGCCGCAGCACACGCAATTGAACATTCCAGGACGCTTCTCGCTATTGAGCGGGCTGGAGAACGGGCGCTCCGTGCCATGCTGACGGGCCACGTGAAACTGCTCGGGGGTGAGCTGTTTTCTCCATTCCTCGTCGCTCTTCATCGCATTCCGGCCGGGACTGGGCTTCATCTTGGTCAACCTTCCTCAATTGAGATTTCGACAGCATGATCTGGGATGCCGGCGCCGACCGGCAAGTGACATCTGGTTGACGATGGGGTGGTCGATAACGCGGCGCGGGAATCAGCCGACCCGGCGGCGCAACCTCGACACGATCTTTGATCGGCGGGAGATGTTGTCTCGTAACGCCTAGCACATGTCAGAAGTATTTAAAGTTTATACACACTCAGTACGAAAACACTTCTTGCTTCTTGCAGAAGATCCGAATAGTAATACAGTCAAACTATATTTCCGATTGCATTCGATGCATTAGGTGTTCAGTGCAATCGTACCGGAGGCGTCGAATACGCAGGAAAATGCGAGGTCCGCGAAGCGGACTAAAGATCAGAACGCGGTAGGAACAAGAGCGATGAGCGAAAACATGGCGGGGGGAACCTTCATCGAGCTGACGGCGTCGATCGTTTCGGCGTATGTCAGCAACAATTCTGTGCCGACGGCGGATTT
>Ga0310810_10004553_pt1 | contig 15355 bp, 11 predicted proteins | sample NCmetagenome_FD_207641 | JGI IMG/M metagenome (GOLD analysis project Ga0310810, IMG submission 207641) | Soil microbial communities from experimental microcosm in Duke University, North Carolina, United States - NC | ecosystem: Engineered > Artificial ecosystem > Soil microcosm > Unclassified ...
AAGCGGCACGCCGTCGCAGGCTGGACGAAATGAGAGGCGAACGCGACCGCAGCTGGACCGATCGCGACCGCAATCCCGCTGAGCGCACCTGGGATCGCACCCGCGAGACGGTTCGCGACATGACCGACCGCGACCGTGACGGCCGCCGCGGTCTATCGGAATGGAATGACGACGACCGGCCGCGCAGCTTCGGCGATACGAGCCGGTACGCGACGACCGATCCCTACACACCGTCGTCGACGGGCACACACTACGAGTCGGTGAATCGCCCGTACGACCGTGACTGGGACGCGCCGGATTACAGGGGTCGCGGGCCGCGCGGCTACCAGCGATCCGACGCTCGCATGTTCGAGGACATCTGCGACAGGCTCACCGTCGATCCGCGCATCGATGCGAGCGATGTCGAAGTGGAGGTGAAAGCGGCGGAGGTGACGCTGCGGGGCAGCGTGCGCAGCCGCGAGGAAAAACGCTACGCCGAAGACGTGGTGGAACACGTCATGGGCGTGCGCGACGTGAACAACCATTTGAAGGTGACTCGTCCCGATCAGGTGATCGGCACCGCTCGAAGTGGCGCGTCATCACCGCTCGCATTGAACGACACTCCGCCACCGCCGCAGGGACCGAGAAAATAAACAACGTGCGCGGGCGCCGCGAAAACGGCGCCCCCTCACTCGTTCGGATCGTCCGGGGTCTTTCGGATCGTTCGCCTTCAGGCAGCTCTCCGCTTGCTTTGCTGGCAGAATGCGAGCAGGTCGCGGTTGACGAGATCCGCGTGCGTGGCGGTGAGCCCGTGCGGCAGGCCGGGATAATAGATTTCGACCGCCCCCTTGATCAGCTTCGCTGACTTCTTCGCCGAATCCTTGACGGGTACGATCTGGTCGTCCTCACCGTGCATGACCAGAGTGGGGATATCGAACTTCTTGAGGTCCTCGGTAAAGTCCGTTTCAGAAAAGGCCTTGATGCTCTCGTACGCATTCTTGAGGCCCGCCTGCATGCTCCAAAGCCAGAACTGATCGAGTGTGCCTTCAGACACCTGCGCACCAGGCCGGTTGGCACCATAGAACATGGGAGCCAGGTCTTTGTATGCCTGCGAACGGTCATTCGCCAAGCGGCCCCGGAAGCTGTCGAAGAGTTCGATCGGCAGTCCTTCCGGATTGGTCGCAGACTTCAACATGATCGGCGGCACGGCGGCTATGAGGACTGCCTTTGCCAGACGCTTCGTGCCGTGCCGGCCGATGTAGCGTGCGACTTCTCCGCCGCCGGTCGAGTGGCCCACCATCGTGATGTCCTTGAGATCCAACGCCTCGATCAGCGCTGCGAGATCGTCGGCGTACCCATCCATGTCGTTTCCGGACGAAGGCTGACTCGATCGGCCATGGCCACGACGATCATGCGCCACGACGCGGAAGCCGTGTTGTGCGAGAAACAACATCTGGCCATCCCACATGTCGGAGCTCAGAGGCCATCCGTGCGAGAAGGTTACGACCGGGCCCTTGCCCCAGTCCTTGTAATAGATCGTCGTGCCATCTTTCACCGTGATCGTGCTCATGTACGTGTCTCCTCTATTGCGATCGAGCCACTCGGTTCGGGTCCGCGATGACTCACGCCAATCGTTGCGCGTGCGAAGACCGCGAATGATGGAGAGTTTGCGATCCGATGAGCCAGCTGCCGCCAACAACAACGATCTTCACGCGTGCGGCGATTCGCAAGTCGGACGCCGTCTGTAACGTGTTGCGTACAAACAGCGCGTCCCGATGTCGTTAGCGATGCCTTGTCAGGATCTCACCACGGTTCGTCGCTACGGCGGCTGATGATCCGCGTCGTTCGCCGTTAGACGTGCGGCAACGTGCGGCGGCGCGCGAGGGCCTTGACGGCAGCGATCAGTTCCGCGGGATCAATCGGCTTGGCCAGATGCATTTCAAATCCGCTCTTCAACGCCTTGGCACGGTCTTCGGAGCGCGCATATGCCGTCAAGGCCGCAGCCGGAATACCGCGCGCGGCCGCGTCGTCGGATGTCCGCAGCTGCTGGATCAGCTCGAATCCATCCATCAGGGGCATTCCTAAGTCAGCCACCAGCACATCCGGACGATCCGTCGCGACAATCTCGAGGGCGGCGCGACTCGACCTCGCGGTGGTCACGGTGGCCCCGACTGCTTCCAGAATTTCTTTGAGCAGTCGCACAGCATCCGGATCATCGTCAACGGCCAGAACGTGTATGTCGCTCAGGCTTGGCAGGTCCGCGAGCGATGGTGGTGGCGCAAAGTCTTCCTGCTTCGGATGGACACGCTCCGTTGCCGGCTGCCAGTCGGGATGCACGATTCGAACCGGCAATCGCACGCGAAACGTGGCGCCTTGTCCCTCTCCTCCGCTTGTCGCATACACCGTCCCACCATGCAGCTCCACCAGATTCCGTACGATGGCGAGCCCTAACCCGAGCCCGGCGTGCTCGCGCCCCGCTGCGCTGTCGGCCTGGCGAAAACGCTCGAAGATGTAGGGCAGAAACTCGGCTCGGATTCCGATCCCCGTGTCACTGACCACGATTTCCACGCTAGAGTTCACGCGTTCGAGGCGCACTTGAATGCGTCCCTGCTTCGGTGTGAACTTCACGGCGTTCGACAACAGATTCCAGACCACCTGGCGCAGGCGATCGGGATCGCCCGAGACCGCGCTCACTTGGGGATCGACGGTTGTCTCCAGCCGAATGTGCTTGGCCTCGGCGGCCGGCATGACCGTCGCGATTGCTTCATGCACCACGAGCGGCAGTTCTACGGCCTGCATGTTCAACCGCATCTTGCCCGACACCACGCGTGACACGTCGAGAATGTCCTCGACCATTTTTGTGAGAGACGTGGTGTTCCGCTCAATCGTTTCGTAGGTTCGCGACAGTTTGTCTGGCTGCACCATGCCGCCGCGCAGCATGCGCGTGTAGCCCAGGATCGCATTCAGTGGCGTGCGCAGCTCGTGCGAGAGCGTGGCGAGGAACTCGTCCTTCACGCTGCTGGCCTTTCGGACCGCTTCATAGGCGCGCGCGTTGTCGACCATCAGCGCCGCACGCGACGCCACGTCCTCCGCGAAGTGGAGATCCTCGATGCTGTACTGGCGACCGGATTCCGCCGTCGCGAGTGTCAGCGCGGCAAACGCCCTCTGGTTCGTGGCCACCGGAACGCACACACACGAGGTCAGACCGAGAGCTCGCATCAAGCCGGCACGTTTGTCGTCACCATTCGCCGCGGCGACGATCATCGTATCGGTCACCTCTGGAACGAACACGCCCTTGCCAGTCCGGATTACCTGCCGCGCGCTGCAAGGCGTGATCGGATCTTCGTAGCGCCGACGGATGTCAGTACCGAGCTGGGCGTTGCCTGGATCGGCATGCGAGACCGCCAGTCGACGGATGCGGCCATCGGGCTCAATGGCATCGAGCGCGGCCCAATCGGCCATCGCGGGCACCGCGATTTCTACGAGACCCTTCAGCCTCGCTTCGTAGTCCAGCGGCCCCGATAGCACCTCGGCCATGCGGGCCACGAACTCCGCTTGCCGCTGGATGCGATTCGCGAGCGCTTCAGCCTTCCTTCGTTCGGTAATATCGCGGGCGATCTTCGACGCACCGATGATGGCACCGGCGGCGTCCCGGATCGGCGACACCGTTACCGAGATCGGAAAACAGGACCCATTCTTTCGGCGGCGGATTGTTTCGAAATGTTGGACGCTCTCACCCCGTCGGATACGGTCGAGAATCGTGTCCTCTTCGTGCTGGTGATCTTCCGGAATGATCAGGCGTATTGATTGCCCAATCGCTTCGGTCGCTGAGTAACCAAACATGCGCTCCGCCGCCCGGTTCCAGGATGTGATGACGCCATTCAAATCCTTCGCGACGATCGCATCGTCGGATGACTCGACAAGCGCCGCCAGCCGCGCGCCGTTGCGCTCGGCGTTCTTCCGTTCTGAGATATCGCGGGCAATCTTGGATACGCCGATGATGTTGCCATTCTGCTGAATGGCGGATGCAGTGATCGCGACTTCGATGCGGGAGCCATCTTTGCGAATGCGTACCGTTTCGTGGTGCTGTACGCCCGCGCCAGATTTCACCCGTCTGATAACGTCATCCTCTTCGGCATTGCGATCGGGCGGGATGATCAAGCGGTTCGACTTGCCGATGACTTCTTTCGCCTCGTAACCGTACAGCTTTTCGGCTGCACGGTTCCAAGAAGTAATCGTCTCGTTCAGATCGAGGCTGCTGATCGCGTCATCCGCAGACTGAACAATTGATCTGTAGAGGGCCGAAAGATCGACACGTATCTTCCGTCCGTTCTCCACCCGCGTCGACCGTGCAGTTTTGCTGCCAGAGGTGACGCATCGGCTGAGTTGTATGAGGATGAATACACAATCACGCGAGGGGCGTTTAGTGCGAGCCGCCGTACTCAGCCGCGAGCCGCCTCGCTGCAATCGCAGCCCCGTCCCGTCTGACCCGCGTCGCGAGACGACGCGCACGATCCACCACCGCTGCATCGAACACTTTCCGAAGACCGTCAGCCAGCGATTCCTCCGTCATCGTCGCGTGTGGCATCGTGACGCCAACTCCGAGAGCCACGATTCGGCTGGCCCAGTAGAACTGGTCGCCGAACATTGGTGTGATGACCTGCGCGACGCCGGCGCGCGCTGCCGCCGCAGTCGTGCCGGAGCCCCCGTGATGGACTATTGCGGCGACGCGTGGAAACAGCGCGTCATGGCTCACGTCACCGACCGCAATGCAGTCGTTAGCATCGTCAACCAGATCGAGGTCGCCCCAACCTCTCGAGACGATGATTCTGTGGCCCACGGCACGGGCAGCGTGGATCAGCCGGCGAGTGACGTCCCCTGCAGCCGGCATGCTGCCGAAGCCAGCAAAAATCGGTGGTTCTCCACCGTCGATGAATGCTTCGAGATCCGCGGGGAGCGGCGTGCGATCCGCGAGCACCCACGTGCCCGTCTGAAAAACCTGCCGGCCCGGTGTGGCGGGCATCGGCGCAAGCGCGGCATCGGCAGCGAGCCAGGTGTGATCCGTGAGGACATAGTCGCGCACGTCGTCGATCGGTGACATGCCGAGCCGACCGCGGTTGTGGTTGATGCGATCAAGCGCGCGCTCGTTCCAAGCGTTGGCCGTGTTGCGCCACTGCTCCGCGATCGTGGTGCGAGGGTCGATGGTTTGACCCGGTGGAGGCGGCGGAGCAAGGTCCGGCGAAGGGATCGCGACCGGAGCGTAGACCGCCGTCACACAACCGATGCCCGCGTGTTCGGCGATCGACGGCGCTGCGTATTGGTGCGCGTGGGCGCCGACGATGACGTCACAGCCACTTACGGTGGCGGCAATGGTTTCGAATTGGTCGGTGATGAGGTCGGGCATCGACTCGCGCAGCCGACGCAGTTCCTCAGGCGTGAGGTTCGGCATCGCGCCGGATTTTCGGCCCGGCACGCGCATCTCGACGCCCATAGGAACGGCCTCGAGTCCGAGCGAGCTGGCCCAGTCAACGAAATTCGGCGAGATGCACAGTCGGACGTCGTGCCCGAGTTTGCGGAGTTCGAGCGCCAACGCGACTGCAGGCTGCACATCGCCGCGGGTCCCGACGGCTGACAACAGCGCGCGCACGGAGCGCTCTCACGCTCGCCGCGACTTCGGCTTGCTCTTGTCTTTGAGATTGAGCGTCACGGCAGCGCGGATCAGATCCTTCAAGGCCGCCTCATCGATCTTGTCTCCTTCGTGGATGTCGATGGCGCGCCTGACATTGCCGTCGAGGCTGGAGTTGAACAGACGCGAAGGGTCCTTCAACGCAGCTCCCTTGGCGAAGGTCATTTTGACGACGTTCTTATAGGTCTCTCCCGTGCAGATGATCCCGTCGTGGGACCAGACGGGAGTTCCCGGCGACGTCGCTTTCGCCCATTTCCATTCTTCGACGATCTCAGGGTCTGCCTGCTTGATGAGCGCGCGGACGTGGGCGAGCGTCTTGCCCCTCCAGTCGTCCAGTTCCTTGATCCTCGCGTCAATCATCCGGGCAGGAGATTCAGCCATGTTGTAACGCTACTACGCCCAATTGACTGCGGTCCAAAAATGCGCCACCCTGCCGCATACAATTTCCGTTGAACGGGCCGTGTCCACGGGTGATGTCGGGGCCATTTCGTCATTGATCGACAAGGCCGAGCAGGGCGACGCCTTGGCGGCCGAAGCTCTGTTCTCGACGCTCTATTCGGAGCTGCATCGTCTTTCTCAACGCGAGCTGGCGCGCCACGGTGGGCCGCTCACGCTCAGCGCCACGACCCTCTTGCACGAAGCGTATCTGGATATCGCCGAAAGGTGCGCACTCTCCTTTCCGGATCGCGCCAGATTCATGGGTTATGCGGCGCGTGTGATGCGCGGGCTCATCATCGATTACGCCCGTAACCGATGCGCGCTCAAGCGGGGAGGCAGCTTCCAACTCACCGCGCTGGCGAATGCTGTCGCCGAACATCTCGTCGACGACAAGCGCCTGACAGAGCTGAGCGACGCGTTGGAGGAGCTGGCCAAAGTCGATCGTCAGCTCGCCGAAGTCGTCGATTTGCGGTTTTTCTGCGGCTTCTCGTTCGCCGAAATCGCTGCCATGCGGCAAACCTCGGAGCGCACCGTTCAGCGCCACTGGGAAAAGGCGCGCATCTACCTGCGGCAAGGCATCGGCGGACGAGCGCTCTGGAAGTAGCTTGTCGCCTTTCCCCTCCCGAATCCGATCTATTGACAGAAATCATTTTCAGAGAGGGGAGCCATGCGATTGCAGCGGTCAACGCGCCAGTTTCAGTTCTGTATCTTCGCCTTCGTCAGCCTGACGGTGCTCACCGCCGCCGCAGCCGTGTCGAACCTGTTGAGGTTTCAGGACACCTCCGGCGATATGGCCACCTATGACACCGCCGGGGCGATCGACCAGAACAATCCGTTCTTCCAGTCCTTGGGCACAAATGGACGGAGTTGCGCCACGTGTCACCTGGTGAGCGACGCGCTGGGGTTGAGCAGCGCAAGTGCCGCCTCCAGGTTTGCGTCCACCGGGGGCGCCGACCCGCTGTTTGCGGATGTTGACGGCGCCAACTGTGCTGGCGTCTCGCGCGGGGATGCATCGGCGCACAGCCTCCTCGTCAATCACGGATTGGTCCGTGTTGCGTTGCCCGTCCCCGACAACGCGCAGTTTGCCCTGCAGACCGTGTATGACCCGTACGGCTGCGCGGATACAGTCGATAGTTCAACGGGCAAACGCATGCTGTCGGTCTATCGGCGTCCTCTGCCATCGACCAATCTGAAGTTTCTGAGTGCGGTGATGTTCGACGGCCGAGAAACGGTCGCTCCGTTGAACAATGCAGCCACGTTCCAGGCCAACCTCGTCACCGATCTCAAGCATCAAGCGCTTGACGCGACGCTTGGACACGCGCAAGCGGCGATCGCCCCAACGAGCGCGCAGATTTCGGCCATCGTGAACTTCGAGATGTCGCTGTTCAGCGCGCAGCTGCGCGACAACGCGGCAGGAACGCTCGCCGCCCAGGGCGCGTCTGGTGGACCGGTGAATTTGTCCACACAGGCGTACTATCCCGGCATCAACGACTCGCTCGGCGGAAATCCGACCGGCGCGCCGTTCGACACGCACGTCTTCACCTTGTTCTCTGCATGGGCAGACCTGTCGAGCACGAACGCAAACCCGCAGACGGAGGCACGCAAAGCCATCGCGGCGGGCGAGGAAATCTTCAACACGTTCCCGCTGCAGATCGCTGGCGTCGGCGGTTTGAACGACACACTCCAGCAGAAAACGATCGTCGGAACCTGCACCAGCTGCCACGACACGCCGAACGTCGGTAATCACTCGCTGCCGGTGCCGCTCGACATTGGCGTCAGCCATTCTTCAGCCTTTGAAACCGACGCCGATACGAACGTCGCGCTGGGTCAGCTCGACGTTCCCGAACTGCCGATCTTCAAACTCACCTGCCGCAACGTGAATCCGCCGAGAGTGGCGTACACGAGCGATCCAGGCAAAGCGCTGATCTCCGGTCTCTGCGCGGATCTGATGCGGGTGAAGGGTCCGATTCTGCGCGGCCTCGCGGCGCGTGCGCCGTATTTCCATAACGGTGCGGCAGCCACGCTGATGCAGGTGGTCAACTTCTACAACGAGCGATTCGAGATGGGGTTGACCGACGAGCAGAAGCGACAGCTGGTCGCGTTTCTCGCGTCCCTCTAGTGATGGGCAGTTGTTGAGTGAATCACCTCACGTGTGACGGCGGCGAAACGGGGATCGCCGCGCAGCGAGTCGAATCCCGGCTCGACGTTCAGATAGATAAGGTCTCGCGTCCCATCGTCGACCGCGCGCTGCAGCCAGCGGAACGCCTCGTTGACCTCGCCGCTTAGCGCGTAGATCTGCGCCAGGTCTGTCGATGTGGTGTACCCGCGACGCTCAACCGCCGCCTGTTCGATCTGGGCGTAGCGGCGTAAGAAGGCGAAATAGCCGGAACGACGGCCGATCTGCACGAGAGCCGCCACTTCATCAGGGTGGGCGCCGCCCAGCGTCAGGTAGGCCTGGCGATGCTCCAACGCCTCGTCATAGCGATGCAGCTGTTCATAGACCGTCACCAGAACGATCTGCGTGAAGCCATAGTTTGGATCGATGTCCAGAGCATCGTTCAGCGTTCGAAGAGCCGCGTCGTACTTTCGACCGAAGTACTGAATTCGACCGATGTAATGAGCAATGAGCGGCGACCATGGATCGAGACGCTGCGCCCGGCGAGCCTCGGCAACCGCCTCGTCGACCCGACCCATCGCCACGAGACATTGTGAGTAATAGAAGTTCGCATCGGCATTGCCAGGGTCGGCTTCGATCGCCCGACGAAAGTCCTGCTCCGACGCGGCGAAATCATGGTCGTAATACAGCTTCGTGACGGCCGATGCGAGCAAGACGTCGGGCGATGCGGGATCGAGCTGCGCCGCCTGGATGGCTGTTTCGTGCGCACGTGCGAGCGCGACTTTGGGTGGCAATCCCAACCCGAAGATGTAGGCTCGCGCCAATCCTCCGCGCGCAGCGGTAAACGTGGGATCGAGCTCGACGGCGTTCTTGTATGCGTCGATCGCACGATCTGTCGCCACTCCACCCGCGCCGGATTCGTAGTGACGGGCGCGTAGATACGCTTCGAGCGCTTCGGGGCGTACTGGCCGGCGTCGCGCCCATCGGGCGCGGTCGTTGGGCGACAGCGTGATCTGGATCGCGCGCACCAGGGCATCGACGAGATCAGATTCGACGTTGAACAGGTCCTTCAGATCTCGGTCGTACACCTCGGACCACAAGGACCGCTCTGGACTGAGTTGCACAAGCTGCGCGGACAACCGGATCCGGTTCCCCGTTCGCGTGATCGAGCCTTTGACCACGGCGTCTACGCCAAGGTCGCGGCCAAGCTCCGCCAAAGGCTTCCGGTCGCGCTTTGCCTGCACGGCCGTCGTATGAGAAATGACGCGAAGCGATCCGATGGTCGCAAGCTCCGTGGTCAGGCGTTCCGTAAGCCCATCGGCGAGATAATCGTCATCGTTCGCCGTCGATAGATCGTCTAAAGGCAGCATCAAGAGAGAATGAATTTCAGGATTTGGCGTTGGGCGAACGCCGCCGCTCCCGTTGTACGTGACGGCCAGAGAAGCAACGGCAACCGCCGCTCCTGCCGTTGCCGCGAACCACGGGAGGTGCCGCCGCACGAATTTAGAGCTTCGATACGCAATCGAGTCGGGCCGTGCTGAAATCGGCTCGTGGCGGAGGTATCTCCTGAGATCCTCGGCCATCTCCCCGACCGACGCGTAACGGTCGTGCCGGTCCTTCTTGAGCGCCTTTGCCACAATCGTATCGAGATCACCCCGCACCACGCGCCGGAGTTTCTCGTCCGTGGCAACGTCGGAGCACCAGGGCGGCTCGTCATGGACGACGCGCTCGATCAGATGCGCGGGCGATCGGACGTCACCCGCCGGATGGCGGCCGGTGAGCAGCACGAACAGCAGGACGCCCAGCGCGTACACGTCGGTCGCCGGCGACACGGTGCTCCCGGTCAGCTGTTCAGGGGCGGCGTACTCGGGCGTCAGCGCGACACCGCCGTCACGCGTCAGCATGGTTGCGTGGCCGACGCTGTCGCTGTCCAGCAGCTTTCCAATTCCAAAGTCGAGCAGCTTCACCTGACCGTCACTGGTGACGAGGACGTTTGACGGCTTGATGTCGCGATGCACAATCGAGCTCGCGTGCGCATGCTCGACGGCCGCGAGGACGTCGAGGAACACGAGCAGTCGTGCCCGCACGTCCAACCCGCGCCGCTCACAGTAGCGATCGATCGGCTCGCCGTCGACGTACTCGAGCACCAAGTACGGGGAGCCGCCAGGGGACACACCGGCGTCGATCAATTGCGCAATATGCGGATGCGATAACCGCGCGAGCATCCCACCCTCGCGTCTGAAGCGCTCGTCACCGCGTCCGATATACACGGCGGATAGAAACTTGATCGCGACGCGGCGATCGAACCGCCCGTCGGTGCGCTCAGCCAGCCAGACACTGCTCATGCCGCCATGACCAATCGGTGACACGAGCGTGTACGGACCAAGGGTCTGGCCAGCCAGCGAGGATTCAATCACTGGGTGGGGAGATCCGGATTCCAGGAAGCGCTCGGCGATCGCCTCGCGATGCTGCGCGAGGAGGTCACGGACGGCTTCGGCGATGGTTGGTTTCTCAGTGGCGAGCGCAGCGAGCCAGCCGTCACGCTCCTCGTCAGAGAGCGAGAGTGCTTCGTCGAGGTAAGGATCGATCTCGCGCCATCGATCTGGGGAAAACATGACGAGGTATCAGGTTTCAGGTTTCAGGCGTGGCCCAGGGATCAGCCAGTAGGTGCATCGTGTCAAGCCATGAGAAATCTTTACGGCCACCGCAGGCGAGCCGCGTTGTACTTCGGCTCTGTGCCGGTCTTCTTCCGCAGGTCCCCGTACATCAGCTCTTCGACGAACTCGACGCACTTGAACTCGAGCAGCTGCGCGCGTGGCTCCTGCCTGCGATAGAGCGGCATCTGAATGTTCCACGACCGCGTGAACACCTTCGGGTCCTCGATCGTCGCCTGATAGGCGACCACGTCGGGGCTCACAGGTGTGAATCGTTCGACGACGTGCAGGACCTCGCTGTGAAAGTTCCCCGCCCGATCGAACCACGTCTGGTCGTTGAGGCCGGTGACGTCGACGACGAGCGTGTCCCCTTCCCAATGACCCGCCGACTGACCCATCCACGTGTCCACCGGGGGCGGCTCCGTTTTCCCCATCTTGATCACGCGACTGGCGCTCGCGTACTCGTACGCCATGAGGATGTCGTTGTTCGCCGTCTGCAGGATCTGAAACGGGTACGGCATGTAGGTCGCGCGTGGAATTCCGGGAAGGTAGCACTTGACCTCCGGATCCCTGCTCAACCAGTTCTCGTAGTTCTCCTTCTGTTTCGCCGCCGCCCACGGCTGATACGGAATCTCGTTCCCCTCGACGACGCTCAGTCCCGCAGGGACCGCGAGCACAGCGCCCAGTTCGAGTACCGGACCGCTTCGCGCCTGATGATCCAGCAGGTTCCAATTCGCCGATCCGACCGCCTGCCAGATTCCATTGAGATTGGGTTTCCCGTCCGCGGTTCGCAGCACGTTGACATCGGGCGCGCGTCCCTCGACGGGCGATCGCATCATCTGCGTAATCGCGATCGTCGCGCCGATGGACACGAGCGCGATCGCGGCGCCTTTCAGCCAGTTCTGCATCGCATCTCCAGGCGCGTCAACGCGCGCCGGCGGTCCTCGCCTCTCTGTCCTTCGCGCGGCCCGCGCTGAGCGTATTCGGCACCGCGCGGTTCCCCTCGTGACAGGCGTACTCGAAGAGCTGGTAATCCGGTTCGCGGTGCAGTGGCATCGCCACTTTCCAGGGCGAGGTGAAGACCTTCGGATCCTCGATGGTCACCTCGTAATTGATGGTGTTCTCGTCGACGCGCGTGAAACGCTCGACGGCATGCAGCTGCTCGCTCTGCGGGATGGCGCGGACACGCTGCGTGGCGACGTTGGTCGCGACGGTCCCCTTGTCGTTGTAGTCCGTGATATCCACGACGAGTGTGTTGCCGTCCCAGCGGCCTCGGGAGTCACCGTTCCACAAACGGAAGCTCGAACCGAGATGCGGGCGGCCGTCGATCGGAATCATGCGCGCTTCGTGAATCATCTCGTAGACGATCGCGACGTAGCCAGGACCCTGGAGGATCTGGTATCCCGAGCCGTACCCCGCCGGGAAGATCCCGCCCGGTACGCCACGCGTAATGCAGCGCTCCCACGGGGTGAAGTTCACCCAGTCGTCCTGAATGTGCGTGAGCCTGTAATTGCGGGCCTCCTCCGCCCACGGCATGATCGGCACGCGGCCGCTCGGCGGTTCGACAACAAGCGATCTGGCTTTCGTCAGCTTCCGATCGCTGGTGTCGGTCAGGAAGGAAGAAGGACCCGTGCCACGCCCCGTTCCGTCGATGTCACCAGCGTAGAAATCAGGCTTGTCGCCTTCGTCGGCAACTTCGAACGGGGTGCTGGTGTAGTTGGTCCAGATGCCCTGCAGATCCGGCTGGCCGTCCGGCGTACGCGGCTGCGTCCAGCTCTTCGCCGATTCCTGCTGCGCCGCGACCGCCGCAAATGCCGCGAGCGCGAGCGCCGTCACGAGCGCGACGAATGCCTTCATCGCCGGCCTCCCGGATCGCCCGGCGCGCCGGTGCCGGTGGATCCGATGAACAGTTTCTTGCCGTCGGGCAACGTGACGTCACCGCCACTCGCTCTGTTCGAACCGTCTCTCGCGCGGAACCCCTGGACGACGACGGCCGTGCCTGGCGCGACAGACTCTTTGTTCCATCCCCGCCGGAGCAGTGCGTTGGGCGCGCCCCCTTCGATCATCCAGGCGACGACCTTTCCGTCCGCTCCTTTGACGTCGACGTGCAGCCACGCGTGCGGGTTGGTCCATTCCATCTTGGTGATGGTGCCTCTGAGCGTCACGGGTTTGCTGCCGTCGAATTCTGCGGCAAATGAATGATGCGCCGCGATTGGTGCGCCGGCCGAAAGCATTCCGGCGAGCGCGGCCGCTACGGCGTGAGAATTTCTCATCGCACGAGCCCTCCTCGAGAAACCGCCCGCGTGATTCGACGCGCTAGTGCAGCGAAGCCCAGTTGATGCAGCCAGGTCCGGAATCGGCGCCCATCGGGAAGCGGTTCGCGACCTCGAGCGTCTTCAGGTTGACCTCGACGACGCTGTGGTCGTCCCTCAAACCGAGATACGCGCGCGATCCATCCGGCATCACGTACATCCCGCCGTCGCCGGTGTCGCGATCGGCAACTTTCAGCTGCTTGATTTCCTTATGCGATGTGGCGTCGAGGACGACGAGCGTGCCCGTGCCTCCATCGAGAATGAGGACCTTGCTGCCGTCCGGTGTGAACTTCAGCCGATTGGCGTCGGTCAGTCTCAGGCCGAACGACTGCGTGACCCTGCGGGTTGCCGTGTCGATAATGGAGACGGCGCCGTCGCCGCGCGTCGCGGTCCACAGTTCGCGGCCGTCTGGTGACAGGTCGAGTCCTTCGGGGGTCAGCCCCGGCACAGGAATCGCCGTCGTCTTGAATCGCGGTGGCCCTCCCGTCACGCCGTCGATCACCGAGATGCTGTTCGAGCCGCGATTTGGCACCCACAGCGTCTGCTGATCCTTGGCAAGCACCAGCAGATGCGTGCCGTCCTGCCCGATGCCGAGCATCCATTCGACTTTGTTTGCGGCCGGGTCGTAGCGGCCGATGGTCTTGTAACCCTCGGCGGTGAAATACAGCTTCCCGCCGGTATAGAGGACGTCGTGTGGAGCGCTGCCGGTACCCGGATCGATGCGCCGAATCTCCTTCATGGCGCGCACATCGATCATTGAAATGCCTACGCCTGGACTGGCAACGAATGCCGTCGTCCCGTCTGGCGTGACAGTAACTTCGTGGGGGTCGCGGCCGACCGGGACTCGCCCGAGCACGTTGCCGGACGCCGCGTCGACGATCGCCAGCGCGCTGGCATTCCGCAGCAGCACGAGCAGACGGCCGGCCGGCAGGGTCTGAGCGCCGGCGACGCTGACAACGGCGAGGCCGATGCCGAGTGGTAGAACGAGTCGAATCGAGCGCTCGATCAGAGTACACATGCGACGACGACCTCCGGTGGGCGGATCATCGCACGACCCGAGCCATGGTGTCCGCGAATAAACGACACGCAGGCGATCAGCGTTTCGGTACGGGGCGCTTCAATTCATCGGTCCAGTTGAGAATGACAATGAGCCACCAGTTCGAGGCGTCGCCCCCGCTTCAGCCACCCGCTCGATCCCGGCCGACCCAATCTGAGCGGCCTGATCAACGACAATGTGCGAATCAGAGCATGTTTCTTGAAAGGCGCCGCACCCGAATCGTGATTTGCTGAGGAGGATGGTGTGCAGGATCCCAAAGCAGACGTCCCCACGGCCAGGTTGACAAAGGCCTTTGAGGACTTCATCCGCGACTATCCAACGCTTGATGTCGGACGCCGCATCAATCCGATCGATGCGTTCGCTCTCTGGCGCACATTATTGAGACGCAACCCTGATCCCGCCAGTGAACTGCCAACGTTACTGTCTTATTCCGGCACCTATCGTGAACTATTAACACAGCTCGCTGATTCAGACGAATTCAAACGGGCCTCGCCGATCCTGCCTCGCGGATTTACGTGGATGGCTGAAGTAGACGGATTTCGGTTTTGGTTTGACACCGGCGACCGGGAAATGGGCGTCCTGATGGCAACGGGCAATTACGAACCGGAAGTTCGTGAGTTGATGAAGACGGTTATTCGGCCTGGCATGCGGTGCATCGATGCTGGCGCGAGCACTGGTTACTACTCCTGCCTTATGGCGACGCTCGTGGGCCCGGCAGGAAAGGTTCACGCGTTCGAACCTATGCCCAGCAGTTTCCGGCTGCTCAACAAGAATGTGAAGGAGAACAATCTCGGCGAGGTTGTCAAGGCGTACCAGTTGGCTTGCTCCAGTAGTTCAAGAGCAATCGACGCAACGGTATCAGGGAATATGTACATTGCGAGAACTGACAACGAGGGCGAGAAGGTAAGCATGGAAGCGGCTGTTGTTGACGAACTCATTTCTGGCGTCGTCGACGTCATAAAGATTGATGTCGAAGGATACGAGATGGAGGCATTGGGAGGAATGTCCCGCATCATCCGCGATCACCGCCCAGTGATCTTTTCAGAGATAAACGAATACTGGCTGCGGACCTGTGCCAAGGCAAGTGGGAACGCCTACTTGGAATACCTCAAT
>Ga0310810_10004554_pt1 | contig 15355 bp, 25 predicted proteins | sample NCmetagenome_FD_207641 | JGI IMG/M metagenome (GOLD analysis project Ga0310810, IMG submission 207641) | Soil microbial communities from experimental microcosm in Duke University, North Carolina, United States - NC | ecosystem: Engineered > Artificial ecosystem > Soil microcosm > Unclassified ...
ACAGGCGCTCAAGGTCGCCGCCATTCCAGCGGCAAGCAGGAGATGCGTCGAGCGGGGGGGCATGGGCTACTCCTTGGGCTCGGCCAGACGGAAGGTGAACATCACGGGCGGGTCGGCCATGTCCACGCCCCCGGCCGCCTCGTACAGCCGCACCGCCGGGCCGTTGGCATGGCTGGTGAGCACCCACGCCTCCCGGCAGCCAAGCTCCCGGCCTCGCGCGAAGATGGCCTGTAGCAGCCGCTTGCCCAGACCCCGTCGCTGGTGCGACGGCGCCACGCCGACCTCGTTGATCCAGAGCTCCGCAGGCTTATCGGGGTGAACGTAGTGCACTCCCGACGCGAAGCCCACGACCGAGCCATCGTCGATCGCGACCACGAGATGGTGGCGGGGATCCCGCAGGAATTCCGAGGCCAGCGCCGGATCGACATCGTGGTCGAAGACGCCGGCGGCCACGTGCCGGAGCACCTGCTCGTCATCGGGTCCGAGGTGGCGAATGTCGAGGGTCACTCAGTCTCCTAGGGACGGATGGCGGAGCGGCGAACACACCCGAACGAAACGCACCTCGGGTGACGGGCGTCAAGCCGCTGGCTCAGCTTCCTCCCGGCGGGCGCAGCACCCGGTACCAGCCCAGCGCCCAGGCGCCGGTCCCCCCGATTGCCCCGATGAGGACCGCAGCGATCGCGCGGCCGCTCAGGTGCGGCGGGGTCATGGCGTTGGCGCGCAGAACCGCGAGATGGACGGCGATCGCGGTGCCGGTGAGCACGACGCCGAGCCACCAGGTGTACGACCGGGCCAGCGCTACCGCCAGCCCCTGGTGCGATGGGTCCATCCAGTAGGTGCGCGACGGGATCTTGAGCCCGGCCGGGCCTCTGGCCGTCACCGCCTGCACCACGCCGATCACACCCAGAGGCAGCGCGATGCCGATGAGGAGCAGGAGGAGCACATAGGAGTGCCGGCTGGACCAGCCGTTGGGAATGCCAGCGGCGTCGAAGTGGGAGGCGATCACGGCCGGCAGACGCGGGAGGGTGCCGAGCACGATGGCGATCAGGCCGCCCGCGAGCCACCAGAAGACGGTGCGGCCCGCCCGCAGCAGAGGAGTTCCGGCGGGCATGTCAGGACTCGAGCGGGGGCAGCGGCACGATCCGTTCGCGCGCGCGCGGGCCCGCGCTCGAGCTCACGCCGACGGTCCGACGCGCTTGCGGTACGCGTGCTGGGTCTTCACCCGAGCGTACCCTAGCCGCTCGTAGAACGGATGCGATTCCGAGCGGGCCACGTTGCTGCGCACGGCCATCTGCTCGAGCCCCCGGGCGACCGCCCACTCCTCGACCGCCGCCACCAACCGCCGACCCACGCCACGGCCTCGCACCCGTGAGTCCACGACCAGTCCGAGCAGCTCGCACCGCCGGCCGGATTCGAGGAGCTGCTGGTCGGCGCCGTGCACCCATCCGACGACCTCTGCCGGCGGCTCCTCGGCGACCAGGACGATCTGGTCCTCGTGCCCCAGCAGATCGCCCAGCCGCTGGGCCAGCACCTCCGCCGATGCGGGATATCCGAGCTCGGCGCTCAGGGCGGCCAGCCGGGCGGCATCGGCCGGCGTGGCCCGGCGCACCTGGATCGCGAAGCCGGGGTCGGTCCGGAAATGGGCGACCGCACCGATCGGATTCACCGGTTCCGCCTGCTTCGGCCGCGGAGCCACTCGAGCACGCGATCGGCATCCGCATCGGGGGGAAAGACCGGATAGAAGCAATGCTCGATCCGGCTCGCACGCACCACCAGGGTGAGACGCCGGAGCAGGCGCGTGCCCTCGATGGTGAAGGTCGGCAAGCCGAGCGCATCGGTCAGCCGGAAGTCGGCGTCGCTCAGTACCGGATACGGCAGATGCAGTCTCGCCGCCATCTCCTGCTGGTAGTCGGTCGTCTGGGTGCTCACCCCGTAGACCTGGGCGTCCAGGGCGCGCAGCTCGCGGTAGTGGTCCCGGTAGCGGCACGACTGGGGCGTGCAGCCGCGCGCGCCCGGAACCTCGTCCCACCCCGGCGGGGGTCCGGCCTCCGGGCGTCCGGTGCGGGGATAACAGTACAGGACGGACCATCCCGGACCGAGCGCATCCAGCTTGACCGGAGGCCCGGCCGTGGACGGCAGAGCCAGCGCTGGCAGACTGCGGCCGACCAGGTGCCGGGCCGCCCCATCGTCCACCGGCACGGGCAGCCCGGGAGGCAGGGAGTACAGGTCGTCCCTGGTCACGCCCGGCTCTTCCCGTCCAGCGTCCGACCCTTCCAGTTCCACCACTTGAGCAGGTGGGTGCGCGGCCGCGGCGTGCGCGCGGCGTAGGCCGCGCACCGGAAAGAGTACAGGACGCACGGGTCCTGACGCTGCCCACGCAAGCGACTCAGGCGGGCATAGAGCCGCTCCGGGTCCCGCCGCTTGAGGTCGGCGACGCGCCGGACGCCCAGCGCACGCAGGTCAGCGGCGAGGCTGGGGCCGATCGCGGGCAGAGTCTGGAGCTCGTCCGCTCGTGCCGGTCGTCTCATCTGGCGGCTCCTTTGGTCGGCGCGGAGAACTGGCCTAGGAGGACCTCAAAGTTACCGCAGTGCGGCGTCCGTCAGCGAGGGCCGTCCCTCGTCGGAGAGCCGCACGACTTGCCTCGTACACCCCGGATGCGGCACTCTCCGGCATGCGGCATCTTCCCCCCCGCGTCCTCCTCGTCATGCCGGACCAATGGCCGCGAGCGCTGGTGCGCGCCGCCCTGCGGGACGTCGGCTACGACGCACTCGGCGCGCCGGGCCTGGCGGGCGCGCTACGCTACCGCCGAGACGCGCCGGACCGGGGTCCGGTGGGCGTGATCCTGGTCGATCAGGACGCCCTGACCGGCCATGACGCGGGCGCCGAGCTGAATGCGCTTGCTCGCCGCCATGGCGATCCTGCGCTGCTCTTGTTGGCCCGAGGCAGCTCGGGAACCGATGTCACCCCCGACGGCGGGTGGCGCCGCACCGTTCGGCGGCCCGCCAGCATCGCCGAGCTGGTCGAGGCGGTGCAGGCCGCGCTCCCACTCCCGCCTGACGCCGCTCGGCCGTTGGACTGAGGCCCCACCCCGACCCGGTCATGGCGCGAGACACTTCGCGGTCGCCTGCTCGATCCGCGAATGCCGCGCCGGGCCGACGAACCGGATCACCATGTTGCAGTCACTTGCCGGAGGGGCCACGAACACGTCGGCGGTATCGGCATGGCGGATGCCCGCCCAGGCCACCGCTTTCCGTGCCCACAGCGCCATCGAGTCGGGCTGGTGCCGGGCCGCGGCCAGCGCCCACGCCACCGACCGATTGTCCACCGACTGACGCGCGAGTGCCGCGGTGTCTCCCGCCAGGGCGGCGCGAAGATAGCGCCGCACCGGAGCCGAATAGGCGTCCCAGGGTGACCGCACCGAGTAGGGCTGCAGGATCAGCACCGCGGCGGCCATGATGGCCGCGGCGATCGCCGTGAGGTACAACGGGGCTCTGCCGTTCATGTGCTACCTCGCGCCACGGTCACGCGTCACAGACGGAGCCGGGCTTCGGACTCATGATACGACATTGGAAAAGGAGCCATGCCATGCGCCGTGTTCTCTGGTTCGGCCTTTCGCTCGGAGTCGGCGCCCTGCTCGCGAGCGCGATGCCCGACATCAAACGGTACCTCCGAATCGTCCGAATGTGACCCTGCGGCGACGGAATCAGGTACGGCGGAACGGCCAGCGACGCTTCCGCCCCGTCCGGGCCACTTCGACCCAAAGCCATCCGTAGCCCACCGCGAGCAGGCCCAGCACGACCGGCACCGCGCCGGGCCGGACGCGCAGGCCCGCCGCCAGCGCGGCTATCCCCGCTCCGATCCACACGGTCGCGAGGCAGGCTGCGACCACGCGGCCGCCCGGGCCGAGTTCCGACCCCGTTCTCATCCCCGACGCTTGAAGTACTGCACGGCGCGCTCGTGCTTCTCGGCCGCCGCGCGGGTCTTGAACGTGCCGAGGTTGCGGCGCTTTCCGGTCTTGGGATCCTTCTTCTTTGAATACAGGCGGTAGCCGCCCGCTGCCAGCTTTCGAATCATGTGGCAAGTCTCCCCATGGGCTCAGGCCATGCTGAGCCTGGCTAGTCGCCGGTCGGCACGATACCGGCCGTCTCCACCATCAGGATGACCGTCCGCTCGGGCGCCCGGGGCCGGTGCATCACACCCTTGGGCACCACGATGCCCTGCCCTGGCCCCAGCTCGACTACGCGGTCGGGCAGGTCAATCCAGAATCGCCCATCGACCACATAGAAGAATTCGTCGTCCTCGTCGTGCTTGTGCCAGTGGTACTCCCCCTGGACGACACCCAGCCGCACTACGGACTCGTTCACCCGGCAGAGCGTCTGGTTGTACCACTGGTCGGTGCAGGCGCGCACCAGCGCGGGCACGTCGATCCGCTCGAGCGGGGGAAACTGCACGTTGAGGTGGGTGGCGTAGGGATAGCGCTGCAGATTCGTGGCGTCGTCGGACACGTTCGCTCCCGTTCCAGAGTCCCCGGCTCAGGCGGGCCGGGTGGCCGGTCCGCCCGGCGTCCGCGCGTCGCCGTGGACGGCTACCAGCAAAATGCCGGCCGCGTAGACCAATAGATCCGGACGCCACTCACCCCGCAGCGCATGAATCACGAACGCGAGCGCCACCACGAGCAGCAGCACGCCGGCGCCCGCCCGCATGGTTCTGGGCACCAGGAACGCCGCCGCGGCCAGGGCTTCCACGCTACCGATCACGAGCGCATGAGGATCTGAGGGACCGAGATGGATCACGGTGTGCACACTGCCCCAGAGGAGGGCGGCCCCGAGCACGAGCTGAAACAACAGAAAGGCGTGGCGAAGGTATCGTGCGTCGAACATGGTGGCGGTCCTGTATGGCTGTTACAAGATGCCCCTGGCGGCGAGCCGCGGCTAGGCGGCGGTGGTCAGCTGGCCCCGGCTCCACCCGCCCGGACCCGGCGCCGGACATCCGGGAGGTCCTGCACCGGGCGGACCTCGATGCACCCGGTCCGCGTCCAGGGAAACGCCGCAGCGATCCGGACCGCCTCGTCCATGTCCCGGGCCTCGATCAGGTTGAAGCCGCCGAGTACCTCTTTGGCCTCGCTGAACGGCCCGTCGGTGGCCGTGACCCGATCGTTCCGGAGTCGCACCGATTTGGCAGCGCGCGGGCCCTCCAGCATCCGCGATTCGATCAGGCATCCGTCGCGCTCCAGCTCGTCCACGTGATCGAAGCAGGTGCGGAGCATCCCTTCCATCTCGCCCTCGGGCAGTGCGTCCACCAAGGCGGTGTCGGTATAGACCAGCAGCATGAACTTCATTCACCACCCTCCGGCTCAGGCATAGTGTCGCAGCACGTAGCGCAACAGGACCAGCGTCATGACGAACACGATCCCCAGTATCACCCCGATCGCGACCAGCAACAGCCGGGCCCGGCGGACGCCCTCGCGCTGGGTTCGGATGGCCTCGCGCTGGTTGTCCAGCGCCTGGCCATAGGCGGCCAGGAGCTGCCGCTGGAGATCACGAACTTCCTCGAGCACCTGCACGACGCGATCGTCGGCCATCGGGCAGTCCTCGTCCGGGTGTCGGACCGGCAGGGTCAGCCGGCGTGTCCGGCCACCACCACCATGTTGGTGTGGGCGCTGGCCTGCCGCATGGCCTTGGCCGGCGCGTACTCGGGCGAGGCCCACCAGGCCCGGGCCTGCTCGACCGTGGGAAATTCGAGCACGACGAGCCGCTTCGGCTGCCACTCCCCCTCCAGGATACCCAGGCTGCCGCCCCGCACCAGATAGCGCCCGCCGTACGCCGCGATGGAGGACGGCGCCACCCGGCGATACTCCTCGTAGCGCACGGGGTCATGGATCTCGATGTCGACGACGACATAGGCCGGCATCAGACGACTCCGTGCAGGCAGAAAGGCTTGACCGCGTCCGATCTCACCCTGCGCCACGAATCAGGTGCCACAGCTCCGCGGCGGCCGCGATGGCGAAGCCGATCGGCAGGGCGATCACCAGGCTCGACCAGTGGCCATGCTCGCCGAATACCTTGCCGCCAGCCCGGCGGCCAGGAAGCATCGCCCACCAGCCGGCCAGGGCCAGCACGACATCCAGGGCCAGCCGCATCTCACCGCTCGTGTGGCGCAGCGGCCATGTGGCCAGCCACGCGGCGCACACCGCGATCCCTCGGATGAGCGAGGTCCGGTGGACCCGGCTCTCCTCCGCGGTGATCGAGGGGGTCGAGTCGTGCATCAGGTCGCGGGGCAGGTATCGTCCCGGGTGACGCCCTCGCGCGGGGTGGCCCGACCATCGGGGCCGAACGGCTGCGCGAACCCGAAGACGAACCCGCTGGGTCCGTGTCGCTCCAGATGCGCCAGCCGGGCGACGGCTTCCTCCACCGAAGGACGGTGACCCGCGGGCACCCACCACAGCGCCACGTACACCCGCTCGAGCCGCTCGAACCACTCCCGCCGGCGGCGCATCACCTCGGCGTGATCGGTTCGATACACGTAGTTCCGAAGCGAGGCGAGATCGCTCCACACCGACAGGTTGATGAGGATGCGCCTGTCCTCGTAGGGCCGCACCGCGGTGGCATCGCCATCCTCGGTCTGGAGCCGCCAGACGAACCCCGGGCTCCGCTCGGCCAGAGCGTTCACCTCCTCCAGACGGGAGACGAACCCGGCCATGACAGGATCACTCATCTCCCCTCGGGTCCGGCCGATGTTGACCTGCGCGAGCTGCATGGTGGGATCGGGCACGCGATCGAACCCTCGGGTGGCGTGGAGACGGAGCGCGACCCGCGAACGGGGGCCGTGCCTGACGCATTCAAAGCTACGTCTCGACCGGGCGCGCCGCGACCGCCGGCCGGCCTTGTCCTCAGTCGCGCGAACAGCCGCCGTCCGACCCGCACCCCACCTCATGCCAGACCGGACGGCGCGAGCCGCCGCGACAGATAGTCGGCCACGGCCGCGGGCTCCAGACGTCCGCCACAGAGGCCGACGTGGCCGTCGGGCCGGAGGAGGTAGAACGCCAGTCGGGGGATGTGCACCCGCGCGAGCTCTCGAGCGTTGTGGGGATCGTCCGGCACGACGTGGGTGCGGAGCAGATCGCCCAGCGCGGGATGGCCCGCGGGTACGGCCGTCTGTCCAACGAGCAGGAGGGTGAACCGGGTATCGTCGAGCGCCTGGAACAGGTCCTGGACCGGCCGGCCGGCCGAGAGCTTGAGGCGGAGCCAAGGGAAGCGGTCGCCGGCACGCGGCGCGGCGTCGGGCAGACCGGGAAGCGTCTCCGAGAGGCCGGCGTCACGGTAGTGAATGCCGGTCTGCGAGATGGTGCGGAACGCCAGGCGGCGAACCGGCTCGAGGCTCATCGCGAGCGCCAGCAGCCTGGGCACCAACCGCGTCCTGACCAGCCCGGCCAGTCCGCTGTCGGAGACCACCAGCGCAAACGCCCGGTCGGTGGTGCGCAACAATCGCTCGGCCACCGGGATGCGCTCCTCCTCGTAGGAATCGAGCAGCGCGGCGCCCGCCCGTCCACCGACCACCAGTGCCAGCTTCCACGCCAGGTTGTACGCGTCCTGCAGCCCGGTGTTCATGCCCTGCGCTCCCACCGGGCTGTGAACGTGTGCCGCATCGCCCAGGAGGAAACACCGGCGCTCACGGAACCGGGCCGCGCGGCGGTGATGGATGCGGTAGGTGGAGAACCAGCTGCAGCCGTGAAACGCCAGGCTGGCGCCGGCCTCCCGCGTGATGGACGGGATCACGTCGTCCAGGATCAGGTCGGTTCGGTTGCGCAGCGCGGCCGGGACGATCCCCACCAGCCGCCAGTGCTCGGGTCCGCGCATGGGAAAGAACAGGTGGAAGCCGCTGGGCCACAGGTAGACGTTCACCTCGCCGGGGACCATGGGGCCGCTCAGCTGGGTGTCGGCGACGAAGAACACGTCCTCATACGGCGCGCCGACAAAGTCGATGTCGTTGAGCTCACGCACCGCGCTGCGGGCGCCGTCGCAGCCCGCCACCCAGGCGGCGACGACCTGGCGGGTCGCGCCATCCGGTCGCTTGAGCGTGGCCATGACATGGTCCGATTGCTGAGCCAGGCCGACGAGCTCGGTGTTCCACTCGACGTCCAGCCCCCGGGCGCGCAGGGCCTCGCCCATGAGGCGCTCGTTGTCGTCCTGGCCCAGGATGAGCAGGAACGGATACGGGCTCTGATCGCGGCCGATGTCGCCGAAGGGAACGCGGGCCGCGTGACGCCCTCGGGACCACATGTCGACGCCCGTGGCCCGCCGTCCCAGCTCTACCGCTCGGTCGGCGATCCCCAGGTGGGAGTAGATCTCTAGCGTCCGGGCTTGGACGCCTATGGCTCGGGTCTGAACCGACGGTCCGGCATGCCGGTCGATGATGACTACGCGGACCCCGCGCCGGCCAAGCTGATTGGCAAGCATGAGTCCGGTGGGGCCGGCTCCGACGATGAGGACGTCCGTTTCCACGCTCGACCTAGTCCAGCAGCCGTCCCGCCACGCGGCGGCCCAGATAGAGGCCGACTCCTGTGCCGACCATGCTCAGCAGGAACGCCGTGAACAAGCCCTCTCGATCGCCGACCCACCAGCCGAGCGCGCCTCCGATGCTGGCCCCCACCCATGCGAGCAGTCCGTTCACCCTGCCTCCGTTCGATGGTGGCGCCGCGCGCGCTCAGAAGAAGAATTGCCGGGACAGCCAGGTCTTACACTGGTACCAATGCCCGTGCCGGCGCTGGAAACACGGTGAGGTAGAGATCGCGATCGGAGCGCTGCTCGATCGGCACGTTGAAGCCGCGGAGGGTGTCGTCCAACACCGCCACGCGCACTGCGCGAAGCGTCCACGCCACGAGACCGGCAATTCAGACCTGCGGCGATCACGGTGGCCGCGACAGTCCTCCGCCTCATCGCCACCCGAAGCCACGAACGGATGAATACCCGCTCGGAGCCCGTGCAGATCCCCTGCACCGTGCCTCGTGGTACCGCGAATCAGGTCGAATAGGTGACAATGGGCCGGTCCGAGACCGCCCTGACAGATAACCGGGGGTGCCGGGTCGCGAAAGGTCGCGGTCAACGAGGTGCGCGTCACCGCCTGACCCCGGCGAGCCGGTACATTTGAAGGATCAACCTGGGAGGAACAGTGTCCGCCGAGCCCATTGCCGTGTATCTGAACGACCACCTGGCCGGCGCCGCAGCCGGCCTCAGCATGATGGACGACCTGGCGAGCCGAACGAAGGGGACTGCCCTCGGCGCTCAGCTCCATGCCCTGGCCGCGGAGGTGCGGGAGGACCAGCAGCTCCTGCGCGATGTGCTCGTGCGCCTCGCCGCGAGCGAGCGGCGGGCCGCCCAGGCCGCCGCGTGGGTCACCGAGAAGGTGAGCGAGGGACGGCTGGCGCTCGCGGCGCGCAGTCACCCCGCGTTGGCCCTGCTCGAAGGCCTCGAATCGCTGGCGCTCGGACTGCAGGGGAAGCTGGCCATGTTCCGGGTTCTGGCGGACATCGGCCCGCACGACCCGCGGCTGGCGGACCTGCCATTCGACGCGCGCGCCGAGCGCACCGCGGCGCAGCACGCCATGATCGAGACCGAACGCCGGGCCGCCGCCCGCGAGGCCTTTGGAGCCGCCGTGCCAGGGCCTCGATGATCGTCCGACTGTGGCACGGCTGGACCACGCCGGCGAATGCCGACGCCTACGAGCGCCTGCTGCGAGAGGAGATTTTCGCCCGGATCGCGCGACGGGCCATTCCGGGGTACCGGGGCATCGAGCTGCTTCGTCGGGCTGCGGGCGGGGAGGTGGAGTTCGTTACCGCCATGCGGTTCGATTCGGTGGATGCCGTCCGGGCCTTCGCCGGAGAGGACTACGAGGTGGCGGTGGTCCCGCCCGCGGCGCGTCGACTGCTCAGCCGGTTCGACGCTCGGTCAGCCCACTACGAGTTGCGGGAGACCAACCCCGCCTAGCGGCTCGGCCTAACAGCCCGGCCTGGCGGCTAGCCGCCCGGCTGGGCGCGGAGGTCGCCGAGTACCGTGCGCAGCAACCGGAGCCGCCGCTCGCCCGAGCTTTCACCCGGCCGCGCCTCGCGCATCGTCTGGGGGGGCGCCTGATCCGGGCTGGGGGAGCCAAGCGAAGTCGAGCGAAGGTGCAGGTCGTAGACGGACGACATCTGAGACATCCACGCTGAAGTCTTCCAACGATGGCCGTCAGGCGTGTCTTCGGCCGTGACGCGGCGCACGCTGAGGCCCGACGGAACGAGGCACCTGTCGGCGGTCGCTCGCCACCTCGACCTTGCGCATCAGCTCGTCGTGGGTGAACGGCTTGGCGAGGAAATGCACCTGCGGGTCGGTCAAGCCATGCTGCACCAGCACCTCAGCGGGGTGCGCCGACATCCAGAGCAGTCGGAGGGGCGGCCAGCGGTGGAGGATCCGCTGGCCCAGCTGCACGCCGTCGACATCGGGCATCACCACGTCGAGCATGATGAGGTGCACGTACCAGTGAGCCAGCTCCAGGACGCCCATCGCCTCCTCGGCGCTGGCCGCCTCGAACACGCGGTAGCCCTCCTCCGAAAGCACTCGATAGAGCAGCCGCCGCGCGATCCGCTCGTCATCAACTACCAGGATGGTTGGACCCAGCGATGGAAAGGGAGCAGACACTGGCTGGCCTCGGGAAGCGGTGATTCGGGGAGCGAATGATGGTCCCCAAGGTAGGGAGCGCGTGCGCGAGGTCGTGTGACGGAGGTCACCGCAACCAGGAGGGATTCGAGTGCCCGGGGTGGGATTCGAACCCACACGGCCCGAGGGCCAAAGGATTTTAAGTCCCAAGCGTCTACCAGTTTCGCCACCCGGGCCGGACGGCTTGAGGAATCTACCCCCCGACTGGCAAAGCCGCAGGCAGGCTGCCAACTTGCGGTCTCGCGGCCGACATCGTGTGCAGGGTGGACGACATCTCGTGGGAGGGACTGTGGGGGTTCGCGCGCGGCGCCTGGCGGTACTCGCCTGCCTGCTCGTGCCGTCCGCGCTGGACGCGCAGCTCGCGTCGGTCGGGGTGCCGGCCGGCGTGGTCAGGGTGGATCTCGACGGCTCGATGGAGATCTGGGACCACCGCTGGCGCGACGGCACGCGAGAGCCGCTCGCCGCCGACCTCACCAGCCCGGCGCTCGGCAGCGACCTGCTCCCGACGCTGGCCGACGCCGACGCACGCGTGGGACGCATCACCGGACAGTCGGGCTACCGCCTCAATCTGGGCGCGCTCACCTCGGACGCGCAGGCCGAAGACACCCGGGGATACTTGGGGCTGGCCCTCGGCCTCACCCGGAAGCTCACGGTGTTCGGGCGGATTCCCCTGGTCCGGGTCCGGACCGAGGTGCACTACCAGGTCCAGCCCACGCCCAGCGCGGATGCCGGCGTCAATCCCGGGACCGCCTCCCAGGATACCTTCTTCCAGCAGTTCGACGCGTCGCTCACCGGCCTCGAAGCGCGCATTGCCGGAGGCGATTTCGACGCGAACCCGGCGCTCAAGACGCAGGCGCAGAGCACCCTCGCGGCGGGGACCGAGCTTCGGGATGACCTGTTCGGCCTGCTGGCCGATCCCTCCACACTCTCGCCCTTCGTCCCCATCGCGGCCAGCCCGGCGGGCCAGGCGATCGACGCCCGGGTGACCGATCTCCAGACGGCGCTCGCCAACGACTTCGGTGTCTCGGGCTTCAGCGCCCGGCCGAGCCTGCCCGATGCGCTCGCGACCACGGAGTCGTTCGTGGCCGCTCTGAGCGATTTCTCCGGGCCGCTGGGCCTGCGCCCGGGCGGCAGCAAGATCACCTTTCGCGGCGACGCGGAGGCGGGACTCGCCTTCACGCTGGTGGATCGCTGGGACCGCCCCGGGCATCAAGGCGGGTTCCGTACTGCGGTCGAGGGACTGGTTCGCTTCCCCACCGGCCGCCTCGCCCAGCCGGACCGCGTGCTTGGCCTCGGCACCGGCGACGGCCAGACCGATCTCGAGGCGCGCATCACGACCGACCTGGGCGCCGGCCGGTGGGGGCTTCGCGCCGAAGGGACCTATAACCGGCAGCTCGCCGCGGACTATATCCTCCGGGTCGCGCCACCGACCCAGCCGCTCGCCGGCCTCGACCGGTTGAGCGCGGTCCACCGGGATCCGGGCGACATCGTGAGCCTGGCGATGCGCCCGTTCTTCCGCCTGGCCCCCACCTTCGCGCTGCAGGGACTGGCGGCCTATTGGTCGCGCGGCGAGGACAAGGTCAGCTACCTCACCCCCGCCGACGAGATCCCAGGCGTCGACGCCTCCGTGCTCGCGGAGGACAGCAAGGTCACCACGACCATGCTCGGATTCGGGGTCACCTACACCAGCCTGGGCCGCCTCCAGCCGGGAGCCCGGGGCCTGCCGATCGACGCCAGCTGGAGTTACGAGAGAGTGGTGCGGAGCACCGGCGGGATCGTGCCGGATCGGAACGCGATGCGGGCGAGATTCCGGTTTTACTTCGGGCTGTTTTAGAGGGCGGAAGGACGGAAAGAGGGAAGGACGGAAGGACCAACGAAGGCGGAACGCTCGAAGGCGGAACGGCAAGCCGGGGAACGGGAAGCTCGACCGCGCGAGCCTACCGCGCTTTGCCGCCCTTTCTTCCTTCTGTCTTGGCGCCGTTCGCACCTTCGGTCTTTGGGTTGTTCCCTTCTGTCGTCTTTCCGTCGTTCCGCTCGCCGGTCCTTCCGTCCTCCCGTCCTTCCGTCCTTCCGCCCTTCCTCAGCATCGCCTGCGCATGTCGCCGCGCGGCGTCGCCTTCCGCGTCGCCCAGCATGCGGGCCACCTCGTTCACCCGGTCCTCGCCGTGGATCACCTGAACATCGCTGGTGGCGATGCCGCCGCGCGCCTCCTTGCTCACGACCAGGTGCTGGTCCGCCCGGGCGGCGATCTGCGGCAGGTGGGTGATCACCAGCACCTGATGCCGCTCGGCCACCTCCGCCAGCGCCGCGCCCACCTGGGCGCCGATCTCCCCACCGATCCCCTGGTCCACTTCGTCGAACACCAGCGTCGCGATCGCGTCGTGTCGTGCGAGCACGACCTTGAGCGCCAGCATCAGCCGGGACAGCTCCCCGCCCGACGCGACTCGCGCCAGCGGTTTGGCCTCGAGGCCCAGGTTGAGCTGCACGTCGAACGCGACGCTCTCCTGGCCGTGCGCCGCGGGCTCGGGCAAGGCGGCCAGCGACACCAGCAGCTTGCCACCGGGGAGCCCGAGTCGCGGCAACAGCCGGTTCACGCCCCGGGCCAGGCGGTCGGCCGCGTCGGCCCGCTTGGCGGACAGCGTGCCGGCGGCGGCGCGGAGGGCCGACTCCGCGGCCGCCCGACGGGCCGCGAGCGCGCGCAGGTCGACGTCGGCGGTGTCGAGCAGGTCCAGCTCGGCAACGCTCTGGTTCCGCGTAGCGAGCACCGCCGCGATGGTCGCCCCGTACTTGCCCGTGAGCTTGAAGATGACGTCCCGGCGCTGCTCGACCTCGGCCAGTCGCTCGGGGTTCTCCTCGACTTCGTCGGCGTACGCGGCGGCCTGACGCGCAAGCTCGCCCAGGTTGGTATACGCCGCGTCGAGCATCTCGCGCCAGCCGGCGAGATCGGGGTCGGTCTTCTCCAGTCCGGCAAGTGCACGGTCGGCCGCCCCCAGCGCGCCAAGGGCGTTGCCCTCGCCGGCCTCGATCGCGTCCACGATGCGCTGGGCCTGCTCGCCGAGCGCGCCAGCCTGGCTCAGCCGCCGGGCCTCGAGCTGGAGCGCCTCGTCCTCGCCGGGCCGAAGTCGCGCCTGGTCGATCTCATGGACCACGTGGCGCAGGTAGTCCGCCCGGCGCCGCACCTCGTCGCGTCGCGCGGCGAGCGCGGTCTCCTCCCCGCGGAGCGTGGCCAGCGCCGCGTGAGCCCCCGCCACGGCGTCGCGCTCCAACTCGGCGTGGGCGAACGAATCCAGGATGTCGCGCTGGGCATCGGCGCGGAGCAGCGACTGGGTCTCGTGCTGGCCGTGGAGGTCCACCAGGAGGGCGCCGAGCTGGCCGAGGACGGCGGCGGTCGTGGGACTGCCGCTCACCCAGCCCCGCGAGCGGCCTTCCGCACCCACCTCGCGCCGGACGATCACGCCGCCGTCTTCGACGTCGAGGCCGAGCGCTTCGATGGCCCGGCGGGTGCGCGGGTCCGGAACCTCGAACGCGCCCTCGACGATGGTCTTGGCCGCGCCCGGGCGCACGCTGCCGCTGGCGGCTCGCTCGCCGAGCAGCAGGGCCAGGGCGTCGACCAGCATCGACTTCCCCGCGCCGGTCTCGCCGGTCAGGACGTTGAGGCCGGGGCCGAGGTGGAGGGTAACGTCAGCAATGGTGGCCAGGTCGCGGACGCGGAGCTCGGTGAGCATGCAGGGAAGGTAGTAGAGTGTCGCGGGCTACGATCGGTCATCCAGGGCTACTATCCGTCATCCAGGGCTACTATCCGTCATCAGGGCTACTATCCGTCATGCCGAGCGAAGCGAGGGATCTTGCCGGCGCGTTACCGGACCCACGCGAAGGTCGGGTGTGACCCAGCCAGATCCCTCGCTTCGCTCGGGATGACAGTCGCCACAGCACTCAGCGTACCGCCTCCCGCTCCGACAGGTCCCCCCAATGCAGCTTCTGCCGCATGCGGCTGAAGAACCCGTCGCCGCCGAGGCGGATGAGGCACACGCGGTGGTCGGCGCGGCGCACGTCCACACTTTCGCCCGGCGCGAGCGTGCTGCCGGTCTGTCCGTCGAACGACACCAGCAGGTCGTCGGCCCAGCCGGCCATCGGCTCGATCACGATGCGGTAGGTGGCGGGGACCACCAGGGGCCGGACCGCCAGCGTGTGGGCCGCGATCGGCGTGACCAGGATCGCCTCGACCCCCGGCACCACGATCGGCCCGCCGGCGCTCAGGCTGTAGGCGGTCGAGCCGGTCGGGGTCGCGACCACGATACCGTCGGCACTGTACGGCCCGACGTTCTCGCCCTGGATGTACACGTTGACCCGCACCACGCGGGCGACGCCGCCCTTGTGCACCGCCACGTCGTTCACCGCGACCTGGCTCACGCGGTGCTTGCCCTCGCCGTCCTTGATGGCGGCCTGCAGCGCCTGGCGCCGCTCGATGACATAGCGCCCGGCCACCAGCGCCTCGAGGGCCGGGTCGATGGTCCCGCGCGTGGCGGTGGTGAGGAAACCGACACGGCCGAGGTTGACGCCGAGGATGGGGATCTCGTGCCCGGCGCAAAGGCGCGCGCCGCGGAGCAGCGTGCCGTCCCCACCGAATGTGAGCAGCGCGTCGAGCTCGACGCCGTCGAACCGGG
>Ga0310810_10004555_pt1 | contig 15355 bp, 14 predicted proteins | sample NCmetagenome_FD_207641 | JGI IMG/M metagenome (GOLD analysis project Ga0310810, IMG submission 207641) | Soil microbial communities from experimental microcosm in Duke University, North Carolina, United States - NC | ecosystem: Engineered > Artificial ecosystem > Soil microcosm > Unclassified ...
CTTCGCCCGCAAACAGCCCGTCACCTTCGCGGGCCGCTGAGCGCCGCCCCGCGTGAGCCGACGCGATCCCGCGGAGCCCGGCCGTCGGCTCGACGAGATCCTGGCCGCGGCCGAGCGGCTGATCCGGGCGGTGCCGGAGGCGGAGCTGGGCGACCTGCGCGACGCGGCGTTCCGCATCTTCCGTCTCGGCCTGGCCTTCGTCGACGGCATGGACCGCGGCCGCGTGGCCGACGACGCGGGACCCGAGCACGCTCCCGAGGACCTGGGGGACGGGGCCTCGGTCGCGCGCTACGGTGCGCTCGTGCGCGGGCGGGTGGGCGGCTGGTTCGAGGGCGCGGGGCCTCGCGAGCTGGCGCGGATCATCGATGGGCTCGACGGCCCGCGGCCGGGGTGGGAGCGGCTCGAGCAGGTCATCGACGAGGCGGCCGGGCACCTGCGCCTGATGCAGGCGGCGCTGGAGCGCTCGGGCCGAGTGTCGTAGCCGCGTGAGCGGAGCGGATCCCCGGACCGGCGAGGCGCCGGTGACCTGCGCCCGCTGCCAGACGCCGAACCCGTCGAGCCATCGCTTCTGCGTGGAGTGCGGGCAGGCGCTGCCCTCGTCCTGCCCCCGCTGCGGCTTCACCCACGAGTCCGCGGCCCGCTTCTGCGGCGGCTGCGGCCAGCCCATCGCGGTCGCCGGCCCCATGGCGGATCACTTCGCGTCCCCGGACGCCTACACCCCGCGCCACCTGGCCGAGAAGATCCGGACCGCGCGCGGAGCGGTGGAGGGCGAGCGCAAGCAGGTGACCGTGCTCTTCGCGGACATGAAGGGCTCGCTCGAGCTGCTCGCCGACCGCGATCCGGAGGACGCGCGCCGCATGCTGGATCCGGTGCTCGCGCTCATGATGGACGCGGTGCACCGCTACGAGGGGACCGTCAACCAGGTGCTGGGCGACGGGATCATGGCGATCTTCGGCGCGCCGGTGGCCCACGAGAACCACGCGGTGCGCGCGGCCTTTGCGGCCCTCCGCATGCACGAGGGCGTCCGCGGCCTGGCCCGCGAGCTCAGGCGCGCGGAGGGGCTCGACGTGCAGATCCGCGTGGGGCTCAACTCGGGCGAGGTGGTCGTGCGCTCCATCGGCAGCGACCTGCACATGGAGTACACCGCGGTCGGGCAGACCACGTACCTCGCCGCGCAGATGGAGCGGCTCGTTCGGCCAGGCGCGACCCTCCTCACCGCGGAGACGCGACGGCTCGCCGAGGGGTACGTCGCGGTGACGCCGCTCGGCCCGGTGCCGGTGCGCGGTCTCGCGGAGCCGATCGAGGTGTACGAGCTGACCGGGCCCGGTCCGGCGCGCTATCGCCTGCAGGCCGCCACCGTGCGCGGGCTCTCCCCCTTCGTCGGCCGCGAGAGCGAGGTCGCGCTGCTGCGGCAGGCCCTCGATCGCGCCCGGGCCGGCCAGGGGCGGATGGTGGCCCTGGTCGGCGAGCCCGGCACGGGCAAGTCGCGCGTCATCCGCGAGTTCACGGAGGGGCCGTGGATCGCGGGCGCGCTCGTGCTCGAGGGCCGTCCGATCGCGTACCGGGCGACGCCGTCGTGGCTCCCGGTGATCGAGGCGCTGCGACGCTACTTCCAGGTCGAGCTGCGGGACGACGCGCGGGTGATCCGGGAGAAGATCGCGGCCAAGGTCGTGGCCCTCGACCCCGCTCTCGAGCCGACGATTCCCGCGCTCCACGCGCTGGCCGATCTCGAGCCGGAGGATCCCGCGTGGCGGCAGCTCGATCCGCCGCAGCGCCGCCGCCGCATCCAGGACGCGGTGCGGAACCTGCTGCTCGCGGAGACCCGGCGGCAGCCGGTGGTGCTGATCGTCGAGGACCTCCAGCGAATCGACGAGGAGACGCAGGCCCTGGTCGACGGCCTCGTGGACCGCCTGCCGGGCACGCGCCTGCTGATCCTGGCCACCTACCGACCGGAGTACCAGCACGCCTGGGGCAGCCGGCCCGGCTACGCGCAGATCCGGATCGATCCATTCCCGCCCGTGACCGCCCGCGCCCTGCTCGACACTCTGCTCGGGCCCGATCCGGGCCTGGAGCCGCTCAAGACGCTGCTGGTGACGCGCACCGACGGGAACCCGCTCTTTCTCGAGGAGAGCGTGCGGGCCCTGGTGGAGACCCAGGTCTTGCTCGGCGACCCGGGGGCCCGGCGGCTCGCGAAGCCGCTCGAGGCCATCCAGGTTCCGGGCAGCGTGCAGGCGGTGCTGGCCGCCCGCATCGACCGCCTGAGCGCCCTCGCCAAGCACGTGCTGCAGTCCGCGTCGGTGATCGGCCGGGACGTGCCGCTGCCGGTCCTGGAGGCCATCGCGGACCTGCCGGAAGAGATGCTGCGCTCGGGGCTCGCGCAGCTGCAGGCGGGCGAGCTGCTCTACGAGGCGAGCTTCTTCCCGGAGGCGGAGTACACGTTCAAGCACACGCTCACCCACGAGGTGGCCTACGGCAGCCTGCTCCACGAGACGCGGCGGGCCCTGCACGCGCGCATCGTGGAGGTGACCGAGGCGCTCTACCCGGGTCGCCTGGGCGAGCACGTCGAGCGCCTGGCCTTCCACGCCCTCCGCGGCGGCCTGCGCGACCGGGCGGTGGAGCTCCTGCGCCAGGCCGGGCTCCAGGCGGCCGCGCGCTCGGCGCACCGCGAGGCGGTGAGCTTCTTCGAGCAGGCGCTCGAGGTCCTCGAGGCCGACGGCCCGCGCGAGGTCGCCCTACCGACTGCGATCGACCTGGTCTTCGACCTGCGCGCCTCCCTGGCGCCGCTCGGGGAGTTCACCCGCACGCTGGCGCACCTGCGTCGCGCCGAGGGGCGCGCCGAGACGCTCGGCGACCGCTGGCGGCTCGGCTGGGTGTCCGCCTACCTCACCCAGTCGTACTACACGCTGGGCGAGCAGGCCGCCGCCATCCGATCGGCGGAGCGCGCGGTCGGGATCGGGGCCGAGCTCGGCGACCGCCCGCTTCAGATCGCCGCATCCTTCGGGCTCGGGCAGGCCCACCACGTGCTCGGCGTCCACCCCGCAGCCCAGCGGTACCTCCGGAGCGCGGTGGCGGCGGTGGAGGGTGAGCTGGCCCGGGAGCGCTGGGGGATGGCCGGTCTCGTGTCGGTGGCCGCGCGTATCTGGCTCGCCGCCTCGCTGGCCGAGGTGGGCGAGTTCGACGAGGCGCTCGAGTGCATCCACGCCGGCCTGGCCGTGGCGGAGGCCGCCGACCACCCGTGGAGCATCGCGGGGAGCCTCATGACCCTCGGCTTCGTCCACCTGAGCCGCGGCCATCTCGCGGCCGCGATCCCGGTGATCGACCGCGGCATCGCCTTCTCGCGCGAGATGGACCTGACCGCCTGGCTTCCCATGCTCCTCTGCGTCCGCGGCGCGGCCGACGCCTGGGGCGGCCGCGTGGCCGAGGGCGTGCTGTTGATGGAGGAGGGGGTCGGGCGCGCGGCGAGCCTGCGGATCCTGAGCCGGCAGGCCCTCCGCCTGAGCTGGCTCGCCGAGGGATACCGGCTGGCCGGGCGGACGGCGGAGGCGGTCACCGCGGCGCACGAGGCCCACCGGCTCGCCACCGAGCACGAGGAGCGGGGCTACGCGGCGAACGCGCTCCGCGCGCTGAGCGAGGCCACCGCGGCGGCGGACCCGGCCGGGGCCGCACGGCACTGCGCCGCCGCGCTCGCGGGTGCCCAGGCCCTCGGCATGCGCCCACTCGAGGCCCTGTGTCGCCTCGATCTCGGCACGCTGGCCGCGCGGGCCGACCGCCGCGCGGAGGCGCGCGAGCATCTGACCGCCGCGCTCCGCATGCTCGGCGCCATGGACATGCGCCACTGGCTGCCGGGCGCCGAGGCTGCCCTCGCCGCGCTCTAGCGCGGGCTACACCCCGAGCTCCTCACGGGCGAACCCCGCGCGAGGCGGACGGGTCCTGTCGACGCGCAGGTCGGCGTGCCGACGGCTCACGCACGAGGCGGAAGCCGTAGTCGGAGTAGCGTAGATCGGGGGGCAGGGAGGAGCGATGCGCCACCGGGCTCCATGGATCCTGGTGCCGCCACGCGCCGCCGCGGGACACGCGTCGCGTGCCCGCTTCCGGGCCGCGGGGGTCGCGCTCGGGCGACCGCGCGTAGTAGGTCTCGTCCTCCCAGTCGAGGCACCACTCGTGGCAGACGCCGGAGAGCGCGAGCAGGCCCCAGGGATTGGCCGGCGTCTCGGCCGGGCGAGGCGGCCGATCGAAGCCGGCTCGGGCCGGGCGCTCGCTGCCCCAGGGAAAGCGCGCGCCGTCGAGCCCGCCCCGCGCCGCCTTCTCCCACTCGGCCTCCGACGGGAGCCGCACTTGAAGGCCGCGCGCGGATCGCCACCGACAGTAGCTCGTCGCGTCGTGCCAGCTCACGCCCACCACCGGCTGCTCTGGATCGCCGAACCGCGGATCCGCCCACCATCCGGGCGGGTCGGCGCCGGTGTCCTCGAGGAACGGGGCGTACTCGCGGTTGGTGACGGGCGCGGGGGCCATGGCGAAGGCGTCGAGCCAGACGCGATGGCGGGGACGCTCCCCCGGATGTCCGTCCTCCCAGCCCATCCAGAACCAGCCGGCGGGAATCGGCAAGAACTCCACGCGATCGAGTATAGCCGCCGCTCGGTGCTACGCTGACGGGCCCGCTCGGGCCTCGGCCCGACCCGGAGCCCGATCGATCATCCCCGAACGATCATCAAAGGAGAGAGAGCGGCGATGGCCACGCATGACCTGGGCACCCCGGCAGTCGACCTGCGCGAGAATGACGGCATCTGGTGGATCACGTTCAATCGGCCGGAGGCGAGCAACGCGTTCACCCTGGCCGATCTCGACCGGCTGGCCGAGATCTTCGAGAGCGCGGGCGACCGTCCGCGGGTCGCCGTCCTCACGGGTGCCGGACAGACGTCGTTCTCCGCGGGCATGCACCTGGAGGCGTTCTCGGAGCTCACGCCGCCGCGGGCCCGGGAATTCATCGTCAAGAACAGACGACTCCTGGGAGCGGTCCGGACTGCGCCGTTTCCGACGATCGCGGCGATCAACGGGCACTGTCTGGGCACCGGGCTCGGTCTGGCGCTGGTCTCCGACATTCGCATCGCGGTGCCGCACGCCACCTTCGGGCTCCCGGAGATCAAGGTCGGGGTGCCGTCGGTATGCGACATCGCCCTCCTTCAGCAGCACATCGGGCTGGCGAAGGCCAAGGAGGTGATCCTCACCGGCGACCGCTACCCGGTGGGCGAGCTGGCTCCCTACGGGCTGCTGAACGCGATCGTCCCGGCGGATCAGCTCGTGTCCGAGACCGGGCGCATGCTCGCGAGGGTGGCCCGGCACACGCGGGCGGTGACGGCGGCCCAGAAGAAGCTGTTCGAGATCTGGCAGAACCATGCCCTGACCGCGGCCATCGACATGAGCGTGGACGTGTTCGCGGAAGTGTTCGCCGCGTCGGAAACGTATGAGCAGATCGAGCGGCACCGGGGAGCGATCGGCCGCAAGGGGAGGACGGACCAGGCCGGGCTTGTTTGATGCGCTCAAGCTCTGCTACGATCGGCGCCACCATGGAATTCGCGGAGCGGATGTCCCGTCTCGGTACCGAATCGGCGTTCGAGGTGCTGGCGCGCGCCAAGGCCCTCGAGCGGCAGGGCAAGGAGATCATCCACCTCGAGATCGGCGAGCCGGACTTCGACACCCCGAAGCATATCCGCGAGGCGGCCAAGCGGGCGCTCGACAGCGGGGCCACCCACTACGGCCCCGCCGCCGGGCTGCCCGAGCTGCGCGAGGCCATCGTCAAGGACGTGGAGGGCACGCGCAGCATCCCGGTCACCGCGGACGAGATCGTGGTGACTCCCGGGGCCAAGCCGATCATGTACTTCGTGATCACCGCGCTGGTGAACCCGGGCGACGAAGTCGTCCACCCGAACCCCGGGTTCCCGATCTACGAATCGGTCATCAACTTCGTCGGCGGCAAACCGGTGCCGATCCCGCTGCGCGAGGAGAGCGGCTTCGGCTTCGACCTCGACGTGCTCGAGAAGAGCGTCTCGCGCAAGACCAAGCTGATCATCATCAACTCGCCGCAGAACCCGACCGGCGGCGTGCTGGAGGTCGACCAGCTCGGCCGCATCGCCGAGATCGCCCGGACCTACCGCATCCCGGTGCTCGCCGACGAGATCTACAAGGCGTTCCTCTACGAGGGCGAGTTCGCGTCGATCACCCGCTTCCCGGGCATGAAGGACCTGGTCATCATCCTGGACGGGTTCTCCAAGGCCTACGCGATGACCGGCTGGCGCCTCGGCTACGGGGTGATGCCGGTGGCGCTCGCCGAGCACGTGACGCGCCTCATGGTGAACTCCAACTCGTGCACCGCCTCGTTCACCCAGCACGCGGGCATCGCCGCGCTGCAGGGCGACCAGACCCCGGTGACCGAGATGGTGGCCGAGTTCAAGCGACGGCGCGACGTGCTGGTGGCGGGGCTCAATCGCCTACCCGGCGTCTCGTGTCGCTCGCCGCGCGGGGCCTTCTACGTCTTCCCCAACGTGAAGGCGCTCAAGCGCCCCTCCGCCGAGATCGCGGAGGCCCTGCTGCAGGAGGCGGGCGTGGCGGTGCTCGGCGGCTCCGCGTTCGGCCAGTACGGCGAGGGATACCTGCGCCTCTCGTACGCGAGCTCGGAGGCCAACCTCAAGAAGGCGCTCGAGCGCATGGAGCCGGTCCTCCGGCAGCTGGCGGGAGGCTAGCGGCGCTGCCGGCGCACGCCTGAGCCGTGGTGCCCACCGTCGCCGACCTGATCGTCGAGGGCCTCGCGCGCGCCGAGGCGCCCCGCCTCTTCGGCGTCCCGGGCGGGGGATCGAACCTGGAGGTGCTCGAGGCGGCGCGCGGCCGAGGCCTGCCGTTCGTGCTCTGCCACCAGGAGTGGGCGGCGTGCATCATGGCCGCGGTCACCGGCGAGCTCACCGGCCGACCGGGCGTGGTGGTGTCCACACTCGGGCCCGGCGTGACCGCCAGCGCGACCGGGCTGGCCCACGCGCGGCTCGACCGCTCCCCGCTGGTCTACATCAGCGACCGGCACCCCGCGGGCGTGCTCGAGTTCGCGACGCACCAGTACCTCGACCACGGCGCGCACCTGACCCCGATCACCAAGGGCAGCGTCACGGTGGGCGCGGACTCGGCGGCCCACTGGGTGGCCCACGCGGTGCGGCTCGCGCTGGGCGAGCCGCGAGGCCCCGTGCACCTCGACCTGCCCGCCGACGTCGCGGGTCGGAGCGCGGTGCCGGCAGCGACCGCGCTGGCCCCGACCCCGCCGGCGACCCTCGACGGCGATCTGGTCGAGCGCGCGGCCGAGCTGATCCGTGCGGCGCGGCGGCCGCTCGTGATCGCGGGTCTCGGTTGCCGGGGCGCGGACGCCAAGTGGCTCCGCGCGTTCGCGGAGGCCCTGCCGGCCCCGGTGCTGACCACCTACAAGGCCAAGGGCGCCATCCCTGACCCGCACCCGCTCGCCCTCGGCATCTTCACCGGCGGGGCCCTCGAGGAGCCGCTGGTCGAGCGGGCGGATCTCATCATCGCCTTCGGCCTCGACACGGTGGAGCTGATCCCGCGCCGCTGGTCCTACACCGCGCCGGTGCTGAGCCTGACCCGTTGCCCCGCCGCCGATCCCGGCCTGCGCGCGCCGGGGGGCGGCGCCTACTTCACGCCCGCGCTGGAGGTCGTGGGGGAGCCGGGCGCGATCCTGGAGGACCTCGCTCCCCGGATCATGGGGCGGGGCGCGCGGGCGGACTGGGACGTGGCCGAGGTGGACCGGATCCGGCGCGCGCGCCTGGCCGCCCTCGAGGTTCCGGTGCCCGGGCTGGCCCCCCACCGCGTGGCCCAAATGACCCGCGAGCTGACCGCGGCGGGGAGCATCGCCACCGTGGACGCGGGCGCGCACATGTTCCAGGCCACCACCTACTGGCAGGCGCTCGAGCCCGGCGAGCTGCTGATCTCGAACGGCCTGGCCACCATGGGCTTCGCGCTGCCCGCGGCCATCGCGGCGCAGCTCGTTCACCCCGACCGTCGGGTGATCTGCTTCACCGGCGACGGTGGCCTCATGATGGTCGCGGCCGAGCTCGAGACGGTGGCGCGGCTGCGGCTGCCCATCGTCATCGTGGTGTTCAACGACGAGGCGCTCTCGCTGATCGAGGTCAAGCAGGAGCAGAAGGGCTTCGAGGGGGTCTCGATGCGTTACGCGGGTCCCGACCTGCGCGTGCTGGCCCGCGCCTTCGGCCTGCGCGCGTTCACCGCGACCGACGAGGCCACGCTCAGCGCCGCGCTGATCGGGGCGCAGACCGCGCCCGGCCCGGCCCTGATCGATGCGCGCATCGATCCGTCCGGCTACCGCCGGATGCTCGAAATCGTCCGCGGCGCCCCGCCGTAAGCCGGTATACTCCGAGACATGGCCTTCCTCCAGGCGCGCGACGAAGCGGCGGTGAAGAAGGAGTTCGAGCGCATCGGAGGCCCGGTGAAGCTGACCGTGTTTGCCTCCGAGCTGGGTGGCGAGAACAACACCCAGACCGTGGCCCTGGTCCGCGAGGTCGCCGCGCTGTCCGATCAGCTCTCGGTCACCGTGCTGAACCCCCACATCGATCGCGAGCAGGCGGAGGCCTACGGGGTGACCGAGTCGCCGGTCGTGGTGGTGGAGGGCGCGCGGGACTACGGTATCCGATTCCTCGGCATTCCCGCCGGCTACGAGTTCTCCAACCTCATCGACTCGATCGTCGCGGTGTCCACCGGGGAGGCGGGCCTGAGCGAGGAGACCAAGACCGCGCTGGCCGGGCTCACCGAGGACGTCACGATCAAGGTCTTCGCGACCCCCACCTGACCGCACTGCCCCCGGGCCGTGCGCCTGGCGCAGCACATGGCGATCGCCTCTCCGCGGATCCGCGCCGAGTGCATCGAGGCCACCGAGTTCCCCGAGCTGTCCCAGCGCTACCAGGTGATGGCGGTTCCCAAGATCGTCATCAACGATCGGGTCGGCTTCGAGGGTGCGCTGCCCGAGCGGGACTTCCTGGGCGCGGTGATGCAGGCGGTGGACGGCGGGGAGAAGGCGGAGGCCTAGGCGATGGAGACCGTCCTCATTGTCGTCGGCTTGCTGATCGGGTGGCTCGCGCTGAATCGCTGGGTGCTCCCGCGCTTCGGCATCCAGACCTGAGCCGCACCGGCAGCCCGCTCCCGTGAGGAGCGGGAGGCGAAGGACCGTCAAGGCCGCGCGTAGCGCTCGCCGTCGCCGGTGCCGACCGATCTCCTGTTCACCTACGGAACACTGATGCGGGGCTTCCGCCTGCATCGGCTCCTCGACGGACGCGCGGCCTACCTGGGTCGTGGACAGGTCGCCGGACGCATCGTCGATCTCGGGTCGTACCCGGGCGCGGTGCCGGACCCGGGCGGCCACCTCCACGGCGAGATCTATCGCGTCGCCGATCCCGCGCTATGGGGGAGGCTGGACTCGGCGGAGGGACCCCAGTATCATCGCCGGGAGGTCACCGTCCGGAGCGAGGACGGCCGCGAGCAGGCCGCGTGCATCTACTGGTACATCGGCCCGCTCGACCGCGGCGTGCCGATACCGGGCGGCGACTACCGGGCCTACGCGCCCGCGACGTCCATCTATCACCAGCCGAGCCCGTAGGAGGAGTCCGATGCCCGTCGAGGCCGCGCAGCTCATCAAGGACGACCAGGACCACCTGATCCACCCGCTGCACCACCCGAGCGACCATCTGGAGCCGATGGTCTACGTCCGAGGCCGCGGCGCGGTGCTGACCGACGTCCAGGGGCGCGAGTACATCGACGGGCTGGCCGGCCTGTGGAACGTCAACGTGGGGCACGGGCGGGCGGAGCTGGCGGACGCGGCGGCCGACCAGATGCGCGAGCTGGCCTACTACTCGGCCTACTCCGGCTCGACCAACATCCCGGCCATCCAGCTCGCGTCCAAGCTGATGACCATCGCGTACCCGAACATGCAGGGTGTGTTCTTCACCTCGGGCGGCGCGGAGTCCAACGAGTCCGCGTTCAAGACCGCGCGCTTCTACTGGAAGACCAAGGGCAAGCCCGACAAGGTGAAGGTCATCGCGCGCTCGCTCGCCTATCACGGGGTGACGCTGCAGGCGATGAGCGCCACCGGCATGTCGCCCTACTGGAAGATGTTCGAGCCGCGCGTGCCGGGGTTCGTGCATATTCCAACTTGCTATCCGTACCGTCAGGAGGGCGCCAAGCCGGGAGAGACCGCGGGGCAGACCGCCGCGCGCCTCCTGGAAGAGGCCATCGTGCGCGAGGGCGCGGACACGGTGGCCGCGTTCATCGCCGAGCCCATCCACGGCGGCGGCGGCGTGCTCTACCCGACCGACGACTACTTCCCGCTGGTCCGGAAAGTCTGCGACAAGCACAACGTGCTCTTCATCGCCGACGAGGTCATCACCGGGTTCTGCCGCACCGGCAAGTGGTTCGCGCTCGAGCACTGGAACGTGCTGCCCGACATCGTCTCCTTCGCCAAGGGCGTGTCGTCGGGCTATCTGCCGCTCGGCGGCATCATGGTCTCGAAGGCGATCAAGCAGGCGATGGACGAGGTGAAGCCCGAGGACAAGTGGATGCACGCCTACACCTACTCGGGGCATCCGACCTGCTGCGCGGTCGGGCTCAAGAACGTCGAGATCATGGAGCGCGAGCGGCTCTGGGAGCGGGCGGCGGCCATGGGCACGCGCCTGCACAAGGGGCTCCAGCAGGCGCTGGGCGACCACAAGCACGTGGGCGACATCCGCGGCGGCAAGGGGCTGCTCGCCGCCGTCGAGCTGGTCGAGGACCGCGGGACCAAGGCCCCGTTCGGCGCGGACAAGAAGGTGGGCCCGCGCGTGCTGGCCGAGATGACCAAGCGCGGGGTCATTACCCGCGCCCGCCTCGAGCACATCTTCTTCGCGCCGCCGCTGGTCGTCACCGAGGAGCAGGTCGACCGCCTCGTCTCGGTGACTCGCGACGCCATCAAGGCCGTCACCGGCTCCTGAAGGCGCCTCTCCCCCTCTCCCCCTTCCCACGGGGGAGAGGGCAGGTGGGGGGGTGATCGGAAGGCGGTCTAGCGTCCTCCCGGCACCACCCACAGGTACAGCGTGTGGGTGCCCTGGTTGCTCGTCACCTGGAGCGTCTGCGTGGGCGCCCAGTCCCCCATGTCGAAGCTGTGCGAGACGATCCGGGATCCCGGCCGGAGCTCGCTCAGCAGCTTGGGCCGGAGGCGTCGATTGAGATCGGGCGAGAGGTAGAGGGTGACGACCGTGGCGTCTCTCAGGTCGGCCTTGAAGAGATCGTCCTGCCGGAAGGCCACGCGATCGGCCAGCCCGAGCCTGCGCGCGCGCCGGGTGGCCGCCGCCACTAGGCCCGGGTCGATCTCGAAGCCCACGCCGCGCGCGCCGCGATCCTGCGCCGCCGCGATGACGATCCGGCCGTCACCGGATCCCAGATCGTAGACGACGTCATCGGCAGTTACCGCGCCGAGCCTCAGCATCTCGTTCACCACGGCCAGCGGGGTCCTGACATCGGGCACCTCTTGACCGGGCACGTGCGAGCAGGCCGCCGCCGTCACCAGCAGGAGCGCGAACCTGATCTGGCCTGGGGCCATGGCGGGTCATTCTAAGGCAAGGGCGCTAACGCAAGGGCTGGAAGCGCCTCGGCTCCGCCTGCTTGCCTTCTAGCTCGTCTTGTGTTTAGTATCCGTCATGGACCGGGCTCAGCGGTTCAGGATCCTGGCGGAGGCTGCGGCGGACGACCGAGAAACCGGGTTGCCGGCCCGGGCCCGCCTCAACGAGGGGCCGGTGGGCATCCGGCCCGTTCGTCTGCCCGGTGGCGGGTCGACGACGCTCATGCGCGTCATGCAGACCAACGCCTGCTCGCTCTCCTGCGGCTACTGCCCGACGTTCTGCGGGGGGCGCGTGAAGCGCACCGCGCTCTCCCCGGAGGAGGTCGCCCGGACCTTCATGGAGTCCCACCGCGCCGGCGTGGCCCAGGGGCTGTTCCTGACGTCGGGGGTGCCGGGGCGGGCCCCGCGGGCGGTGGATCGGATGCTCGCGGCCATCGAGATCCTGAGAAAGCGCGAGGGGTTCGGCGGCTACGTGCACGTCAAGATGCTGCCGGGAGCGGAGCGCGATCAGGTCGTCGAGGCGACCCGGCTCGCCACCCGCGTGTCGGTGAACCTCGAGGGCCCCAACGACACGGTGGTGCGCGGCCTGGCCCGCGAGAAGGACTACTCGGGCGACCTGCTCCCGGCTCTGATGCTGGCCGGCCGCCTGTCGCGCGAGGCGCGCCTCGAGGGCCGGCCCGGCATCGCGGCCGCGGGGACGACGACGCAGTTCGTGGTGGGGGCCCAGGGCGAGCGCGACCGCGAGATCCTGACCGTCGTCGGCGGCCTCGAGCGCAAGGGGCTGCTCCACCACGCGCACTTCAGCGCATTCCAGCCGGTCGAGGGGACGCCGATGGAAGGGTTGCCGGCCACGCCGGCCGCGCGCGAGTGGCGTCTCTACCAGGCCGAGCATCTGCTTCGCCAGTACGGCTTCCACGCAGAGGAGCTGGTCTTCGGCGGTGACGGCAACCTGGCCCTCGAGCACGATCCGAAGACGGCGTGGGCCCTGGCCCACGTGGAGCGCTTTCCGGTGGCGCTCGAGCGGGCTCCCTACGAGCTGCTGCTGCGCGTGCCGGGCATCGGCCCCACCGCGGCCCGGCGACTGGTCGCGGAGCGGCGGCGCACCCTGCCGCGCGATGGGCAGGACCTCCGTCGCCTCGGCGTGGACGCGAACCGCGCGGGCTACTTCCTCACGCTGCGCGGTCGGCGGGTGCGGGCGGCGCTCCCCGCGGAGCAGCTCCGGCTGTTCCCGCCCGGCGGGCACCTCACGCAGGGGCCCTGGCGGACCGCGGTGCCCCCGTGCGCCTACCGTTGACCGCGCGGGAGTACAATGGCGGCCGATGGACCCGAGACTCGAGGAGCCCCAGGCCCCGGTCGACCGCGCGCGGGCGGTCCTGATCTACGACGGGAGCTGCGGCCTGTGTCGGGGGGGTGTCTCGTGGATCTCCCGCCGGGCGATCCGCGGCCACCTCGAGTTCCTGCCCTGCCAGGCCGCCGAGCGTCGCGCCCGCTACCCCTGGATGGACGAGCGCGCCTGTCTCGAGGCCATGCAGCTCATCCTGCCGGACGGGCGGTTGCTCGCCGGGGACGCCGCGATTCCCGAGATCCTGCGCCGGATGCGAGGCTGGCGCTGGCTGGCGTCGGCCTTCCGCCTGCCCGGCGTCGAGATGCTGGGGCCGGTCCTCTACCGCTGGGTCGCGCGGCACCGCTACCAGATCTCCTGCATGCTCGGCCGCCCACGGCGGTGACCCGCACGGGCGCGCCCCGGCGGTCGATCAGCTCGCCAGGTCCACGCTGAGGCCTCGGCCGGCGGCGACCGCCTTCTCGTAGACGGCGGCCGCGGCCGCGACGTCCTCGATGGCGACGCCGGTACTGTCGAAGATGATGATCTCGTCGGCGGTCCGGCGGCCCGGCTTCTGCCCCGCCACCACCTGGGCCAGCTCCGCGTGCACCCGATCGAGGGAGACCGCGCCGGCGGCGAGAGCGTGGCGCAGATCGCCGATGGCGGCGCACTGCTCGAGGCTGTCCACCACGATGGTCCCCGCCGCCATCAGGGCCGGCTCCAGCTCCTGCTTGTGCTCGTTGTCGGCGCCCACCGCCCCGACGAAGGTGCCCGGCGCCACGTCGACGCGGTGGAGCAGGGGCGCGCGCGAAGGCGTGCACGTGACCACGATGTCGCTGCCGGGCGCCACCTCCGCGACGCGGCCGGCCGCGTGCACCTCGACGCCGAGCTCCGCGGACAACTCGGTGGCGAAGCGCGCCGCGGCGGCCGGGTCGGCGTCGACCGCGTGGATGCACCGGAGGGCCCGCACCCGGGCCAGCGCGGCGATCTGGACCCGGCCCTGGCGGCCGCAGCCGACGACGGTGGCCACCCGCGCGTCGGCGCGCGCGAGGTGCCGGGCGGCCACCGCGGTGGCCGCGCCGGTGCGCAGCGCGGTGATCTCCATCGAGTCGAGCAGGGCCAGCGGGCGGCCGTCCTCGCCGTCGGAGAGGACGACCACGCCCTGGATCGTGGGGAGCCCCCGCCGCGCCCCGTTGTCGGGGAAGTTGGCGTTGAGCTTGGCCGCCACGTAGAAGCGGGAGAGGTCGAGCCCGGCCGCCTTGACGTGGAATCCGCCGCCCGGCACGTGCAGGGCGAGCACGCCGGGCCCGACCGCTCCGCCTCCGGCCTGGCGGGCGAAGCCGGCCTCGACCGCCTCGATGCACTCGTCGAGGGTCAGGAGTGCCGCCACGTCGGCGCGCGTCAGGAGCAGGGTCATCGCGTCTCCACCTTGCGGATCGTCGCGTAGAGCATCACGTCGTAGAGGATCTTGATCCCCCCGCCGAGGAAGAACGGCGCGGCCAGCGACACGCTGGTCATCACCCAGCCGGTGAGGGCGGGGCTCACCGACTGCGCGAGGGTGCGGCTCATGTTGGTGAGGCTCGCCGCGCCCTCCCGCTCGTGATCCTGCACCGCCAGCATGAGGAAGCTCTGGCGGGTGGGGACGTCCATCTGGGAGAGCAGGTGCCGGGCGAGCAGGAGGGTGACCGCGAGCGCCGCCGACGGCGCCAGCGCCACGCCGATCAGCAGCACGTTCGAGATCAGGTGCGAGAACACCATCGTGTTCACGAGGCCCAGGCGGGGGGCCAGCCGCGCGGCCAGCAGCAGCGAGAGGCCCGAGAGGATCTGCGCGCCGAAGAAGGTCCAGCCGAGCGCGGCGAGGTCCATCCCGAAGCGGGTGTAGAACCAGTAGGCGATGAGGCTCTGGAGCACGAAGCCGCCGGCGAGCGAGTCGAGCGCGAAGAGCGCGGCGAGGCGACGGATGAGGGGACGCGACGGCATCGCCGCGGCCGGCCGAGGGCCGGCGGCCCGGACCGGATCCGCGCGCATCAGCGCGTAGGCCGCCATCTGCACGAGGCCGCCCAGGAGGAACACCGCGAACAGCAGGCGCGGGGCGGCTCCCGCTCGCCCCACCGCGGCGGCCCCGAGCGCGGAGGCGCCGTAGCCGGCCAGGTTGTAGAGGCTGAGGGCGGTGGTGAGGCGCTCGCGTGGCGTGGCGCGCGTGACCGCGACCTGCTCGAGGGTGAGGAACGGGCCGGTCTCGCCGGTGCCCACCGCCAGGTTGCCGACCATGGCCGCCGCCACCACGAGCCAGGGCTCTTCGGTCATGAGGAAGACGAGGGCGGAGACGACGATCAGGCCGCTCTGGGCCAGCAGCGCGGCCCGCGCGCCGTAGCGCTCGGCCG
>Ga0310810_10004556_pt1 | contig 15354 bp, 12 predicted proteins | sample NCmetagenome_FD_207641 | JGI IMG/M metagenome (GOLD analysis project Ga0310810, IMG submission 207641) | Soil microbial communities from experimental microcosm in Duke University, North Carolina, United States - NC | ecosystem: Engineered > Artificial ecosystem > Soil microcosm > Unclassified ...
GTGTCAGAATTGATCACCTGCGGCAGCAGTTCGAATTACCGGCGCCTGCTAGCACCTGGCACCTGACACCTGCTTTTTCACCGCTGGATGCGCGCCGAGCCGCCTTTCGCGAAGGCTCGTACCTGCTCCACGGTTGCCATGGTCGTATCGCCCGGGAACGTGGTCAGGAGCGCACCGTGCGCCCAGCCCAGCTTGATCGCCTCTTCCACCGGCTCGCCAGTGAGCGCGCCGTAGATAAATCCCGCTGCGAACCCATCACCGCCGCCGACACGATCGAGCACGTGCAGCTCGCACGTTGGCGCGACGTACGTCTCGCCATTGATCCAGGCCACCGCGCCCCAGTTATGCCGGTTCGTTGTATGCACCTCGCGCAGCGTGGTCGCGACGATTTTGATCTGCGGATGCTTCTCGGTCACGCGATCGATCATCGCGAAGAACGCGCTGGGATCGAGTTTGGATTTCGCGGCAACCTCGGGACCGGGAATGCCCAGCCCCTTCTGCAGGTCCTCTTCGTTGCCTACCAGCACATCCACATTCTTGACGATGCGCGCGATCACCGAAACCGCGCGATTCTGGCCGCCCGATATCTTCCAGAGCTTCTCGCGGAAATTCAAATCGAAGGAGACGACGGCGCCGGCGGCTTTGGCGGCCTGCATGCCCTCGATGATCAGCTCCGCGGTCGTCTCCGAGAGCGCCGCGAAGATGCCGCCGCTGTGAAACCACCGCACGCCGCCGGCGAAAATGGCGTTCCAATCGAAATCGCCAGGCTTCAATAGCGCCCCTGCTTCGTTTGCGCGGTTGTAGAAAACCACGGGTGCGCGCACGCCGTGGCCCTGGTCGCTGTAGACGGCCGCGATATTCGGGCCGGTGACCCCGTTGTGCTCGAACCGCTTGTAGAACGGCCTCACGCCCATGGCCTTCACACGCTCAGCCACCAAATCGCCGATCGGATAGTTCACCATCGCCGTGGCGATGCCGGTTTCGAGACCAAAGCAGTCAGCCAGGTTAGCCGCGACGTTGAACTCGCCGCCGCTAACGTGAATCTGGCACTGAAACGCCTTGCGGAACGGAATAATTCCCGGGTCCAAACGGTGGACCAGCGCGCCCAGCGACAAGAAGTCCAGCGCGCCCTTGTCCCGAATATTCAGACCATAGCTCATGCGATTCTCCCAGTGGAATTTGGAACCCGGACGCTCGAAACTCAAGGCAGCCGGCGAGACCCGTTGCGGGCTTTAACGCCACAGGATAGCAGGTTCCCCGCGTTCGAGATTGTTGTTGAAGCGATCCTGCTACTTGAATGAACCGGCGGACGCGAGATAGGCCGCATGGTCCGTGATCACGCCTGCCGCGCCTTTGTCGAGTGCCGCGCGGAAATCGGGCGGTAGCGGTGTCTTGCGCAGCGTGTGCGCCTCCACCACCACGTTTACCGTTTCCGCGGTCACGATGATTTCCGGCCGTCCGGCGATCCGGAATTCGGCCGCCAGCGTAAACGAAGTATTGCCCAGCCGCGTGGCATGCACCGACAACTCGAGCACCTGATCGTAACGCGCCGGCGCCTTCCACTCGACGGCCAGTTTGACCAGCTGGTAGTCGAGAATGCCGTTTGCCAAGGCCTCGCCGAACCCCAACGCGCGCACGAACTCAGTGGTCGCGAGGTCGATGTAATCGGCGTAGCGCGCGTTGAACACCACCTTCTGCGCGTCGCACTCGCCATAGCGAACGCGCAGGTAATAGCGAAAATAGCCGCTCATCGCAGATGCATCATCGCCAACGGATCAGGCGTTGTACGTCCCCGACGACGTCCGGCCGCCGCGTCCGGTCCAGTTCGTATGGAAGAATTGGCCGCGCGGTTTGTCCACGCGCTCGTAGGTATGCGCGCCGAAGAAATCGCGCTGCGCTTGCAGCAGGTTGGCGGGGAGCCGCGCCGTGCGGTAGCCGTCGTAAAACGAAAGCGCGGTCGAGAAAGCGGGCGTGGGGACGCCATACTGGATCGCTTGGATGATGCCACGCCGCCAGGAAGCCTGGTAATCGTTCAGCGTCTTGCTGAAGAAGTCGTCCAGCAGCAGATTCTTGAGCTGCGGATTCTTGTCGTACGCCTCCTTGATCTTCCCGAGGAAGCGGCTGCGGATGATGCAGCCCCCGCGCCACATGAGAGCGATCCCGCCAAAGTTCAGATTCCACTTCTCCTCTTTGGCCGCCTCGCGCAGCAACATGTAGCCCTGCGCGTAAGAGATCATCTTCGAGCAGTAGAGCGCCCGCCGCACGTCCTCGATGAAGCCTTTGCGATCCTGCGCCGCTGCCGTCTTCGGCCCGCTGAGAATTTTTGAGGCGCCGACGCGCTCGTCTTTCATGGCGGAGAGGCAGCGCGCAAATACGGCTTCACCAATTAGCGTCACCGGCGTGCCCGTGTCGAGCGCGCTGATGGCGGTCCACTTGCCGGTACCCTTCTGTCCGGCGGTGTCGAGAATCTTGTCGATGAGCGGCGTTCCGTCTTCGTCGTTCTTGGTAAAAATCTGCTCGGTGATGTCGATCAGGTAGCTGTCCAGCTCGCCCTTGTTCCAGTCCGCGAAGACTTCGTGCAGCTCTTTGGCGGTCAGGCCGAGCCCATCCTTCAGCAGTTGATACGCCTCGCAAATGAGTTGCATGTCGCCGTACTCGATGCCGTTGTGCACCATTTTGACGTAGTGGCCGGCGCCATTTTCTCCCACCCAATCGCAGCACGGCGTGCCGTCATCGACTTTGGCGGCGATGGCCTGAAAAATCTCTTTCACATGAGGCCAAGCCGCTGGATTTCCTCCCGGCATGATCGACGGGCCATTGCGCGCGCCCTCTTCGCCCCCTGAGACGCCGGTGCCGATGAACAGGATGCCTTTCTCAGCCAGGGTCTTGGTCCGGCGGTTGGTGTCCGGATAATGCGAGTTGCCGCCGTCGATGATGATGTCACCCTTTTCGAGGTGCGGCACCAGGTTCTCGATCATCTCGTCCACTGTCTCGCCGGCCTTGACCATCAACATCACGCGCCGCGGCTTCTTCAGCGCCTGCGCCAGCTCCACGATCGAGTGTGTGCCGACGACTTTGGTGCCCTTGGCTTCGTCGTTGATGAAATCGTCTACTTTGGAGACCGTCCGATTGAACACCGCCACGCGATAGCCGTGGTCGTTCATGTTCAGGACCAGGTTCTGGCCCATCACCGCCAGACCGATCAGGCCGATGTCACAACTTGCCGTTTCCATATACTCTCCCGATGATTGCGTTCGCGCCGCCCGCCACGTTCGCAGGCGAACGCCGGCTGAACGGGACAAGGAGTTCTTATTGTAATTCGGATCTTCGATGTCTTCGCGCGGAGGTCGTGGCGCCGCAGTCAGCGCTTTTTCAGGGTGACGGCCAGCGCATTGCCTTCCATATAGAAGATGGATTCGAGAGCGGGGTTTGTTGTGACCGCCTTGACGTAATCCGGCGCCATGTCCACGTTGTGCGCCAGGATCAGGCCGCCCGGCCGGACCAGCGGCAGCACCTTGTGCAGGTAGTCGACATAGCCCTCCTTATCGGCGTCGATGAAGGCGATGTCGGCTGGTCCTGTCGCCTTGGCCACCTGTTCGTGAGCGTTCCCTTCGACGATCGTAACCAGTTTGTCCACACCCGCTTCTTTGAAGTGCCCGCGCGCCATCTCCGCCCTTTGATGATCGATCTCGAACGTGGTCAAGTGCCCGCCTGTGCGCTGGAGCGCCAGGCAGAACCAGAGGCCCGAGTATCCGGTCGACGTGCCGATCTCGATCACGCTCTTCGCGCCGGCCGCTTCCGTGAGCAGCCGCAGCGCACGTCCGTCCAGCATGGGAACGTTGAGGTAGGTCTGGTGAGCTTTCACGATTCCATCGAGCGTGTCCAGAATTTTCTTCTCGGTCTCTGAATTCGCCAGCGGCGGTTTTGCAGGATCATACCCGCGGAGCTCGCGCCGCTGCGAGAAGGCGGAAGAGGCGGTGGATAAGACGATGGACAAGACGATACCGATGAGGATGAGACTGTGTTGCATTCGTGTTGGCGTCCTTGTAGCGCTTGTGATTAGAGTAACGCGCGGAGGGCTACGCGGTCTTGTCACGGGACGCCTCATCGTCTTCCGCGTATGGAACAGGTTGCTCCAGGAAGCGTCGAACTCGGTCCAGCGGTCACCATCGCCGATTTTCGCCTACGGAAAATGCAGGCGGAGCCGTGCCCTTCGTTGCAGAGAGGTTCAGTGGTCACCGGATCGAAGACGCTGGCCCATAACCCGATGGCGAGCCGTTGCGGCCATACCGGACAGCGCCGCCGCTGGTCGGCGACGGTCCACAGCAACGCGCAAGCCAGACATCGCAATCAACAGCGGCGCGAGCAGCGCTGCGCCGAATATCAACCGCAGGTCCGGGCTCGGGACGCGGGCCCGAATCGCAGCTCCCCCTTCAACCCACAGCAGCGGCACGATCAGCATTACGGAGATGGTCTTCAACACCTACAATGGAGAGCGATGCCAATCGACGACCGGACCCTCCAGACGTTCGACGGGAGTCTCGTACGCTGCAACGCGAACCCAGCATTCCTGGATCGGTTTTACACGATTTTTCTAGCCTCATCGCCCAAAGTCAGAGAGAAATTTGTGCACACTGATTTCGCCCGCCAAAAGGTCGCGCTCCGGGCGTCCTTCAGCGCCATGTTGGCTGCCGCCAGGGGGCAGACAGCCGGGTCCAGCAATAATTTAAACGATCTTGCGGAGCGGCACAGCAGCCGGCAGCTCAATATCGGGGCGGAATTCTACGACTTGTGGCTGGACAGCCTGCTGGCCGCCGTCAAGGAGTGCGATCCGCAGTATGACGGCCAGGTCCGGGATGCCTGGGAGAGAGTCATGATGGTGGGAATCGGCTATCTGCTGTCGCGCTACTAAGCGAACTCAATCGCCCCTTCCTCGCCGCCTCACGCCTTCTTCCTCCATCCGGCCGGCTTCTGAAACAGACGGCGCGCTTCCTCAATATCGTTGCCGCGCGTCCAGACCACGTCCGCAGCCGCTACACCAAAGCCGCGCCGCTCGGCCATGGCCAGATACGGCAGATCAGCAGTCTTGAATCCCATGACAGCCGCAGCCACGGCATCCACAGACAGCGCGTTCCCGCCAGCGATGATCACGTTGTGATGCACGCTGCGCGCCCCTGGAGCATGCGGCCCGTCGCCCTCCACTCCCCAACAGCCTCCCACAATGGCGTAGTCGGCTGGATGGAAACTGAACAGATCGATAAGCACTTCATCGGGCTGCCCAAGCTTGTGCAGCCCGTACTTGGGGAATCCGTACCTGGCTCCGGGACCGATGCCGAAGTAATTTTTCATCGAGAGCGAAACACCAGTCATCGAGTGCGTCTTGAGCGGTGCCGCGCTGATCAGCCGGTCGCACTGCTGGATCGTTTTCGGAATGCTGTAGGTTCCCGCCGGGTTGTTGCTCGCCAGCGCTTTGCCTGGGACGGGCAGCTCGACCAGCGAATCGAAGTTGAGATCGACGATCTCGAACCGGATTTCCGGATAGCGGTGCGTGAACTCCTGGACCATCTTTCTGTAGCTGAGGCCTCCAAAGGCGCCGCCCCAATCCGTCGTCCAGCCATCGACCGGTGATTTCGACCGCTCTACCGGCAGCCATTCCTCCGATCCCTCCGCGATCGTAATACGCCCGCCGTACTTATGCTCCGCCATGTACTCCACGAGCGCCTGGATCACGCGCAGATCGGTCACCGCGCCGGCGAGATACGGATGGTGCGCGCCGCCGTCGTGGGTTTCGGGGCCCAGGCCATGGCAGGAAACGATGTTGGGCTTGATGACGACCCAGTCTTCCGGTCCGAGGATGCTCGCGATTCCACCCTTGGCGGGGCTGCCCAGCTCGAGCGCCTTGACCACCATGGCGCCGACCTGAACCTGGGTAAGGTCGGCGGAAATCGGCCGCGGATCGGCCAGACCCGAGACTTTCGTGCCGTCGTGATCCTCCGAGCCGCGAAAGTCGGATGTGACGATACCCACGCGTGGCGTACGGTCCCGGCTGGCCGCCGCAACCACGGTTTCCTGTCGCTGCTTCTGCTGCCCCCGCGCGAGACCTGCACCTAGGCCGAGGAAGTGTCGTCTATTCATCTGTCCTCACATTACAGGATCAAGCTTTGGCTTGCGCGACCCAGCGCCAGGCCACGAACAGCTCGGAGACAATGAAGAGCGCTCCAAAAATTCTCTTGTTGTGCCGCGCGAGCCATGTCGGCAAATAGATGTCGAAGTTGTCTGCTCGCTCAGCAGTGAACCGCGCGGCCAGGACAGTCAAAGGACACGTCCCTCGGTTCAACGCGAGCACCAGACACTCAATCAGTACGAGCGCGGTAAGAACGCCGGCCCAGTCGAACCGGAGAGCCCAGGCCGCCACGGGCAAACTGAGAATCGACCCGGCGAATATGGCCCAAATCAGCGTGTGGAGGAGCTTGATCGCAACGAGCGCAGGCACTCTATTGGGGCATTGACTGTGGCTTATGCCGCTCCCATCAGACGCAATAGGCATGTGGCCTTCATTTTAGCCTCGCTCTCTATCGCATTTCTAATACATTTCTCCTATTTTCGACGCCAATTTCCTTAGGCAATGTTCTTGCAAGCCAGTATCAACAACTATGCTGAATCGACGAGAGTTCTTTCTCAGTTCCGCACAATCGGCGGCGGCGCTGTCCGTTGCCGGACGATTGTTTGCCGCGCCAGCCGAAAAAAACCGTATCGGCCTTGTGCAATCCACGCACCGGCGGTTGACTGAGCAGCTATCTCCTGAGGACCCGTTGGATTACGCGCATGTCCGGGCGATGGTGTGGCAGGCCATCGCGTACGCGGGTGGCTTCGAACAGCGCATTCGCCCCGGCTCGTGGGTGGTCATCAAGCCGAATATCGTGTTTCTGCGGCCGCAACCCGGATATCGCAGCGGCGACATCACGGACTTCCGCGTGACCCGGGCCGTGCTCGAGTACGTGGCGCGGTACTCGCCGGCTGCGCGCATCACCATTGCTGAAGGCGGCAGCTATCGCGGGCTGCATGATCCGGGCACGAGCGACGTGGTCTCGCAAAACGGCACGCGCGTGGATGCCGTTTCCTATCATTGGGACGGCGAAGAGTTTCCCGGTCACGGCGGCACGTTAGGCGGTATGCTGCGCGACTTGCGTGACACTTTCCCGGGTAAACAATTCGATTACGTAGACCTGAGTTATGACGCCGTGCGTGACGGATCCGGCGCCTTCCAGCGCATCGAAGTGCCACGCACCCGCGGACTGGGCGGCTTTGGCGCACGGACGGATTACTTCGTGACGAATACCATCCGCAACTGCAATTTTCTGGTTAGTGTCCCGGTGATGAAGATACACGAACAGTGCGGCATCACCGCGTCGTTGAAAAACTACGTGGGTACCGCGCCGCGCCAGGCCTATGCCCCGCCTGATGGATTCTGGAATGCTCAGTTGCACGCGCAGCATTCACTCGAAGGACGCATCGATTCCTTCATCGCGGATTTGGCGTCATTTCACCCCCCAGATTTCTGCGTGGTGGACGGTATTCGCGGTTTGCAGTACAAGGAGCATGACAACGGCCAGCCCGACCAGATGCTGCGCAACAACCTCATCCTGGCGGGGCGCGATCCCGTGGCCACGGATGCTCTGGTGGCGCAACTAATGGGCTTCAACCCCTGGGATATCGAATTCCTGCACATGGCCCAGCAGCGCGGCATGGGAAGCATGGATCTGGAGAAAGCCGACATCATCGGCGATGACCCGGTTCGTTTCCAGGCACGGTGGGGCAAACCCAAGGGCTGGTACGGTCGTGGTAACCGGGATTGGCGGATCACGGCCGACCCCCAATCACCTATTGCCTCCTGGACCCGCTATACCGCACCTACCGATTCGCTGCACTTCACAAAGGTTCCAGGGATCTCCGCGGTTCCCGGGACGCCCTACGCGGCGGTGGCACACGTGGTAGCGGAAGGCCGCCGCAAAGCGTACCTGTGGGTGGGCGCGCGCGGCCATGCCACGGTCGAGTTGAACGGCGAAACGGTGATGGCGGAGGAGAATCTGACCCGGTTCCGCATCGGCCAGTTTCAAAAGCCGGTGGAATTGCGCTCCGGAGAGAACCTGCTGGCCTTCCGCGCCCAGTCGGACCGCGTGCCCCCGCAGCTCAGCGTGCTGCTCGTCGGCCCGCATAACGACGGCGATACCGTGGAAGGCATTCGCTGGATGGCCTGAGATCGCTGGCCTCAGAGTCCTCCAGGACGGCTCAGTAATATCCAAAGAAATACTACGCTATTCCCCCTATCCTATTGAGATTACAGAACTATTACAAACCTGCGAGCCAATCCCTGTTAGCTTGGAGCTTACTGCTACTTCCGGAGCCCCAGTGACCACCCACAACTTCGACGTTTACGATCGCCAAGGCATGAACTGGCTTACGACGGCCGTGCTGGCCCTTCTGCATCTAGGCGCAATGGCCGCCCTTTTCATGTTTAGTTGGACAGCCTTGGCCACCGCGGTCTTTCTCTACTGGATAGCCACCGGTCTGGGTATCAGTATGGGATACCACCGGCTGCACACGCACCGGTCGTACAAGGTTTCTACGGCGCTGGAGTATTTCTTTGCCGTCTGTGGCACGCTGACGCTGGAAGGCGGGCCGATTTTCTGGGTGGCCACGCATCGCCTCCACCATCAGAATTCCGATCAGCCCGGCGATCCGCACTCTCCGCGGGATGGCGCCTGGTGGTCTCACGCCGGCTGGATCCTGCTGGGAGAGACCAAGCACAACAACACGCGGCTGATGTCGAAGTACGCGCCCGATCTGGCCAAGGACCGCTTTTACGTCTGGCTGAACAATTATCACTGGGTTCCAATAGTTGTGCTCGGAGTCCTGCTGTTGGCCCTCGGCGGGCTGCCGATGATCCTGTGGGGCGTCTGCTTTCGTGTGGTCTTCGGTCTCCACGCCACTTGGCTGGTCAACTCCGCCACGCATATGTGGGGTTCGCGCCGGTTTGCTACCCGCGACGACTCGCGCAACAACTGGTGGGTGGCCCTGCTCACTTTCGGCGAAGGCTGGCACAATAATCACCACGCGCATCCCACTTCGGCGCGGCATGGTCTCGCATGGTACGAGTTCGATCCAACCTGGATCACGCTTAAGGTGCTGCGGCGCTTCGGCATCGCCAGGGCCATCCAGGTGGCTAAGGTCACATCCCGGCTCGAGGAACGCGAAGCCGCATAGAACGGCGCCGGCATTCCCGCGGCTGCTTTCATCCAAACAAATCTTGCGAATGCGCAGGCAGGTGTCTGTAGGGCGCCCGCGGCGCCACGTCAGAGGGATGCACTCCACTCCCTTTCGGGCATAAGCTGGAACCATGGTAGTCGCCGGCCGGCGGAAGTCGATCGCGTTTTTCATTGCGCTCGGCGTGGGCCTCATCTCAGTCATTATTCTGCTGTACGTCGGCGGGGTGCTGTCCTACTGGCGCAGCGGCATTCTGCTTTTCCTCGGCGTGTTGCTCCTGGCATTGATCATCAGCGGCGTCGTGGTGAACACCACCTTCCTGGTGCGGGAAATCCGGCGGAACGAGCAGCACAATGCCTTTATCAACGCTGTCACGCACGAGCTGAAGACACCGGTCGCGTCCATCCGGCTCTATCTTGAAACTCTACAGACGCGCGCCGTCGATGACGCCAAGCGCAAAGAGTTCTACCGCATCATGCTGGACGAGAGCGACCGCCTGCTTGGGACGATCGAGCAGGTCTTGCGCACCGGCCGTGTCGGGGCTGCCGGCCGGAAACTCAGCCTCGCGCCCATCAATCTGGGGAGCGTCGTCGAGGAGTGCCTGGTACGCGCGCGCACGCTCTATCACGTCCCCCCGGAATCGCTCGCATACCTTCCTGGGCCTGAGGTAACGATAATGGGCGATCCCGATGAAGTGCGCGCGGCGATTTCCAACCTGATCGATAATGCCGTGAAATATTCGGAAAGGGAAGTCAAGGTAACTGTGGAAACTGCCAAGGCAGACGGGAAGTACGTTTCGGTGCGCGTGCGGGACCAGGGAGTTGGGATTCCACAGGCCGAGCTCAAGCAGATTTTCAAGCGCTTCTACCGCGTGCCCGGTCAGCTCGCGACGCGCGTGAAGGGAATCGGCCTGGGGCTTTTCATTGTCCGCTCCGTGGCCAAGCGTCACGGAGGCCGCGCGTGGGCGGAAAGCGAAGGGCCGGGACGCGGGAGCACGTTCGTGCTGCAGTTCCCCATCGTCAAATGAACTGCATCCTGGTGGTCGAAGACGAGCGGCACCTGGCCGAAGGCCTGCGCTTCAACCTGGAGGCCGAGGGCTATCAGGTACACATCGCGGAGACTGGAGAAGCCGCGCTCGAAGTGCTATCAGCGGAGTCGCTGGCTTTCGATGTGGTGCTTCTGGACGTGATGCTGCCGGGGAAAGACGGCTTCCGCGTGATGGCGGAGCTGCGTCAGGCGGGAAACTTCATCCCCACTCTGATGCTGACCGCGCGCGGCCGTCCCGAAGACGTGCTGCGCGGCTTCGCGGCGGGCGCGGACGACTATCTCACTAAGCCCTTCGAGTTGGCCATCCTGATCGCCCGCATCCAGGGGCTGCTCCGGCGGCGTGAATGGCTACGCGCCTCAATGAATCACGAAGCTCCCAATCACAATACGGCGGACCAGGCGAACCACGCCATACCGCCACCCGAACCCAAGGGCACCTTCACGTTCGGCGAGAAGTCGGTTCACTTTGACCTTCTGGAACTTCGCGTCCGCGGCCAGAAGTTTCCGCTGACCCTGATGGAGGCCAACGTCCTGCGTTATTTGATCCAGCACGAAGGCGCTCCGGTGTCGCGGAAGGCCATGCTCGAAGATGTCTGGGCTCTGCACGAAGACACCGACACGCGCGCCATCGATAATTTTATAGTGCGCCTGCGGAGATATATCGAAGACGACCCTACGCGGCCACGGCACCTGTTGACGGTACGCGGAGTCGGGTACCGGTTCGTGGCGTTGCCGGCCGAAGCGGGCTGAGCGGGCCGGTTCGGAGTTTTTCGTTCAATTTGGCGCCGGAGAATTGCCTTCTACAATCGCGTAATCACTTTGCGTGGACGATCCGGCGGTATCCACATCACGGCTCACGGCCGGGGATGCAGGCCCCGGATGCAACTGGAACGCCGCGGTGAAGTGGAACGTACTGCCCTTGCCGATCTCGCTATCCACCCAGATGTGTCCATTCATCAAGCCGACCAGCCGTGACGAGATGGTCAGGCCCAGACCCGTGCCCCCAAATCTCCGGGAGGTGGAGGAATCGGCCTGACGGAAAGCTTCAAAAATCAAATCGATCTTGTCGGCAGGTATGCCGACGCCCGCGTCGGACACGGAGAAATGCACGGTGACGGTCTGTCCTCGCCGGTCATATAGCGCACACCGGAGCGAAATCGACCCGGCGCCGGTGAATTTGATGGCGTTGTTCAGCAGGTTCAGCAAGACCTGACGTAGCCGGAAGGGATCGCCGACCACGCCATCTGGCACGTCCGACGCCACCTCTGCCGTCAGTTCCAGGCCCTTCTGCTGGGCATTGATGATCAAAGTCGAGGTGGCTTCCCTCACGCATTCGCCCAGGGAAAAGGGCACAGGGCTCAAGTCCAGACGGCCCGCTTCGATCTTGGACAGGTCGAGAATATCGTTCAGGAGCCCCAGCAGAGATTCCGCCGAAGCTTTAGCGTCGCTCAGATACTCGCGCTGCTCATGGGTAAGTTCGCTGTCCAGGACCAGATCCGTCATGCCCAGGATGCCATTCATGGGCGTGCGGATTTCGTGGCTCATGTTGGCCAGGAACTCGTCCTTAAACCGGCTGGCTTCCTGGGTCTTCGCCAGCAAGCGTTCGATGTCGCCGCGCTGGGCTTCCACAATTCGTTTCTCTTCGCGTAGCTGGATGGTCCTCTTCTCGACGGCGTGCTCCAGTTCCTTGTGCTTCTCCTGCATGCGGCGGAGCCTGAGCCGCCAGACGACGAGGGTGGAAATCAAAACCAGGAAAACGGACACGCTCCGAAACCACCAGGTCTGCCACCAGGCCGGTAAAACCTGAAAGGAAAATTTAGCGGCCGTGCTGCCGGACGTTCCAGGCACCGACGCCTGGACCTCGAAGGTGTACCGGCCGGTGGGCAGATTCGGATAGCTGGCTGCTCGCTCGCGTGTATCCACCCAATCATCGTGGAATCCGGCTAAGCGATAACGGAAACGGACTTCAGACTCGTTCAGGAACGTCAACGCAGCGAATCCTGCCTGGAAGGATTGCCGCTGGTACGGCACCGCTGTCGCTCTTTCGGGGTCGACGAAGGCAGAGCCCAGTTTCACCCAGCTCAACACAACAGGGGTTTCGCTCGCAGATTTCTTATCGGTAGGAGGCCGGAAGTGAGTGAGTCCCAGATTGTGGCCGATCCATATGGAACCGTCACGATCTCCTAATACGGCATGGCTGGAGCAATCGTTCCACAGGAGGCCCTGCGCCTCGGTGTAGTGCGGAAAGGCATCGCCGTCCTTCACTTGAACTCCGTCATCGGTGCTGAACCAGAGCCTTCCCCTGGTGTCCAAGGCCAGCGCGCTTACGTTCTCGGAGTGGAGGCCCTCCTCTTTCCTGAAATGCTCCAATCGAATCGTGTCACCGTACAACGTCGCGTGTGATAAGCCCACCGTATCCTGATACGAAATCCACAGCGTGCCGTCGGGCGCCTGCAGAACTTCATCGAGTACTTTGGTCCTGAGTCCATCTACTTCGCCAAATCTTTTCCATTTGCCGTTCCTGAACCACAGCAGTCCGTGATCGCTGGTGAACCAAAGGCCGCCGTCTCTATCGGCGATACACCGGCTGAAGTTCTCCGAAGCATCGCTGATCGGCGGAATTACCTTTTCAAATCGAATGGACTCGCCGCGCGGCTGGCCGCGGAAAAGTGGGCCTCCGGTGGCGACCCAGAGGTTCCGGCGGGCGTCCCAGCACGTCCCCGACACGCCCGTCCCGGTGAATCCCGACTCGGCACCGTAACGGCGAAGCGCCGCGGTTCGCGGATCCAGGCGGTATACTTTGCCTGGATTGGTACCGAACCAGATTGCCTGGTCGGAGGCTTCCGTGATGGCTCGAACGGCGGTTCCACTTAATCCGTCGTGCTTATTCCAGATCCGTCCCGGCCGGTCGTCGCGGGTGAACTGCTGCAAGGCGGCGTCGGTGCCGACCCACAGCGTTCCCGCGGAGCTTCGAAAGATGGTTTTGGCGCTTCCCGCAAGGCCTTCGGTGCCGGTCCAGCTTTCCCACTGATTCGTGCCCAGCCAGCGAGCGAGTCCGGAGCCATCCAAGCCGATCCATATCGATCCCTCGCGATCCTCCATGGCGCAGGCAGCCATGCTCACGAACAATCCATGCTCTATTCCGATTCGATCCCAGCCGGTGGCGGACTGCCGCATCAGGCCGTGCCGGGTAGGCACCAGCAGAGTTCCGTTGGTCTGCAAATAGAGGTTGCCGAGCGTGCTGGTGTCCGGGAAGTTGTTCACTGCCACAAACTGATTGCCTAGCCTGCCTCTGGTCAGAAGCCGCGTGGAACTACGTATCCACAGATTTCCCTCGTGATCGGTGAGGATAGCGCCCCAGATATCTTTGGGAACACCGTGTTCGTCGCCCAGTACCGATACTTTGCCGTTCTGGTATTTGCACACATGCATCCCGCAGCCGAACCAAACGGCACCATTCGGGTCCACATGAACGCCATAGACTTCGGGATCCCCGGCTGGAGATTGTTGCGGATACAACTTCACGGCCGACCCGGAGCGGATGTCTATTGCCCAAAGCCCCCGGATGGTGCCGGCGTAGAGGCGGCCGCGAGTGTCCGACGCGAGACTGGAATCGCTCGCGAATCCAACCCACTCGGGCAGAGTCACGGACTTGAAACTCTCACCGTCGAAGCGAGCCAGCCCATCGCGAGTCCCGGCCCAAAGGGTCCCGTCCGCGGACTGGTGAAGCGAAAGGACGCGGTTCGACGGCAACCCGTTCACCGTATAGAATCCCGTGAAGCGCGCGCCATCGTAGCGGAACAGGCCGTCCTGAGTCGCCACCCATACATAGCCTGTCCGGTCCTGCAAAAGGCTGTGCACATCGAGGCTGGTTAAACCTTCGTCGTGCGAATAATACTTGAAAGCGAAGCGCTGGGCGGAAGCCAAGCCGGGCAGCAGGAGCGTCAGAGCAAGGACGGTTCGGCAGCGAGGTGTCGACCACCAGGGACGGCGAGATACCGCATCATTTGGACGCCGATGGAAGTGCATGGTTCGCGGCCTGCGAAGTGGTCACCCGGAACCGGAATCATCCTCTCAAACCGCAGGCGATCAATAGGCTCTGCTTCAATTCTAGGAGTCCACTTCAGACTGAGTACAGATGCCTTTAGTTAACGGTGAGCGATAACGGGCGAGCTGTTACCGTAAAAGCCGGGTTGCCGCCGGTGGAAATCGATGGTTAGACATTCGTTGCCGGGTGGGACCGCGCTCCGCTGATTACAACGTTAGTCGCGCGGCCGCCGAGGAAATTCCACACGTTCGTAATAGAGAGGGCGAGCCCGGCTTCGAGCGCCTCCGGTGTGATGCCGGCGGAGTGCGGCGTGAGAACCACGTTTCCAGGCGCGCGAGCGGGTGCCCCGCCGGCAGCGGTTCGACGTCGAAGACATCCAGTCCCGCGCCAGCGATACGGCCCCTGGTGAGCACTTCGACGAGTGCTGCTTCGTCGATAATCGGTCCTCGAGCCGTGTTGATCAGAATGGCCGTGAGCTTCATCCTCTCCAGTTGGGGCTTACCCAGGAAACCGCGCGTGTCATCGGAGAGGCGCAGGTGCAGGCTCACCACGTCGCTGGCGCGCAACAGTTCATCGAGCGGGACCAGTTGGAAGCCGAGCGCCGGGTCCGGATGCATGGTCCAGGCGATCACGTGCATGCCGATGCCCGCGCCGAGGCGCGCAAACTGACGGCCCACGGCTCCGAGGCCGACGATCCCGAGCGTCTTGCCGTGCATCTGTACGGCCTGCCCGCGCGGCCAGCGCGCCTGCCGAACCTCGGCGTCGTTGCGCGGGATGCGGCGCGCCACGGCCAGCATCAGCGCCAGCGCGTGTTCGGCAATCGAGAAAGCGGACACGGCGGGTGTGTTGGTGACAGTCACGCCGTGCCGCGTGGCCGACGGCAGATCCACGTTATCGGTGCCCGTGCCCCACAGCGACACCAGGCGCAGGCCGGGACAATGCCGGAACACATTTTCGGTGAAGCGCGTCGAGGAGCGGATGCTGATCACGATCTC
>Ga0310810_10004557_pt1 | contig 15354 bp, 9 predicted proteins | sample NCmetagenome_FD_207641 | JGI IMG/M metagenome (GOLD analysis project Ga0310810, IMG submission 207641) | Soil microbial communities from experimental microcosm in Duke University, North Carolina, United States - NC | ecosystem: Engineered > Artificial ecosystem > Soil microcosm > Unclassified ...
TCCCGGAACCGCGCGTTTCGATGTCTCGGCCGACGAATACAACCGGTGTTAACTGGGGGATCAATAGGGCCGCGTCGGAATAGTCAACGATGAAATATGCTTCTCCTTCACACAGATCCGTCGATTTGAGGTACTCGCCCCTTGGCGGAAGTCCTCGCGTTTCGAATCTCAACTCCATCGCCGCTCCATTGAAGAAGATCGCAGATGCGATCCTTTGTGATCGTCGGATCGACCGGCACTCGAAGGGCCGATCGCTGTTAACCGCGATCACGGCGGAAGCCGCCCAGGCTCGGACGGCGTATTCTCGCTTTGGGTTCGGCAATCGATCGAAGTAGATTTCGGCCATGGGTCACGCACCGTACGGATGCGGCCTGTTTGCCGGCATCCGTCGCTGAGAACCGTGTGCTCGCACATGGGACGGGCGAGCTAATCTCTGTGTGACGATGTCAGCACGGTTCAGTCAGTCGCGGTCTTCGTGCCCTCGGTGGTGACCATTGCCTTGGTCGTTCTCGTGGCGGTCATCGCGGTCGCGATCGTGATCCCACCGGTGATCATGTTCCCGTCGTCCGTGGTCGCCTTCCCAGTAGCCTTCGTAGAACATCCTGCCGTCGTATCGCGCGTCGACCCAGTGAGCGCCGGGGTACGGCGGGCGAGTCCAATATCCGTCGTGCCACTTGTACTTGTGCTTGACCGGGTACCAGTAACCGGGAATCCATACATACGTCGGTTGGGGTGGCGGTGGCGGCGGTACATAAACGACGCGAGGCGGTGGCGGCGGGCCAATCTGGATTCCGATCGACACTGAAGTTTGAGCCGTGACCGCCGACCCACCGAGCAGGAGGAAGGCGACGGTCATTGTCATCAGGCGTTTCATGGATGCCTCGCCGGCTGCTTTCGCAACTTCAGATCCATGGCCCGGATATCGCATTTCGAGGAGCACGCGTCTCGACCCTGGACTGAGTCGTCCAAATTCTGATAGCCAGAAGCCAATACTGTGATCCGGCGGTGAGGGGTAGAGCAGGCGTGGAAAGAGGTGTCAGGCAGTGAAGCGTGAGTCTCATCCAACGAGTGCGACGCCAACAGGCACTGCGTGCCTGCTGGCGTCGACGGTCATCTACTGCTGATTGATCGTCTTGACGAATGCGGATGCGATGGCCCAATACCCGATCGCATTCGGGTGGACGTCGGGTCCTCGCGGAGGCGGCGCGCTCATCCACGTCCACGTCAATGCGAGTCCCACGTTGACGAAGTTCACCGACGTCGTGTTCGTCCGGAACTTCGCCGCGACATCCGCAACCGGCACCTGGAACACGCCGTACACACCTTCCAACGCCTGGTTCAACAGCGCGGTTGCCTGGAGGGAAAACGCCGCGAGCGCTTGGCCAGTCTGGCCAAACACGGCGGCCCCGACCAGCGGATCGTTGTAGTTCATCCCGACAATCAGGACGCCGGGAGCAAACGCACGCAGCGTGGCCAGGATCTGTACGAGATCGCCCGCCGCGATAGATGCGGCGCCTACTACGCAAGCCGGATCGATCGGGGCGTCGAGCTTGAGACACTCGAGCAGATTATCGCCGCCGATGTCGATCGTGATGAGTGCGACACGATTCGGATTCGCCTTCAGAAACGCGACAGCCTGATTCAACTGGCTGCCGGCCTGATACAGGCAATGCGTACCCTGGCCCGTGATCATCGAGCTGGTCGTTTCGCCGGAGCAGCCGAGATTCATCAGCTGCACACCCGGTCGAAACGTTCGAACGAGGGAGTAAAGATCGTCAGCGTAACCCTGAGGGGTCGGCTTGAGCTGACCGGTGGCATCGGGCTGAACGCCGACCGCAAGAGAATCGCCGAGCGCCAGGTAGTAGCGCGGATCGGCGGCCCACGCCGTGGTCGTCGCGACGAGGGTAAGGGCCAGAAGCATCCACATTATTCGAGTCCGCATGTGCGTCCTTTCACCGGTCGGAGGCGAGGTTTGTCGGGAACGAGGCGCGTAGTTTACTGCGGACGGCTGCGCTTTGGCGATGACGGAATCGTAATCGTGCGCCGTGTTGAACACGAGGAACGCGTGGCTGACGAACGCGCTGGGCTGACTACCGGCGCACTGGGGGAGTATCGCCCGTCGCCTGCTGATAGATCGTCTGAATAGCCGCGAACGTATCCGCCTCGGCGGCCGACTTGTCGTCGCGATACCGCTTCACGCGCGCGAAGCGCAGCGCGAGCCCGCCTGGATATTGCGCGCTGGCCTGGATGTCGTTGAACGCGATCTCGGCCACGACTTCAGGCCGTAGGTAGACGGTGTAATCGTCGCGTCCAATCTCGATCTCGAGAAAGCGTTTCGTCTGCCACGCGAGCATCTCGTCCGTGAGCCCTTTGAACGTCTTTCCCAGCATCACGTACCCGCCGCGTTCGGTGTCACGCGCGCCGAGATGCAGGTTGCTCAGCGTGCCCTTGCGGCGGCCGTTTCCCCACTCGACCGCCAGGATCACGAGATCGAGCGTCCGCGCTTCTTTAACTTTCAGCCACGCCGACCCTCGTCGGCCGGCCGCGTATCCTGCGTCGAGCGCCTTCGCCATCACCCCTTCGTGTCCCGTTGCCCGAGCACGCGCGGCGAAATCCGCCGCATCGCGCGCGCTCGACGTTACGATCCGCGGGATAAGGTTGCCAGGGACGACTATCCGATTGAGTGTCTCGATCCGCCGCGCCAACGGTTCGTCGACGAGGGCGCCGCCGTCGACGTAGAGCGCGTCGAAGAAGAACGGGCTGATCGGCAGCGTCGCCTTCAATCGATCGACGTCAAGCTTGCGACCGAACCTCCGCATGGTGATCTGAAACGGTTGCGGCGTTCCATCCGGACGCAGGACGATGGCCTCTCCGTCAAGGACCAGTTCTCGTGGCGGCATCGCGCGAACGACGTTGACCACTTCGGGAACCGCGGCGGTGACGTCGCGCAGGTTTCGCGAAAACACCCGAACGTCATCATCGATCTTGTGTGCCTGAATCCGCGCGCCATCGAGCTTGTATTCGAACGAGGCTTCGCCGAGATTGCTCAGCGCATCGGCGACGTCGGCCGCCGAATCGGCGAGCATCGGCTGGACCGGCTTGAACGGTTGCAGGATGAAGCGCGAGAGCGCCTCGTCTCCCTCCACGATCGCGGCTCGCGCGACAACGCCAACCATCCCGGCGAGCATCGTCGCCCGCCTTACCCTCGTCGCCGGAATGCCCGACGCTCTCGCGATGGCTTCGAGCAGAACCCCTTCGAGCGCGCCTTGACGCAGTTCACCGATGAGCAATCGCAGCAGAAAGGCCTGTTCGTCGCGCGTCGCCTGGCGAAGCAGTTCGCGCAGCAACCGCACCCGCTCTCCCGCGGAGCCCGCACCCCCGGTCGCGGCTATGCGATCGAAAGTCGCATCCACCGTCTGCAGCTCGAGTGACGAGGTGTCCGCCGCCGGCACGTCCCGCATCTTCGCCAACTGTGCCCACCCAACCCCGAGTCGCCCCTGCCGCGGCTCTCCGGTCAGACAGGCGACGACGACCTCTATCTCGTCTGGCGGCGTACGTTTCAGCAGGTCGGCGAGGCGGTCGATTTTATCGAGCCGCCCTGAAATCCCTGCCACGGCTTGAGACGCGGCGACGAGGTCGGCAAAGCGCACGTGATCTACATTAGTCTTATCTGAGGAGCTTCGCCGAGGCCGCCCCTATCGAAGAGACGACGCGAGCGAGCGCAGCGAAGCGAGCCACGCGAACGGAGCGAGCCGACGAAGCGGCTCGCGAGAGAGCGTGTCGGGGAGTCCGAGGGGCGAAGCCCCTCGGAGTGATGAAGATGACCACCTTTCTGTTTTCGCTCCTGATCGGCGTCATCGCAGGACTTCGCACGATGACGGCGCCGGCCGCGGTCAGTTGGGCGGCCAGAAAGGGTTGGATCAACCTGGCTCCCACCAGCCTCGCGTTCCTCGGATATGCATTCACGCCATGGATTCTGACGCTGCTGGCGCTCGCCGAACTGGTCACAGACCAATTGCCGACGACGCCGAGTCGTAAGGCGCCCGGTCCGTTCGGCGCTCGACTTGTCTCAGGAGGGCTCTCGGGCGCAGCGATCGGAGCGTCTCGCGGCTCGCTCCTCTCGGGACTGATTGCGGGGATTCTCGGTGCCGTGATCGGCACGATCGGCGGATACGCATGCCGTGCGCGGCTCGCCGCGGCGTTTGGAAGCGATCGGCCGGCGGCGCTCCTCGAAGATGCGATCGCAATCGGCGGCGCCTTCCTCATTGTGGCGGCGCTGCGATAGCCGATTGACAGTCCGCACCTGCGGCGGGCAGCGAGCTAAAGCCCGGCAGTAAGCCCCGGCGGCTGGTGCGGGCGGCGGATGGATAGAATGAGCGAATGCCTCCGCTGACGATGCGCACATCTTCGACATCGCTGTGGCCCAGTGCCGCGTTCGTGATTGTCTACGCGATCCTGCGAGGAATCGCGCCGCACGCCCAAAGCGCGGAGACGAAGCTCGGATTCTCGTTCACCAACGTGGCGCGCGAAGCCGGTCTCGATGTCACGACGATCTATGGCGGTCAGCAGTCCAACAAGTACTTGCTGGAGACGACAGGGTGTGGTGCAGCCGCCCTCGACTACGACGGCGATGGGTGGATGGATATCTTCCTCGTGAACGGCACCACGCTGGAGGGGTTCCCCAAAGGACAAGAGCCAACCAACCATTTGTACAGGAACAAGGGGAACGGAACGTTCGAGGACGTGACGAAGCGCGCCGGTCTGGCGGCGAGTGGTTGGGGACAGGGCGCGTGCGCCGGTGACTACGACAATGACGGCCATGAGGATCTATTCGTTACGTACTGGGGCCAGAACAAGCTCTACAGAAATACCGGTGACGGGACGTTCGAGGACGTAACGAGCCGCGCGGGCCTTACGCAAACGCGCGCGCGGTGGGGCGCCGGATGTGCCTTCCTCGACTACGATCGCGACGGACGGCTCGATCTCCTCGCCGCCAATTACATCGACCTCGATCTTTCGACGACGCCGGTGCCCGAGTCAGGTCTCTGCCGCTATAAGGGCATCCCCGTCGCCTGCGGACCGCCGGGTCTGCGTGGCGGCAAGAACGTGCTGTATCACAACCGCGGGGATGGCACGTTCGAGGACGTGTCGGAGAGGTCCGGTATCACCCGCGCGAAGGGGACCTACGGCCTCGGCGTGTCGACGCTGGACTTCGACGGCGACGGATGGACCGACGTGTACGTCGCGAACGATTCGAATCCGAGTGCGCTTTATCGCAACAATCACGACGGCACGTTCACCGACATCGGCGTCGGCTCGGGCTGCGCGTACAGCCAGGACGGCAAGCCGCAGGCCGGCATGGGCCTCGCGATCGGCGACTACGACCGCAACGGGACGATGGATATCTTCAAGACGAATTTTGCAGGGGACACGTCGACGTTGTACGCAAATACCGGCAACGGCTTCTGCGAAGACCGCACGTTCTCCAGCGGGATTGGCTTCAACACGCGATGGCTCGGCTGGGGCGTTGGCTTTCTCGATCTCGACGGCGACGGCTGGCTCGATCTGTTTCTCGTCAACGGGCACGTCTACCCGGAAGTCGAGCGGATCAAGACGGAGGCTGGCTACAAGCAGAGGAAAGTCGTTTACCGGAACCTTCACAATGGCCGGTTTGCCGACGTCACCGAGCAGATCGGCCCGCCAGTGACGGTTGCAAAAGCCGGACGCGGCGCGGCGTTCGCTGATTTCGACAACGACGGCGACGTCGATGTCGTCGTCAACAACATTCACGACCCTCCGGACCTTTTCAGGCTTGATCGGACCGCCGACGTCCACTGGGTGAGCCTGAAGCTCGTCGGCACGCAGTCGAATCGCGACGCGATTGGCGCGCTGGCGCGAGTGGTGACGGCTGACGGCGAGCAGCGGCAGGAGGTGCGCGGCGGCGGCAGCTACTATTCGCAGAACGATCTGCGCCTGCACTTCGGACTTGGCTCGAACCGCGCGATCGATCGAGTGATCGTTCGTTGGCCGACCGGACGCGAAGAGACGTTCACCGGACTGGCGATCGACCGGTTGCACACGCTGAAGGAGGGTGGGGGAGCGCGATGAGGGCGGCCCTGGCGTGCGCCTGCGTCCTGCTCGTGTGCGCGAGCGCCGAGTGTCAAACGCTCCAGGCCGGCGCCGTTCAGTCGCCAACGGGCGATGTGAAGACGACCCTCGCTTCGGCACGCAAGCTGATTACCGACGGCAACGCCAAAGAGGCCATTGCCAAGCTTCAGGCGCTCGACACGAGCATGCCGGAAGTCGGTCACCTGCTCGGCGTGGCCTTCTATCACGCCGACGATCACCAGCACGCGATCGAGCAGCTGGCGAAAGTTCGCGACAAGCTTCCCGAAGGATCGACGGAGCGGCGCGAGGCGGTTCAAGTCCTGGGTTTGTGCTACTACCTCACGGGCAAGTACGCCGATGCGGTACCGCTGCTCGAGGAGACGCGCCGCTGGGCAGAGGACAACCTCGAACTCGGCTACATCCTGGGCATGGCCTACATTCAGACGCGTCAGCCGGATGCCGCGCGCCGCGAGCTCGCGCGGACGTTTGGCGTCGCTCCGGAGTCCGCCGCTGCGAATCTGATGGCGGCGCAGATGATGATCAGGCTCGAGTTCGAACCGCTCGCCGAGGCCGAGCTGAAGCGCGCGCTCGAGAAAGATCCCCGCCTGCCGCGCGTGAACTATCTTCTCGGTCAGCTCGCGCTCTTTAGAGGCAGGCTCGACGAAGCGATCACGCTCAGCGAGCGAGAGCTGGCGATCAGTCCCGGCGACGCCATGACGTGGTATCAACTGGGCGACGCCTACCTTCGTCAATCGCGTTGGGACGAGGCGGCGACGGCGCTGCAGAAGTCGCTGTGGATCAATCCGTTCTACAGCGGCCCATACGTCCTGCTCGGACGCGTGTACGTCAAGAAAGGTCAGCCGGCGACGGCTGAGGGCATGCTTCGACACGCCATTCAATACGATCCGAACAATCGAACGGCGCACTATCTGCTCGGGCAAGTTCTTCAGCAGGCCGGGCGGACCGAGGAGGCCAAGCGGGAGTTCGACATCGCGGAGCGTCTCCAATCGCCGGGCCGCTGAGGTTCACGAGGCCGAACTCATTCGCGATGATCACGAGACTGTACGGAATCTTACTGGGCTCCGCGCTCGTCCTCGCGGCCATTCCGCCAGGTTCAAGCCAGGATTCGCCACCTCCATGGCCGGTCAGCTTCTCGGACATCGGAAAGAGCGCGGGTCTCGTTCATCCGTCCATCTATGGCGGCATCGATCGCAAGCGTCTCATCATCGAGACCAACGGCGCCGGCGTCGCACTCGGCGACGTCGATCGGGACGGCTGGCTCGATGCGCTGGTCCTGAGCGGAACCAGGCTCGCGGAAGGATCCCGAGCCGACGAGCGGTATCGAGAGGGAGAGGCACCGACCAATCGTCTCTATCGCAACAGGGGCGACGGCACGTTTGAAGACATGACGGATCGCGCCGGATTGCGCCGAACCGGGTGGGCATCTGCCGTTTGTGCAGGCGACTACGACAACGATGGCGCCATCGATTTCTTCATCACCTACTTCGGGTCCAACGTGCTCTATCACAATCGCGGCGATGGCCGCTTCGAAGACGTCACACGCGCGGCCGGTCTCGCAAGCGACGCGGTGCGGTGGGGTTCTGGCTGCACGTTCATCGATTTCGATCGCGACGGCCGCCTCGATCTGTTTGTGGCCAACTACCTCCGTTTCGATCGCGAGACCGCGCCGGAACCCGGCGCGGGTCCAAACTGCGTGTGGAAAGGATTGCCCGTCAACTGCGGACCCAAAGGGCTGCCGACCGACACGAATCAACTCTTCCACAACGACGGAAACGGGAAGTTCAGCGACGTGTCCGACCGGTCCGGCGTGGCGCGCGTGACCGGGCGCTATTCGATGACGGCGGTGGTCCTCGACGCAAATGGCGACGGCTGGCCAGACATCTACGTGGCGGCCGATTCGACGGCTGCCATTCTCTATCGCAACAACCACGACGGTACGTTTACGGATGTCGCTGTGGAGAGCGGAACCGCGTACAGCGATCAGGGCAGTCCGCAGGCGGGAATGGGTCTCGCTGTCGGAGACTATAACAACGACGGTCTGCTGGATCTGCTCAAGACACACTTCGCCGACGACATCCCCGCGTTGTATCGCAACCATGGCAAAGGCCTCTTCGAGGATGTGGCGACGGCCGCCGGGCTCAACACGCAGAATCGCTACGTCGAATGGGGCGGCGGGCTCACGGATTTCGACAACGACGGGTTCACGGATCTCATGTACGTCACGGGCAACGTGTATCCGGAGATTGAACGCGCGTTCGCTGAGTATCCGCATCGTGGGCCGCGTGTGCTCTTTCGCAACCGTGACGGCGTGCGATTCGACGACGTGACGGCGGTGAGCGGCGCGACATCCGTTGCGCATTCGAGCCGCGGCGCGGCGTTCGGCGACATCGACAACGACGGCGACGTCGACGTGCTGATCATGAACATGAACGAGCCGCCGTCGCTGCTTCGGAACGAATATCGTGGCAATAACAACTGGATTGAGATCGCGCTCGAAGGCCGGCGCTCGAACCGCGCGGCCATCGGCGCGACGGTCATCGTGACCACCGGTTCACGCAAGCAGGCACGCGCCGTCCTGAGCCAGTCGAGCTACTACTCGCATGATGATCTTCGTCTGCATTTCGGACTGGGCCGCGCGACACGAGTGGACGAGCTCGAGGTGCGCTGGCCGAATGGGGCCGTGCAGCGACTGAAAGACGTCGCCGTTCGCAAACTCTTGAAGATCACCGAGCCGGAGGAGCGCTGACGCCGCCAGACGTCCGATCTAGAATGCGCTCATGTGCCTTCCGGGGAGCCTGCGAGCGTCCGCGGTGGCGTCACTCCTGCTGTGTTTTCTCGTTGACGGCGCGGCGCAGGAGCGCGCCCCGGCACGCGACGCTTCTTCCAAGCTCCTGGCCGAGAGCCGCGCCTTCCTGAATGCCAACGATCTCGAGCGCGCACGCGCCGGGATCGAGAAAGTTCTCGCACGCGATCCAGCCTCCGGCGACGCGCACTACCTGTTGGGACTGCTGGCAGAACGGCAGAAGGATCTCGAGGCCGCCGCTGCCTCGTACGCACGCGCGATTCAGTACGCACCGCGGATGGCCGAAGCGCACGACCGCCTCGGTTTCGTGCGAGGCCAGCAGGGACGCACTTCGGACGCCATCGCCGAGTTCGAACGTGCGGTTCAACTAAATCCCAGGCTCTTTGATGCGCAATATCACCTCGGTGCGACGCGGTGGTGGACGCGCAACTTCGACGGCGCGCTCCCGACGCTCCAGGCAGCGGTCAAGCTGCGCCCGGATCATGCCGAAGCTCGTTACTACCTTGGACTGACGTTGCAGAGCCTCGGGCGCCTCGAGCCAGCCATCGATGAGCTGCGCGCTGCCGTCCGGTTGAATCCAACGCTGGCGATTGCGCAGATGCGGCTAGGCATCGCGCTCCAGGCATTCGGCGATCTGGATGGGGCGATCGCGCACCTCGAGACGGCCGTCCGTCTCGATCCCGCTTCCGCGGACGCGCAGAACAGTCTCGGCCTGGCGCTGTCTCAGAAAGGTCGCGGCGACGACGCCGTCGTCGTCCTTCGACGACTGACCTCGGCGCAACCCACCTACCTTGCCGGGCGGCTGAATCTGGGGACGGCCCTCATGCAGCAAGGCAACCTGGCCGAGGCCATTGTCGAATATCGAGCGCTCGTCGCGCTCGATCCGAATAATGCCGAAGCCACCTACAACCTTGGCTTGGCCCTGAAGCAACAGGACGACTTCGCTGCAGCGGAAGCGGAGCTTCGCAAGGCCGCTCGCCTCGATTCCACACTGCCCGAAGCACCGTTCACGCTTGGTGTCGTGCTCTGGCAGACCGGCCGGGCAGACGAAGCGTTGCAGCAATTCCGCGAAACGCTCGCTCGCAAGCCGGATTACGCGGATGCCTTCTACATGATTGGCACTGTGTTGAAGCAACAGGGTGCACTCGGCGACGCGATTGTGCAGTTCAAGCAGGCGCTCAAGTACCGGCCGTTATCTGCGGAAGTGCACCTGAGCCTCGGCCAGGCACTGGAACAGCAAGGGAATAAGCAAGCCGCCGCGGCGGAGCTGGCTGAATCCGAACGGTTGCGTCGGAAGTCGGCCGACGCACAGGCGTCGACATTCGCGGTCGGCGTCGGCGAGCAAAAGATCAAGGCCGGCGACTACCACGGCGCCATTGAACAGTTTCGCGAGGCCATCCGACTCGCCGCCGAGAACCCGCAGGCGCACTACCAGCTCGCGCTCGCCCTGCGGCACACGGGTGCGCGCGTCGAGGCGCAAAAACACTTCGCGGAGGCGCGCCGCCTCGCGCCCTACCTGAGACCACCGGACGACGACAAGTGAACGCTGGCTGACTCAGCTTCAATCTGGATCGAATGCCGATCCACGACCGGCCGTGGCGTCACGTCACGCTGAGCTTGGCGACTAACGATCGTTCGTCACAAAAATCGTTTTATCCTCTTGACGACGCGAGCCGAGCACTCCTACGATCTTCTGCCGTAAGTCACACCGCCCCTTCATCAGGCTGCCTCACTTCTCCTCCCACAGGCTGCGCTGACGATAGGACGAAGGAGGCATCATGGTCCGCCGCCTTCAGAAGTTCAGTACGGTTTCCCCGCATCACGTTGTTGCCATTGTCTGCGTGTTGATCGCGCTGACGACCCTGACGCGCAGCGCTTCGGCGCAGGCCGTTTACGGCAGTATTGCGGGTAGTGTGGTCGATGAATCGGGCGCCACATTGCCCGGAGTGTCGGTGACCGTGACGAGCATCGAGCGCAAAACGTCCGACACGGTCCTGACCAATGAAACAGGCCATTACGTCAAGGAGCGCCTGCTGCCCGGCACCTACGAGGTGAAGGTCGAGCTCAGCGGGTTCAAGCAGCAGCTCTATCCAAAGATCCAAGTGAACATCGACACGCAGACGACACTCGACATCAAGCTGCAGATCGGCCAGGTCAGCGAAGCCGTGACGGTCGAGGGGTTCTCACCCATCCTGAAGACCGACCGCGCCGACGTGTCGTCGCGCTTCGATACCAAGGAATTGACCGAGCTTCCGGTCCTCGACCGTAACTTCACAAAGTTCATCCTGCTGACGCCGGGCGCACAGCAGCTTGGATGGCAGCACGCCCCTTCCGAGAACCCGCAGGGATCCACACAAACGCAGGTGAACGGGCAGCACTTCAGCGGCACCGGATACCAGCTTGACGGTACCGAAAACCGTGACCCAATCCTGGGGATCATTGTCATCAACCCGAGTCTCGAGTCCATCGGGGAAACGAAAATCACGTCGCAGAATTACGACGCGGAATTCGGCCAGGCGACGGCCGGTGTCGTTTCCGTGCAGACCAAGTCCGGGTCGAACGCCGTTCACGGAAGCGGGTTTGAGTTCTTTCAGAATGCAGCGCTACAGGCGCGCAATCCGTTCACGCAGGCCAGACCCGATCCGGTGACCGGCAAGGCCATTCCTGATTCGAAGCGGAATCAGTTCGGCGGCTCGGTCGGCGGTCCGATCGTGGAGAACAAATGGTTCTTCTTCGGGGACTATCAGGGCACGCGAAACGACAGGGGCGGATCGGTCCTGGCATCAGTACCGACCGTACTTGCCCGGACTGGCAACCTCAGTGAATACAGCCAGCGCATTTTCGATCCAGCCACCGGACAGGAGTTCAGCAACGCAACCATCCCGCAAGGACGGCTCTCGCCTCAGGCACTCAACATCCTGAAATTGATTCCCCAGCCGAACGCGCCGGGCAGGGAAAACGGCACACGCGACAACTTCACGGCATCGGGGGTCGAGAACTTTACGCAGAACTCGATCAACGTGCGAATCGATGGCCGGCTGAGTCCAGCGATCAACAATTTCGGTCGTTACTCTCTCGGCAAGTTTCACCGGGAGGGGGAATCGGCGTTCGGCCCCGGCGGTGGCCCGGCGAAAATCGGCGGCGGCAATCTGGCTGGGCTCTCAGAGTCACGCAACCAAAGTCTCGCGTACGGCGTGGACTACACCATTTCACCCACGCTGCTTGCCGACGTCCGCTTCGGCTGGTTCCAGTACAAGGTCGATGTGCTTCCCGGTGACTTCGGGACAACACCTGCGGCCGATGCAGGGATTCCAAATCTCAACAAAGATGCGAATTTCACGAGCGGTCTGCCGTATTTCGCCCTTCGCGGTAACCAGGCGGACATGGACTGGGGCTGGAGCCTCAATGACAATGCCGGCCGCTGCAACTGCCCCCTGAATGAGAACGAAAAACAATGGCAGCTCGTCAGCAACGTCACCAAGCTGTGGAGCAGCCACACCTCGAAATTTGGCGTGGATATCCGCCGGGCTTACAACTTGCGCATTCCCTCGGACCAACATCGTTCCGGCCAGCTGACCTTCAGTGCGTTGCGTACGAGCAACGCCGGCCAGGGCGGACTCGGTCTCGCAACGTTTCTTTTAGGGGACGTCGCGAACGGCACCGGTGAGGCCTTCGGCCGGTATGTCAGTACGAGCCTTGATGCGCGCGAGCAGCAATGGCGTCACTTCTACTACGCCCAGGACACCTGGCACACGAACTCGAAGCTCACACTCAATTACGGCCTGCGCCTCGATGTGATCAACCCGCAAACGGTCAACGAGGCGCGCAACGGGACGTGGGTCGATCTCACCACCGGTCGCGGTCTCGTGGGCGGTGTCGGCGGAATTGACCTGTCCGGAAATACCGAAAATCGACTCAATTGGGCGCCGCGTATCGGCGGGACGTATCAGGTGGACGAGAAGACCGTGATCCGCTCCGGCTATGGGCGCAGCTATGACATCGGTGTGTTCGGTTCGCTCTTCGGACATACCGTCACGCAGAACCTGCCAGTGCTGGCGGCTCAAAGCCTGACGGCACCCACTCAGTTTGACCGGGTGTTCAATCTGGCCCAGGGTCCGCCCGATCCGAGCTTTGTCGAGCCTGGTTCCGATGGCACCTTCAGCTGGCCGAATGGCGTGAAGCCTCTCGTATTGCCTCGGAAGCAGCGCCCGCCAACGGTCGATGCCTGGAACGTCACGGTACAGCGGCAACTGACCGGCACGACCTCGTTTGAAGTCGGCTATGTCGGCAACTATGGGCGACACGTGTTCTCGGGCAACAACCCGGACGACGATTTCAATACCGTTTCCCTGGAAGGATTCCTCACACCTGGCTGCACGGCGACACCATGCATACCCGCCAATCAGCGGCGGCCGTTTTTCACTGGTGGGATCGTCCCGAATGTCCTGGGCGTGGGGGGCAACTTCGGGTGGACCGGGAGAGTTCAGGCGTACTTCAACGAGGCGCACAACTGGTACAAGGCCATGCAGACCAGGTTCACGAGGCGCTTTTCCGACGGGTGGTCGGCGCAGATCAACTACACACTGCAGAAGGCGACGAACTACGACGACGACTACTGGATCTACAACCCCGACTTGAACAAAGGCCCGGCAGATTTCGACCGCACCCACAATTTCACGTCTGCGATCCTGTACGAGCTGCCGCTGGGCAAAGGCAAGAAGTATGGGTCGGACTGGAACGGTCTCACCGAGGGTTTGCTCGGTGGGTGGCAGGTGAACACGAACCTGTTCGTCCTCAGCGGGACCGCGTTCGACGTCCACTATCGCAACGCGGGTGAGGACCGCGACACGGGGACCGGCGGTCTCAACGACCGGCCAGATCTCATCGGCGATCCCGACGGTCCAAAGACCCGCACCGAGTGGTTCAACGCGGCGCCAATCGGTTCAGCGGGCAGCGCATTCGGCCGTCCAGCCAAGGGGACGTTCGGCAATCTGGGGCGGAACGCCTTGCGTGGGCCTGGATTCTGGCAATTGGACATGTCGCTCTTCAAGAACTTCGCCCTGAGCACCGACCGCCGGCTGGAGATCCGCCTCGAATCAGTCAACCTGCTCAACCACGTCAATCTCGGTAACCCCGATTCCACGATTGGCGTTCCTGGGAACGACAATCCGAACGCGGGCCGCATCACGAGTACTGCGGGCAACTACAATCCCAGGAACTTCCAGTTCGGGTTCAGGTTCATCTTCTAGTTTTGGCCGAGGGGCTTTGCCCCTCGGCACGCCTCCGCAGAAGTTTCGGCGGTGTTCGCCGTAGCCCGTGAGCGTCGCCGACCCGAGTTCATGCTAAGTTCTGCGGCATGAAAACGTCCCGCTTCCTCATCGCGCTGCTAATCGGCTGTGTCTGCACCCTCGCCTTGGCGCAGGCGCCAGCGGGCCGCTGGTCCGAGGCGAAAGCGAACGAGTGGTATGCGAAGCAGCCATGGCTGGTCGGCAGCAACTACATTCCGGCAAACGCCATCAACGAGCTCGAGATGTGGCAGGCCGAGACGTTCGATCCGACGACGATCGACAAGGAACTCGGCTGGGCCGAAGGGCTCGGCATGACGACGATGAGGGTGTTTCTGCATGATTTGCCGTGGCAGCAGGATGCCAGGGGGTATCAGGCGCGAATCAATCAGTTCCTCGACATCGCCGCGAAGCACAAGATCAAACCCTTGCTCGTGCTCTTTGATTCGTGCTGGGACCCCAATCCGCATCTCGGCAAGCAGCACGATCCGAAACCGGGCGTGCACAACTCCGGCTGGCTGCAGGCTCCCGGCGCGAAGGCCTTGCAGGATTCGAAGGAGTACCCGCGGCTCAAGACGTACGTGACCGGAGTTGTCGGCGCGTTCGGCAAGGACTCGCGCGTGCTCGGCTGGGATGTCTGGAATGAACCCGACAACATGAACACGAATAGCTACGGCAGTCAGGAGCCGAAGGACAAGGTCGATCTGGTCCTGAAGCTGCTGCCGCAGGTGTTCGCATGGGCGCGCGACGCGGGCGCCGGGCAACCGTTGACGTCGGGCGTCTGGAAGGGCGATTGGTCGAGCGACGACAAGCTCTCGCCGATGGAGCGCGTGCAGCTGGAGCAGTCGGACGTCATCTCGTTCCACAACTACGACAAGGCGCCTGAATTCGAGAAGCGCATCCAGTGGCTGCAGCGCTTCCATCGCCCCATTCTCTGCACCGAGTACATGGCGCGCGGCAACGGCAGCACGTTCGAGGGCTCGCTGCCGATCGCCAAGAAGTACAAAGTTGCCGCGATTAATTGGGGCTTCGTTGCCGGGAAGACGCAGACGTATCTGCCGTGGGACTCGTGGCAGAAGCCCTACGTCGACCGTCAACCGACGGTATGGTTCCACGAGGTGTTCAAGCAGGACGGAA
>Ga0310810_10004558_pt1 | contig 15352 bp, 15 predicted proteins | sample NCmetagenome_FD_207641 | JGI IMG/M metagenome (GOLD analysis project Ga0310810, IMG submission 207641) | Soil microbial communities from experimental microcosm in Duke University, North Carolina, United States - NC | ecosystem: Engineered > Artificial ecosystem > Soil microcosm > Unclassified ...
CGAGACTCCTTTCCGCAGTGAAAGGGGAACTTCTCAGGCTCCGACGCGGACGGATCGTAAGCGAAGCTCTCCGGCGTGGTCAAGCACCAACGAGCGCCTTGACGCCGCGGGGCCCGTTGGCCACACTGCCGAGCCATGCCGGGGTGGCTGCGCTCGATGACCGGGCTCGTCGCGCTCCTGCTGCTGATCGCCGTCGCCACGCCACCCGTCGTCGAGGATCACCGGGAGATCGGCTTCTGCAGCGCCGACTGCCCGGTCCAGCACACCGGCCACGGCGCGGCGATCGAGCCGCCGCCGGTGCCGAGCGCCTCGCACCGCGCGCCCGTGATCGTCAGCGTGATCGTGCGCGGCGCCGAAGCGACGCTGGCCCTCGACGACACCCCCGACGCACCGCGCGCCCCGCCCTCCGCCTGACCGCTCGCTAGCCATCACCTGCCGGCCCGGCCGGCGCCGTCGCACCCTCGTCACGCAGCGGAGAATGCCATGCGCACGTCCGCACGCCGCTCGCTCTCACTGCTCGCCGTACTCGCGCTCGCCACCACGGCGCTCGCCCCGCCCGCCCGGGCCCAGGACGCGGAGGTGCTGCGGCGCGAGCTGGATGCGCTGCGCCAGCAGCTCTCGACGCTCACGCAGTCGTACGAGCAGCGACTGAAGACGCTGAGCGATCGCATCGAGCAGCTCGAGGGTCGCGCGTCACCGGCCGCACCGGCGCCGCCGGCCGCAGCCTCGGCATCGGCGCCGCCGCATCCGGCCGCCACGGCCTCGGCGCAGCCCGCGCCGGCCGTCGATGCGCCGTCGCTCAACGACCTGGCTCGGCCGCGCCAGCCGTTCGCGCTCGCCCAGCCGGGACGCGTGCTGCTCTTCGACATGGGCGTCAGCGGCGATCTCGTCACCGACTTCACCTCGAGCACACGCGAGCAGCGCCGCGACGGCACGTTCGCCGGGCGCGAGAACCGCATCTTCCCGCGCGAGGTCGAGGTCGGCTTCTTCGGCCGCGTCGATCCCTACGCGAGCGCGGTCGTACGGATCAGCGCGGGCGAGGAGGCGGCGGCGGACGGCGGCCCCTCGCGCGAGCTGAACGTGAAGCTCGACGAGGCCAACGCCACCCTGCTGAGCCTGCCGCTGGGCACCACCGCGCGCTTCGGCCTGATGCGGCCGCGCTTCGGCACGCTCAACACCATCCACCAGGACGACCTGCCCCAGGTCGATCGACCCAACGTGCTCACGCGCTTTCTCGGCGAGGAGGGTCTGGACGGCGAGCGCGGGGCGGAGGCGTTCTGGGTGCTCCCGGTCTCGACCTATCACGAGCTCTCGCTCGGGGTCTTCGACGGCGACAACGAGGTCGCGTTCGGCCGCGGCTCGCTGCGCGATCCGCTCCTCATCGGCCGGTGGCGCACGTTCTTCGAGCTCGAGGAGCTGGGAGGTCTGCAGATCGACGTCTCGGCCGCGACCGGCAGCACGCCCGAGGACCACCGCAACACCGTGGTCGGCCTGGGCGCCAAGTACAAGTGGCTGGGCGCCGGCAGCGGCTTCCCGATCGTGACGGTCGCCGCCGAGGCGCTGGCCGGCTTCCGTGGCGTCGATGGCCGGGAGCTCGGCAATCGCGATCGGCACGTCGAGCGCTGGGGCAGCTACGCCTACGTGCAGTACGACTTCGATCGTCGCTGGGCCGCCGGGCTGCGCGGCGACTGGACCGAGCTGCCCGTGGAGCGCGGGCGCGAGTGGGCGCTGTCGCCCTATGCCCAGTTCAAGCCGTCGGAATTCCTCCGCTTCCGGCTGCAGTACAAGCGCACGGAGGGGCGCGGCGCCGCCGAGCGCACGGCCGACGAGCTGTTCCTGCAAGGCAGCTTCATCCTGGGCGCTCACCCCACGGACCGGTTCTAGCCATGACGACATCGCGGAGCGTTCGCAGATCGTCGCTCGCTCGCTCGTCATCGCTCACGGGCGCGCTCGCTCGCCCATCGGCTCGCGTGCTGACCCGGATCGGCATGGCGTCGCTCGCGCTGCTCACGCTCGCGACGGTGATGCCGAGGTCCGCGCCGGCGCAGGAGAAGCTGCGCGTGCTCGCCACTCTGCCCGACCTGTGGGCGATCACCAGAGCGCTCGTCCGCGACCTGGGCGAGGTGCAGGTGGCGACGCGGCCCGGCCAGAACCCGCACGACCTCGAGATCCGGCCCAGCCAGATCGTGCTCGTCAAGCGCGCGGAGATCCTCGTGCGCAATGGTCTGGACGAGGACGCGTGGATCGATCCCGTGATCGAGAGCAGCGGCAACCCGCGATTGCTGCGTGGCGCGCCCGGCGTCGTGGAGGCCGTGCGCGGCCTGACGATCTTGAAGATCCGCTCGGGGCCGATCGATCGCTCGCTCGGCGACGTGCATCCCTCGGGCAACCCGCACTTCACCCTCGACCCCGGCACCTTGCCGGTCGTCACCGGCAACATCGTCGCCGGGCTCGCCCGGCTGCGGCCCGATCTGGCGGACAGGCTCGAGACCAACCGCCGCGCGTTCCTCGACGAGGTGGCGGCGGCCACCCAGCGCTGGAACGAGGCGTTCGCGCCGTATCGAGGCGCGCCGGTCGTGAGCTACCACGACAGCTGGCCGTACTTCTATCGCGCGTTCGGCCTCGAGGAGCTGGGCGTGATCGAGGACCGGCCCGGCGTGCCGCCCTCGCCCCAGCACCTGGCCGCGCTGATCCGCCAGATGCGCGAGCGCCGGGCCCGCGTGATCCTCGTCGAGAACTGGTACCCGGCGGATTCCGCCATGGCGGTCGCCCGCGCCGCCGGGGCTCGCGTCCTGCTGGTCCCCCAGAGCCCCGGCGCCGCGAAGGGCACGGACACCTACATCACCCACATCGATGCGCTCGTGCAGTCCGTCACGCGCGCGCTGGCGGAGTGACTCAGACCTCGCGGTAGGGCTGACCCCAGCGGTCCTGGTAGACGATGTCGCCGAGCGGTCCACGGCCAACCGGCCCGAACTTGCCCATCGGATAGCCGATCGGCAGGATCGCGTAGGAGTGCACGCCGGGCGGCAGGCCGAGCGCGGCCTCCGTCTCCTTCTCGAAGAGCAGGTGGCGCGTCGTCAGGGTGGCGCCCAGCCCGAGCGCGCGGGCGGCGAGCAGCATGTTCTGGACTGCGGGGTAGATGGACGCGCCCGACCAGCGCGTCGGCACCGCGGTCCCCTCCTCCAGACAGGCCACGATCCACACCGGCGCCTCGTGGAAGTGATCGGTCAGGTACTCGACCGCCGCGTGCTGGCGATCGTAAGCCTCGCGGGTGACGCCGGGCGGCGGCGTGCTCTTGAGGTAGCGCGGCCCCACCACCTCGTCGAAGGCCCGCTTGTACCAGGTCTGTACCGCCTTCTTGATCTTCGTGTCCTTGATGACGAGAAAGCGCCAGCGCTGGGTGTTGCCGCCGTTGGGCGCGCAGACGCCGGCTCTCAAGATCTTGGCGATCAGCGCGTCCGGCACCGGGTCGGGCTTGAGCCGGCGCATGGCCCGCGTGTTGTGAATGATCTCGAAGAGCTCGTTCGGCTCGGCCATGGGCGTTCTCCTTGAGGGGTTGTCGCGGCCAGCATCGCGTCCCCCGCGCTCGCCGTCAAGGCCCGGCGGACCGGCTCCAGGCGGCCAGACGGCATGGTGCTTGCCCGCCAACGAGGAGGCATGAAGACCCCGGTGGTGACGGCCCGGCCGGAGAACACGGAGGAGGGCGCCGCGGCGGCGCTCATCGTCATCGACGTCATCAACGACCTGGAGTTCGAGGGTGGGGTGCAGCTGCTCGAGCACGCGTTGCCCATGGCCGACCGTCTCGCGGCCCTGGCTGCCCGGGCCCGGGCGGTCGGGATCCCCGTGATCTACGCCAACGACAACTTCGGGCGCTGGCGATCCGACTTCCGGGCGCTCCTCCATCGCTGTCTCACCAGCCCGGTGAGAGGGCGTCCGGTGGTCGAGCGGCTGCAGCCGGGTCCCGACGACTACTTCGTCCTCAAGCCCAAGCACTCCGGGTTCTACGCCACCGTGCTGCCGACCTTGCTGGAGCACCTGCAGGTCTCCACGCTCATCCTCACCGGGCTGGCGACGAACATGTGCGTGCTCATGACGGCCGCCGACGCTCACATGCGCGACTACACGCTCTCCGTGCCGGAGGACTGCGTGGCCGCCGAGCACCCACGCGATCACGCGTGGGCCCTGCATCACATGGCCACGGTGTTCGACGCCGACGTGCGGCCGAGCACCGCCCTCGATCTCGCGGCGCTGACGAAGGCTCGCCCGCCCGGCGGCGCGCGCGGCCGGGCCCCTGCACCCGCGCCGGTGGCACCCCCCTTGAAATGACGAGCCTCATGCGAGAGCAACGCTCTTTGCGTCGCCGCGCCGGTCTGCGCGCGCCGCCGCGGCTCCCTCACGCGCTGCTGGGCATCGCGCTCGGTCTGGCCACGGTCGTGGCGGCGCGCCGCCGTCAGCGGTCGTTCGCCGGGCGCACGGTGCTCGTCACCGGCGGCTCGCGCGGTCTCGGTCTCGAGCTCGCCCGCGAGTTCGGGCGACGGGGTGCGCGGGTGGCGATCTGCGCGCGCGATGCGGAGACCCTCGATCGCGCCCGTGTCGACCTGGAGCGCCGTGACATCGCGGTCTGCGCGATGGCGGTGGACGTGCGCGAGGCCAATGCCGTGGCCGGCGCGGTCCGCTCAGTGGTCGAGCGCTGGGGCGCGCTCGATGTCCTCGTCAACAACGCCGGCGTCATCACCGTCGGACCGCTCGAGACCATGACCCTCGCCGACTTCGACGACGCGATCCGCACGACGTTCGGCGGCGCGCTGCACGCGACGCAGGCGGCGCTGCCCCTGATGCGCGCGCGCGGCGAGGGCCACATCGTCAACATCGTGTCGGTCGGAGGCAAGATCCCCGTCCCTCATCTGCTGCCCTACGTGGCCGGCAAGTTCGCGCTGGCGGGATTCTCCGAAGGGCTCGCCGCCGAGGTGCGGCCCTGGGGCATCGCGGTCACCACGGTCTATCCCGGGCTCATGCGCACCGGCAGCCCGCGCCACGCGCTCTTCAAGGGCGATCATCGCGCCGAGTACGCGTGGTTCAGCATCGCCGATGCGATTCCCGGGCTGGCGATGCACGTGGAGCGCGCGGCCCGGCGCATCGCCGATGCCTGCGCCCGGCGGGCGCCGGTCCTCACCCTGACCGTGCCCGCCCGCGTGGCGATCGCGTTCCACGCGGTGGCGCCGGGCACGACCTCGCGGCTGCTCTCGCTGGTCACCCGGCTGCTGCCGGTCGCGAGCGGTCACGGCACCCGGGCCGTGCGCGGCCGGGACAGCGAGACCGAGTGGTCGCGCTCGGCGCTGACCCGGCCCTCCCAGCGCGCGGAGCAGACGCAGAACCAGGCCTGACGCGCGATCCTGTCAGCGTCCGACGTCGGACGAGTTGCGGCGCCCGGCCGACGAACCGGCGCGGGGCCGCACGAATGCCTCGAGCGGGCCGCGCAGGCGAGGCCGCTCGGGCTGCCGCAGGTCCAGCGCATCCCAGGCAAGCCGCTGGCTCGTGCGGCGGAGCACCCAGTTCCCGAGCAAGCCCCGTAGCAGCGGTCCCAGCGAGAGGCGCTCGACGAGTCCGCCCGTCCCCAGGACCCACTCGGACACGACGACCTGATCGCCCTCTCGCCGGGTGTGGATCTCCTCGAGCCGCCCGACGACGCGCCCCTCGCTGTCGCGCACCTTGCGTCCCAGCAGCCGCTCGACGTGGACGTTCACGGTGTTCTCACGAACCTCCGGGGAGTCGGCCGACGACGCGCTCGGCGAGCCATCGCTCCAGCGTCCAGAGCGGCGTCCGCGTGGCATCGAGATCCAGATGGATCTCGGCCGTGCGGATCGCTCGCACGGCGCGCCACGGGACACGGAGGGCGTGCAGGTTGAACGGTCCCCAGTGGCGCCGGCGTGACAGCCAGGCCGCGAGCCGGCCGTGGAGCCGCCTCGCCAGCACGAGCCCACCGATCTCGAGCGCGACGAGAACGGGCGGCTGCCCTGGCCGCACCTCGAGCACCAGGCCGTCGACCTTGCCGAAGCGTCGCCCGTGGCGATCGACGACCTGCGTGTCGAGCACGTCGTGGGCCAGGCGCATCGTCAGCTCGATCCCATGAGCTGCAGCGGCAGGGCGACGAGCGCCAGCACGCAGGCGAGCACGATCACGCCCACGACGATCGCGTTGCTGGTCCGCCCGTTGGCGTGTCCGCCGACGTAGTCGCGATCGTTCATGAGCACGATGAACGGCCCGACGGCCAGCGGCAGCACCGCCGCGCTGAGCGCCATCGTGACGTTGGTGAGTCGCAACGGATCGAGCCCGATCACGACCAGGGCGGTCGCCAGGACGAGCGCCAGCGTGTAGGTGATGCTGAAGCGAGCGGCCTCGCGCGGGCGAACGTTCTTGCCCCAGTTCCACCCGAGCCCCTGGGCGACCAGGTACGCCAGGGCCAGCGCGATCTCGAGCACCGCGCCGAAGCAGGCGATGGCCAGGCAGGCGAGGAAGAGTGGCCGGCCCCACGCTCCGAACGCGTCGTCCAGCATCGTGGCGATCTGGTCGTAGCGCTCGATGTGCACGCCGTGCGGCCAGAACACCATCGCGGCGATGACGAGGATCGCCGCGGAGAGCACGCCACCGAACGTCATGCCGATCCCGGCCACGAACCGGTTGGTCGTCAGGAACCCTTCGTTCCACTCGTCCTCGATGGCGCCCGACGAATAGAAGTAGAAGAGGTAGGGCGTCAGCGATGCGCCGAGGATGCTGACGGCCAGGAACCAGTAGTGGCTCGGATCGTGGGCCGGACGGCTCACGAGCAGGCCGCTGGCCACCTGCTCGAGGGGCGGGTGCAGCTTGATCACCGCCACGAGGAAGGCGATGGTGATCAGGCCCAGCAGCGAGACCCCCTTCTCGATCACGCCGAAGCTGCCGCGCCACAGCAGGGCCCACGCCGCCACCATCACGGGGGCCGCGAACCAGCGAAAGTCGAGACCGACGGCGAGCGAGAGCGCCTTGCAGACGCCGCCGAGCTCCGCGCCGAGCGTGAGCACGCTCACGCTACCCACGGCGATCAACGGCACGACGAAGAACGTGAAGCCGAAGCGCTCGCGCATCGCATCGGCCAGGGTGTGGCCGCTCACCGCCGCGAGGCGTCCGGACATCTCCGTCAGCACCGCCACGCAGATCGTGCCGAGCACGATGGCCCACAGGAGCTGGAACCGGAAGGCGGCGCCGGCCTGGGCGGCGGTCGCCAGCGAGCCCGCCTCCAGGAATCCGCCAACACTCGTCACGACGCCCAGCGCGACCTCGAGCACCTTCTTCACGTCTCACCTCAGAGGTGCAAGCGCAGTGCCCCCGGTGCCATCAACCTACCGGCCTGCGTCTTGCTGCACCGAGAGGCGCTGTCGGTGCGCAGTCAAAACGGTAGGTGTCGATGGGTGTGAAGCTTCGGGCGTGGGTCGTCGCCGCGGTCGCACTCACCGCCCTCAGCTCCGCCGCTGCCGACGACGGCCAATGGCCGCGAGCCGGCGGGGACTTCGCCTCCACCCGCTATAGCCCGCTCGCGCAGATTACCTCAGCCAACGTCGGCACCCTGCGGCTGGTGTGGTCGGCCACCTTCGGAGAGCGGCGGGGGCAAGAGGGCACGCCGCTCGTCGTCGGCGACACGATGTACGTCGTCGGTCCCTACCCCAACGTGCTCTACGCCTTCGATCTCGCCCGTGGTGGCGCGCTGCGCTGGCGCTACGAGCCGCATCCCGATTCCGCCGCGCAGGGCGTCGCCTGCTGCGACGTCGTCAATCGCGGCCCCGCCTACGGCGACGGCCTCGTCGTCTTCAACACGCTGGATGCCCACACCGTCGCCGTCGATGCGCGGACCGGACGGGAAACCTGGAAGACCAGGCTCGGCGACGTCACGCGTGGCGAGAGCATGACGATGGCGCCGCTGATCGTGCGCGACCGGGTGCTGGTGGGCAACAGCGGCGGCGAGATGGGCGTGCGCGGGTGGCTGGCGGCGCTGGAGCTCAGGACCGGACGTATCGCCTGGCGAGCGTGGAGCACCGGCAGCGATCGCGACGTGCTGATCGGTCCGGGCTTCCGCCCGTTCTATGCCGCCGATCGCGGCCACGACCTGGGGACCAGCAGCTGGCCGCCCCAGGCGTGGACGACCGGCGGCGGCGCGGTGGAGGGCTGGATCTCCTACGATCCGGCGCTCGATCTCCTCTATCACGGCACCGGGCAGCCCGCGCCGGCGAATCCCGGTCAGCGGCCCGGCGACAACAAGTGGACGGCGACGATCTTTGCGCGCCGCCCGGCGACCGGCGAGGCGGTCTGGGCGTATCAGACCTCCCCCCACGATCAGTACGGCCACGGGAGCACCAGCGAGCTCGTGCTGGTGGACCTCGACCTCGGCGGGCGACGCCGCGCCGTGCTGCTCCATCCGGACGCGAACGGCTACGTCTACGTGATGGACCGCGCGACCGGCGAGGTGCTGTCCGCAACTCCGTTCGTGCCCGTCACGGCGAGCCGGGGCGTGCAGGCGAGCTCGGGACGTCTGCAGTACGACGCCAGGAAGTCGCTCGACGCCGGCCGCGTGGGACGCCACGTCTGTCCGGGCGCCGCCGGGGCCAAGAGCCGGCAGCCGGCGGCGTGGTCGCCGCGCACGGGCTGGCTCTACATTCCCCACCAGAACCTCTGCATGGACGTCGAGCCGAGCGAGGTCAGCTACATCGCGGGCACGCCGTACCTCGGGACCGACGCCCGGATGTATGCCGGTCCCGGCGGCGGCGAGCGCGGGGCCCTCACGGCGTGGGATCCGGTGGCCGGCAAGGCGGCCTGGACGCGGGCCGAGCGATTTCCGGTGTGGAGCGGCGTGCTCGCCACCGCGGGCGACGTCGTCTTTTACGGAACGATGGACCGCCAGTTCAAGGCGGTACACGCGCGCACGGGCGAGCTGCTCTGGCGTGCCGAGGCCGCCTCCGGCATCGTCGGCCCACCCATCACCTATCGAGGTCCCGACGGACGGCAGTACGTCGCGGTGCTCAGCGGCGTCGGAGGCTGGGCCGGCTCGATCGTCTCCGCCGATCTCGACGCGCGCGACGCCTCGGCCGGCCGGGGCTTTGCGGGCGCCATGCGGGACCTGCCCCGGCACACCGGCAAGGGAGGAACGCTCTACGTCTTCGCGTTGCCCTGAGATCGCCGCGCTGGCGCTCATCGCGATCGTCGCGCTCGGGCTCACGGCCTGCCAGCGCGAGGAGCGGCGCTTCAGCGAGATCGGCCCCTCGAGCGGCCAGCCCGACCGCCTGCGACGCAGCGGCTTCAACCCCGGCGACCCGCCGCCGCCGCGCGAGGTCGTCAACCCGTACGAGGCCAACGCCTGGGCGGTGAGCGAGGGCAAGCGCCTGTTCACGTGGTTCAACTGCGTCGGCTGCCACGCCCACGGCGGCGGCGGGATGGGACCCGCGCTGATGGACGCCGCGTGGATCTACGGCAGCGAGCCGCAGCAGGTCTACGCCACGATCGTGAACGGCGGCCCCAACGGCATGCCGCCCTTCGGTGGCAAGCTGACCGATCCCGAGATCTGGCAGCTCGTGGCCTACGTGCGCGCGCTCAGCGGTGAGCGGCTGCGCCGGGACGTGCGCCCGAGCCGCGACGATCACCTGCAGGTGCGGCCATCCGAGCAATCCGGACCGCCGCCGCGCACACCGTCGTCATGACCGCTGCCGGGCTCGCGCTCGCCGTGCTGCTGCTGGCCGGCTGCGGTGGCCCCGCCGCGCTGGCAGCGGCTGGGCCGCAGGCCGGTCGCATCGCCGGGCTGTGGGCCGTGGTGTTCTGGATCGCCGTGATCGTCGAGACCGCGGTCGTGGCGTTCATGCTCTACGCGGTCGCCCGTAGCCGGCGGCCCGGCCACGACCCCGCCGGGGCCAGGCCGGAGGCCGGTCGTGAGCATCGCGCGGTCGTGGCCATCACCGTCGCCGTCGGGCTCACCGCTGCCACGGTGCTCGGCCTGCTCGTCGCCTCGATCGGCACCGATCGCGCGCTGGCATCGCTCACCAGGAGCGCGCCGCTCACGGTCGAGGTGACGGGCCAGCAATGGTGGTGGGACATCGAGTACGACGACCCGGTCCCGAGCCAACGGGTGCGCACGGCCAACGAGCTCCACCTGCCGGTCGGCGAGCCGGTGCTCCTCACCCTGCGCTCGCGCGACGTGATCCACAGCGTGTGGGTCCCGCAGCTGCACGGCAAGCAGGACCTGATCCCCGGACGGACGACGTCGCTCTGGATCCAGGCGGATCGGCCCGGCACGTTCACCGGACAGTGCGCTGAATTCTGCGGCTACCAGCACGCCCACATGCGGCTGCTCGTCGTCGCGGAGTCGCGCGCCACCTTCGACGCCTGGCGCGCGCAGCAGCGCCAGCCCGCGACCGAGCCGACGGACCCGCTCGGCCAGCGCGGCCGCGCGGTGTTCCTCGCCGGGCCGTGCGTGCTGTGTCATGCGATCGGCGGAACCAGGGCGGGGGCACGGGTCGGGCCCGATCTCACCCATCTCGCCGGGCGCGCCACGATCGCCGGCGGCACGCTGCCCAACACCCCCGGCCATCTCGCCGGCTGGATCCTCGATCCGCAGCGCATCAAGCCCGGTGCGCACATGCCCGCGATGAGCCTGCCCGCGCACGATCTCCAGGCGCTTCTGGCCTATCTGGCGGCGCTGCGATGAGCACGCTGGCGCTGCGCCAGGAGCGGCGCGACGAGGGCGTGGTCGAGCCGGCGCAGCTGGCGCGAGCGTGGGACACGCCACCTGGCCTGCTCGGCGCGCTGGCCAGCGCCAACCACAAGCAGATCGCGACACGCTACATCGTCACGGCCTTCGTGTTCTTCGCGCTGGCCGGCATGCTGGCGCTGCTCATGCGCCTGCAGCTGGCCACGCCCGAGGCCCACGTGCTCGGACCGGACCTCTACAACCAGGTCTTCACGGTGCACGGCAGCACGATGATGTTCCTGTTCGCGGTGCCCGTCATGCAAGCCATGGCGCTCTACCTGGTACCGCTCATGGTCGGCACGCGCAACGTGGCCTTCCCGCGACTCAACGCCTTCGGGTACTGGACCTATCTCATCGGTGGACTCCTGCTGTGGGGCTCCTTCCTGCTCAACGTGGGGCCCGACGCCGGATGGTTCAGCTATGTCCCGCTGGCCGGGCCGGCGTACGCGCCGGGCAAGCGCGCCGACGTGTGGGCCCAGGTGATCACGTTCACCGAGCTGGCCGCCCTCGTCGGCGCCATCGAGGTCGTCGTCACCGCGGTCAAGATGCGCGCGCCCGGCATGTCGCTCGAGCGGGTGCCGCTGCTCGTGTGGGCCATGCTGGTCACCGCGGTCATGGTCGTCTTCGCCATGCCGGCGGTGATGGTGGGCAGCACGATGCTGGCGATGGACCGGCTGGTCGACACGCACTTCTTCAACCCCGCCGAGGGTGGCGACGTGCTGCTCTGGCAGCACCTCTTCTGGTTCTTCGGGCACCCCGAGGTCTACATCATCTTCATCCCGGCGACGGGCTTCGTGTCGAGCATCGTCTCCACCTTCGCGCGCCGTCCGATCGTCGGCTATCCGGCCATGGTGCTGTCGCTCATCGCGACGGGCTTTCTCGGCTTCAGCCTCTGGGTGCACCACATGTTCGCCACCGGCCTGCCCCGGATCGGCGCCAGCTTCTTCAGCGCCGCGAGCCTGCTCATCGCCATCCCCAGCGGCGTGCAGATCTTCTGCTGGCTGGCCACGCTGCGCACCGGGCGCGTCGTCGTCCGCGCGCCGCTGCTCTTCGTCTGCGCCTTCATCGCGATCTTCGTGGTGGGCGGCCTCACCGGTGTGATGGTGGCCCTGGTCCCGCTCGACCTGCAGGTGCACGACACGTTCTTCGTCGTCGCCCACCTGCACTATGTGCTGATCGGCGGCGCCGTGTTCCCGCTGCTCGGGGCCCTGCACTTCTGGCTGCCCAAGATGACGGGCCGGATGCCGAGCGAGCGCCTGGGCCGCTGGGCCGTGGCGGTCCTGTTCGTCGGCTTCAACCTCACCTTCTTCCCGATGCACCAGCTCGGTCTGGCCGGCATGCCGCGGCGCGTGTACACCTATCTGCCGGAGACCGGCTGGGGCCGACTGAATTTCCTGGCGACGGTCGGCGCCGGGCTCCTCGCGGTGGGTGTCCTGCTCTTCCTGGCCAACGTCGCGTGGACGCTGCGCCACGGCGCTCCCGCCGGCGACGATCCGTGGGGTGGCGACACGCTGGAGTGGAGCACCCCGTCGCCACCGCCGTCGTACAACTTCGCGGCGCTGCCCGTCGTGCACGATCGCCATCCCCTCTGGAGTGTGGCGCCGCCCGGCGCGGTCGTCGGCCTGGGACGGCGCGAGGTGCTCATCACGGAGGCGATCGATGCGACGCCCGACCACCGGCACGCGCTCGACGGCCCCAGCCTCTGGCCGTTCCTGACCGCGATCGCGGTCGGCATCGGCGTGATCGTGGCGATCTTCACGCCCTGGGGCGTCACGCTCGGCGCCGTGCTGGTGACGATCACGCTCACCGGGTGGTTCTGGCCGCACCGACCCGCCGTGGAGCCAGGGCGATGAGCGCGAAGGTCCTCGACGTCTCCGCGCTGCCGCCGCGCGCGTTCGGCGCACGCTCCGCGCTCTGGTGGGGTGTCCTCGGGCTGGTCGCCATCGAGGGCACAGCGCTGGCGATGGTGGTGGGCGCGGCGCTCTATCTCCGGCAGGGCGGCGACGGGTGGCCGCCCCCCGGCACGCCATTGCCGCGGCTGACGGCGGCGACGATCAACGTCCTCCTCCTCGTCGCCAGCAGCGCCCTGATGTGGATGGTCGCCCTGGATGCGCGCCGGCGCCGGCGCGTGCCGGTGGCGGTCGGCCTGGTGCTCATGACCGTGGTCGGCCTGGCGTCGATCGTGCTGCGCGGCTTCGAGCTCGCCGCCCTCGGATGCCGCTGGGACGCCGGCGCCTATGCCTCGACCGTGTGGCTGCTGCTCGGCATGCACGCGACCCATCTCATCGGCGCCACCGTCGAGAACGGGTTGCTGGCGGCCGTGATCATCGGCCCCGTCGATCCCAAGCATTACGTCGACGCGCACTCCAACGGCCTCTACTGGTACTTCGTCGCCGGCGCCGACGTCGTCCTCTACCTGCTCGTGTTCGTGTGGCCGCGATGGGCCTGAGCGCGATCCTCCTCGGCGTCTTGCTCCTCGGGATACCCTCCCCCGCCGCGGCGCACGATGCGGCCGCACCGGCCTCGCTCGCACCAGGCACCGTGGCGCTCGTGCTGGGTGCGCTCTACATGGCCGCGCTGGTGCGCCGGCACCGCGGCCACCGGTCCGCACCCTCGCCGGCGTGGGCCGGCGCGCTCGGGACGCTGGCGATGGTGGCGGCGATGCTGCCCCCGCTCGATCACGCGGCGGCTGTGCTCCTCTCCGCGCACATGAGTCAGCACCTGCTGCTCGGGCTCGTCGCCGCGCCGCTGCTCGCGCGCTCGGCGCCCGTGGCCGTCCTGGCCGAGGTGCTCCCGCGCTCCAGCCGGGTGCGCCGGCTCCTGCACGTACCGATTCCCACGTTCGCCGCGTGGTGCCTGCACGCCGCCGCGCTCTGGGCGTGGCACCTGCCGCCGCTCTACGCCCTCGCGCTGCAACGACCGGCCGTGCACGGGCTCGATCACGCGCTGCTGCTCGGCACCGGCGTCCTCTTCTGGTGGACCGCGATGCGGGGCCGCCGATGGCCGGCCACAGCGCTCTACGTCTTCCTGCTCGGCGTCCAGATGAGCGCGCTCGGCGCGCTGCTGGTGACGGCGCCCCGCCCCTGGTTCGCGGCGCACGGCGCCGGCGGCGCCGGCCTCTCGGGCCTGGAGGATCAGCAGCTCGGGGGATTGATCATGTGGGTTCCCGCTGGTGTGCTGACCACCGGGATCGCGCTGGCGCTCGTGGCACGCTGGCTGCGGACTGCGGAGCGCCGCAGCGAATCGCCCGCGGGCGCGGCGGGCCGGACGGCATGGCTCCTGGTGATCGCGGTCGTCGCGCTGGCGACGATGGCGTGCGATGCCTCGGTGCCGACCGCGATCGAGGTCGCGGGCGGAGACCCCCGGCATGGGCGGGATCTCCTGCGCGCCTACGGCTGTCACACCTGCCACACGATTCCCGGCGTGCCGGGCGCCGTCGCGAAGGTCGGGCCGTCACTGGCCGGGCTGGCGACGCGCGGCTATGTCGCCGGACAGCCGAACGCGCCCGGCCATCTGATGGAGTGGATCCGTCACCCGCAGCAAGTCCGTCCCGCCACGCCGATGCCGGACACGCACGTCAACGAGGCGGACGCCCGAGACATCGCCACCTATCTGTACACGCTGCGCTGAGCTCTGCCCACGCTCCGCCAGCGCCGATGTCACGCACCATCGGGCCCGGCGCCGCGGCCAGCCAGACGCCCGGTCAGCGCGCCGTGGTCCGCTCCGTCTGGGCCAGGCGATGACGGACGCGCGGGAGCACCTCGCGGCCGTAGAAGCGGATCACGCTCATCTGGTCGGGCTCGGCCGAGTGCACGTAGACCTGCGTGACACCCGAGCCGAACAGCTTCACGAGGGCTTGCGCGTGGACCTCGGGATCGGTGCTCACCGGCCAGGACTCATAGACGCGCTCCAGCGGGACCTCGGCGCTCGCCCGCCGCTCGATCTCGCGCGGGTCGGGGACGTTGAAGTACGGCTTCCAGGCCTTGGGGATGAACCGCCACAGGCGCGCGGCCGCCTCCGCCTCGGGGCGACCGCCCAGGACCACGAACTGCTCGGCCAGGATCGGGATCGCCGTCGCGTCCTTGCGGGCGGCGGCGAGACCCGCGGCGAACTCGCCACGGTGCCTGCGCCACGTCGCGGGATCGGTGATGAGCCCGTCGCCGTACTGCCCGCAGCGCCGCAGTGCCTTCGGGCCGTTGCCGGCCATGAAGATCGGCACGGGGATGGCGGGGACGTCGTACAGCCGCGCGTTGACCTTGAAGTAGGCGCCGCGATGCTCGATCTGCCGTCCTGTCCACAGCGCGCGGATCACCTGCGTGGCCTCGACCAGCCGCTGCGAGCGCTCGCGCCACCTCGGCCACGCGCCGGTGGCGGCCGCCTCGTTCAGCGCCTCGCCCGAGCCAACGCCGAGGAAGACGCGTCCCGGATAGAGCTGGCCGAGCGTGGCGAAGGCCTCGGCGACGACGGCGGGGTTGTAGCGGAACGAGGGACAGGTGACCCCGGTGCCCATGCGGATGCGCCGGGTTCGCTGGCCGATCGCCCCCAGCGTGAGCCAGGCCAGTCCGCTGTGGCCCTCGCTGGGCTGCC
>Ga0310810_10004559_pt1 | contig 15352 bp, 16 predicted proteins | sample NCmetagenome_FD_207641 | JGI IMG/M metagenome (GOLD analysis project Ga0310810, IMG submission 207641) | Soil microbial communities from experimental microcosm in Duke University, North Carolina, United States - NC | ecosystem: Engineered > Artificial ecosystem > Soil microcosm > Unclassified ...
AGGTCTTGAGGCTCACGTCCTTGAGCCCGATCGTCTTCAGCGTGAAGTCCGGAGCGGGATCGCCCACCCCGGGTGCCTTGCCCTCGCTCATCGCGCTCATCCCTCTCTCACCCGCCCGAACCGCGGGCGGAAGTCGGTCGCCGCGCGCGCGCCGTCCGCGCCCGGGCCTGCGCCCGCGCCACGCGCCCGCGACGGTCGCACCGGCATGGGCGGCTTGCGCCGGCCCGTCCACAGCTCGCGGCGTCGCGCCTCCAGTGGCGCGTCACGCTCCCCCAGGAACCCGGCCGCGGTGACCACGCGGCCGGTGTCCCACAGCCGCCGGAAGCGCTCCGGGTACGCCGCGTCCCGCAGCGCGTGGTGATCGAGGATCACCCGGCAGCCGGTCTGGTCGATGATCCGCAGCAGGTGCTCGATGCCCCGGTCCACCAGGTCGGCTCCGAGCTGCGACTCGAGATAGGCCGGTGGGCCCGACAGGTAGAGCAGCGTCGGGCGCTGGCGCGCCAGGTACGCCGCGGCCACCGCCGACAGCGGACCCTGCACGTCGGAGGCGTGGACGAAGCGGGTGCCTTCCCGGCGGTCCTCGACCGTCAGGGCCACCACGTAGCCGAGCGACGTCCCGTCGGGCCCGTGGCTGAGCGGCGGCGAGGCCTGGAGCACCGCGTCCATCGTCTCGAGCCGTCGGCCCTCCGCCGACGCCGGGGGGCAGGACGCGGCGAGCGCGCTCCACAGCCGCTCCGCGCGCTGCGCCTGCCGGCCCGTGATGTGCCGCTTTGGGTCCTTGGCCCAGAGGTGCCGGCCCGCGTAGAGCCCGAGGTCGTGGCGGAAGTGGTCCTCGTGGTAGTGGCTGACGAAGATCAGGGAGGCCCGCGCCGCGTACCCCGAGATGCGATCGTTCGCGCGACGCAGCGCCTCCCACTCTTCCTCGACGGGCGGCAGGTTGAAGCGGCTGGGGGCCAGCATCGCGCCCGGATCGATGAGCACCCGCGTCTGTCCGCACTCGACGTAGGTGGCCACCGAGCGCACCCCCAGCGACTCGGCGGCGAGCGGGGTGACGATCATCGCCCCTTACCCTGCCCTCTCCCGCCGGGGGAGAGGGGGAATCCTAGATGCACCGGCCGCCGTCGACCGGGAACACGCTGCCGGTGATCATCGCGGCGTCGTCTGAGGCCAGGAAGAGCGCGGCGTTCGCGAGGTCCTCCGGCCGGTTGAGCCGCCCGAGCGGCACCGTTCCGCGGTAGCGGGTCATGCCCTCCTCGTCCACCTGCTTCTTGCCCATGAAGGTGGCGAGCATCGGCGTCTCGGTGGCCACCGGGGCGATCGCGACCACGCGGGCCCCGAAGGCGGCGAACTCGAGCGCGAGACTCGCGGCCATGGTGTGCACCGCGCCCTTGGAGGCGGAGTAGCACTGCACGCCGGGCCGCGGGCGGACGCCCGAGGTCGAGCCGGTGATCAGCAGCACGCCGCCCTTCTGCTTCTTGAAGACCGGCATCACGTGCTTGGCCGCGAAAAACACGCCCTTCACGTTCACCGCCATGATCTGATCGAACACCGCCTCGTCCACGCTCTCGACCGGCGTCGGGAACTGCGGCACCCCCGCGTTGGCGTAGAAGACGTCGAGGCGGCCCCAGCGGGCCACCGCCTGCTGGATCGCGGCCTGGTTGTCGGCCGACTTCGCGACGTCGGCCCGGATCGCGAGCGCCTGGCCGCCGCTCCGCTCGATCTGCTCGGCGGTGGTCTTGGCCGCGTCCTCCCGGAGGTCCACCACCGCCACCTTCGCGCCCTCGCGGGCGAACAGTACCGCGGTCGCCTGCCCGATGCCGGAGCCCGCCCCGGTGATCAGGGCGACCTTGTCCTTGAGCCTCATGGTCGCGCTCCTTTCGAATGGCTCTCCGATTCCTTGATGTCGACGACCTTCCCGCCGGTCGCGCGCACCAGCTCCGGCGGCGCGATGGGGAAGACGCACTCGGGCAGGCCCGCCGCCGCGTAGACCAGGTCGTAGGCGAGCAGGTCGCGGTCCACGTAGACCGCGAGCGGGCTCGCGAGGCCGATCGGCGGCACTCCGCCGATGGTGTAGCCGGTGGCCTCCTTGACGGTGGCCGGATCCGCGCGGCGGATCCGGCCACCCGCCAGATCGCCCAGCCGCCGCTCGTCCACCCGGTTGGCGCCCGAGGCGACCACCAGCAGCGGCCGCCCGTCCGCGGTGAAGACGAGCGACTTGACGATCTGCCCCACCGTGACCCCGAGCGCGTCGGCAGCCTGCTGCGAGGTGCGCGCGTGGACCGCGAGCTCGATCACGTGCCGGTCGAGCCCGTGCGCGGTGATAGCGGCCTGTACCTTCTCGACCGCGGGCTTCACGGGGCTAGAGCACCAGCTCCGCCATCAGGTCGAGCGCCTCCGGCTGCACCGCGCCGCAGATCAGCGTGGTGATGCCGGAGCTCTTCCACCGCGGCAGGCGCTCGCGGATGCGCTCCTTCGGCCCGCACAGCGCGACCTCGTCCACGAGGGCGTCGGGCACCGCGGCGGCCGCCTCGTCCTTCTTGCCGCCCAGGTACAGGTCCTGGATGCGCTTGGCGTCGGCCTCGTAGCCGTAGCGGCTCACCAGCTCGTTGTAGAAGTTCTTGCCGCGGGCCCCCATGCCGCCCACGTAGAGGGCGAGCCGGGGCTTGACCATGTCGCGGCACGCGGCCGCGTCCGGCCCCAGCACGATCGGCACGGTCGGCGCGATGTCGAACCGGGCCAGCGACTTGCCGCCGCCCGCCGCCTTGAAGCCGGCCTCGAGGCTCGGGGCGAACACGCTCATGCGCTCGGGCGAGAAGAACACCGGCAGGAGCCCGTCCGCGATCTCGGCCGCGAGGGCCACGTTCCGGGGCCCGATGGCGGCCAGGTAGATCGGGATATCGGCCCGGCCGTGCAGGATCGACTTCAGCGGCTTGCCGAGCCCGGTGGCGTCCGGCCCCGCGTACGGGATCTGGTAGTACTCGCCCTTGTGCTCGACCGGCCGCTCCCGCTTCCAGACCATGCGCACGATCTCGACGTACTCGCGGGTCTTGGCGAGCGGCTTGCCGAAGGCCACCCCGTGCCAGCCCTCCACCACCTGTGGGCCGGAGACGCCCAGACCCAGGATGAAGCGACCGCCCGACAGCTGGTCGATGGTGAGCGCGGTGGTCGCGGTCAGGGTGGGGGTGCGGGCCGGGATCTGCATGATCGCGGTGCCGACCCGGATGCGCTCGGTGCGGGCCGCGATCCAGCAGAGCGGCGAGACCGCGTCGGAGCCGTAGGCCTCCGCCGACCACACCGAGTGGAAGCCGAGCCGCTCCGCGTGCTGGACCAGCGACAGGTCGATGCCGAGCTGGGAGCGCGAGTAGCCGATGTTCAGTCCGAGTCGCATGTGTCCTCCGATCGGTGCCCCGGGCGATCAGTGCCCCGGGTCAGAACCCCTCGAGGGCGGCGACGGCGAGCGGGCGCCCGCCCCGCGGGCCGGTCCACCGGTGATCCCGGAGCCGGATCCGGCCCCGCCGGACCACGACCCCCTCCTGCTCGAGCAGCACGCGCTGGGTCAGCATGCCGCCCACGTTGGCGCGTCGGCTGATGCTGCCCTGCGCGTTCACCACCCGCTGCCACGGCACGTGCGCCGGCGCATGCTTCATCGCGCGCCCCACCGCGCGGGCCGAGCGCGGGTGTCCGAGCAGCGCCGCGATCTGGCCGTAGGTCGCCACCCGCCCCCTCGGGATCCGCGCGATCAGCCGGTAGACCGCCGCGTCGAAGCCCTTCATGTCCGCTCCAGGCCGAACTGCAGCTCGTACAGTCGTGAGTACAGCCCTCCGAGGGCGAGCAGCTCCGCGTGCCGCCCCGTCTCGCGGATCTGCCCGCGGTGCAGCACGAGGATCCGGTCCGCGCGCTGGATCGTCGAGAGCCGGTGGGCGATGACGAGGCTCGTCCGTCCCTCCACCAGGCGCGCGATCCCGACGCGCACCAGCGCTTCCGATTCCGGGTCGATGCTCGACGTCGCCTCGTCGAGGGCGAGAACGCGAGGATTATAGATGATGGCGCGGGCGATGGCCAGCAGCTGGCGCTGCCCCTGCGAGAGGTTGACGCCGCGCTCGCGCAGCTCCTCGCCGAGGCCGCGCGGCAGCGTCGCCACGAAGCGGTCCGCGCTCGCGGCGGCCAGCGCCCGCTCCACCGTGGCCCGATCGACCGTGCCGTCGCCGGCCAGGCACAGGTTGTCCTCCACCGTGCCCGAGAACAGGAACACCTCCTGCGGGATCAACCCGACGTGGCGCCGCAAGGTTTGGAGATCCCACTCCCGCACGTCCACCCCATCGACCAGCACCTGGCCCTGCGCGACGTCGTAGGCCCGGGTCATCAGGCGGGCGATCGTCGTCTTGCCCTCCCCGGTCGGGCCCACCAGGGCCACCTGCTCGCCGGGCGCCAGGTGGAACGAGCAGTCGCGCAGCACCCACTGCTCACCCTCGTACGCGAACCACACGTTGCGGAACTCGACCGCCGGCGCCGCCGGGCCGTCGGGCGCCCCGGCCCGGGCGGTGGGGCCGGGGCGCCGCCCGGGCCGGCTCGTGATCGTCGGCTGGGTGTCGAGCAGGCCGAAGACCCGCTCGGCCGAGACCATCGCCGCCTGCATGACGGTGTACTTGGCCCCCAGGTCGCGGATCGGGAGGAAGAACCGTCCGGTGTACTCGAGGAACGCCACGAGCCCGCCGAAGGTGAGCGCCCCGGTCACCACCTGCCCGCCGCCGTACCAGAGGAGCAGGGCCACCGCGGCCGCGCCGAGCGCCTCGACGGTGGCGTAGAGCGAGGCGTCGTAGAAGGTGGAGCGGAACTGCCCGCGGCGCAGCGCGCCCGACAGCTCGCCGAACATCTGCCGCTCGCGCGCCTCGCGGGCGAAGAGCTGGATCACGCTCATGCCCTGGAGCGACTCCTGCAGGAACGCGTTCATGCGGGCGAGGCGGGTGCGCACCACCCGGTAGCTGTCGCGCGCGCGGATCCGGAAGTAGCCGGCCGCGAGCACGAGCAGCGGGACCAGCGCGAAGGTGACCAGGGCGAGCTTCCAGTTCATCCCCAGCATGATCGCCACGACCCCGGTGAGGGTCACCACGTCGCCCAGGAGCGAGACGAGCCCGCTCGTGAACAGCTCCTGGATCGCCTCACCGTCGTTGAGCAGCCGGGTCATCAGCCGCCCGACCGGGCTCCGGTCGTAGAAGCGCGCGTCCTGCCGCTGCAGGTGCGCGAAGAGGGCCGCGCGCAGGTCGTGGATGACCCGCTGACCGGTGAGCTGGGTGAGGTACGCCTGGGCGGCCCGCAGGACGTAGAGGCCGACGAGCAGGAGCATGAAGAGCAGGGCCACGCGCCCCAGCCCCGGCCAGTCGCGGCGGAGGATGTGCTCGTCGATCGCGATCTTGACCAGGTAGGGCTGGGCCAGCTCGAGCAGCGCCACCGCCGGGAACAGGGCGCAGGTGACCAGCACCAGCCGCGCGTGCGGGCGCGTGAAGGCCCAGACTCGGCCCACGAGGCGCGCGTCGTAGGCCCGGCCGAGGATCTCGTCGTCCGGCTCGGCGTCACGCACTGGCGAGCTCGTCCTCGAGCTGCTGCACGCGCCAGAGCCTCGCGTAGAGGCCGCCCGCGGCCAGCAGCTCGGGGTGACGCCCCTGCTCCACCACGCGGCCCTCGTCGAGCACCACGATCCGGTCCGCCTCCGCGGCCGCCTTGAGCCGGTGGGTCATCAGGAGCGTGGTGCGGCCGCTCGCCGCCGCGCGGAGCGCGCGGGTGATCTCCCACTCCTTGGCCGCGTCCACCGAGGCGAGCACGTCGTCCAGCACCAGGAACGGAGGATCCGCCACCAGCGCGCGCGCCAGCGCCACCCGCTGGCGCTGGCCGCCCGACAGGGTGAGCCCGCGCTCGCCCACCACCGTGTCCCAGCCGGCCGGCAGCGCGCCCAGGTCGTCGGCCAGGCCCGCGGTGCGGGCCACCTCCGCGAGCCGCTCCGGGCCCGCGTGCTCGTCGGCGAGGCGTACGTTGTCGCGCAGCGGGCGCGAGAACAGGAACGATTCCTGCGGCACGTAGCCCACCGAGCGGCGCAGCGGACCGAGCGGGAGGTCCAGCACGTCGCGCCCCCCGATCCACACCGTGCCGCGCGGCGGCTCGTAGAGCCGGCAGAGCAGGGTGCCGAGCGTCGACTTGCCGCTCCCGGTGGGCCCGACCACCGCCACCACCGAGCCCGCCGCCACCACGAACGACACGTCCCGCAGGGCGGGGCCCCGGTCGTCGTAGGCGAACGTGAGCCCCCGGAACTCGAGTGTCCCGTTGGGCAAGAGCGCGGCCTCGCCTCTATCGGGATCCGGACTGCCGGGCAGGAGCCTGGGAGGCTCTTCTGACGCGTTCTTCTTCATCTGCGGGGGCCCAGAAATGGCCCCCGCACTCCCCCAGTCCGCGGACCGCCCGTCCGCGTCGGATAAGCCGCCGGGGCTCTCGTGCGGCCGAGAATCCAAGATCTCCGTCACCCGCTGCATCGCCGCCAGTCCGCGCTGGATGCTGGCGAGCGTCCAGCCCAGCGCGACGGTGGGCCACGCGAGCTGGGCCAGGTAGCCGTTGAAGGCCACGAACGAGCCCAGCGAGATGCGCCCGTCCACCACCGCCTTGCCGCCCAGCCAGAGGACGATCAGGGCGCCCACGCCCGAGACCAGGCCCATCAGAGGCCAGGACACCGACTGGGTGCGGGCCAGGGAGAGGTTGCGCGTCCGGTACTCCGCGTTGAGCCGGGCGAACTCGGCGATCTCGCGCTCCTCCATGGTGTAGGCCCGCACCACCGCCATGCCGGTGAGGTTCTCCTGGGCCTTGGCCGACAGCGCGCCGAGCTGCTCCTGCACCGCGGTGGAGCGCACCTCCACGTCGTGATTGAAACGCTTGGCGATCACGACCAGGCCAGGGAACGGCGCCATCGCGAACAGGGTCAGCCACGGGTCGATCGTCCACATGGCGCCGAGGGTACCCACGAACGCGAACAGGGTGCCGATCAGCATCACGCCGCCGAAGCCGGCGAGGGCGCGCAGGGCCGAGATGTCGTTCGACGCGCGCGACATCAGGTCGCCGGTGCGGTTGGCGTGGTAGAAAGCAGGCGGCAGCGTCAGCAGGCGCGCGTACAGCGCGGTACGGAGATCGTGCTCCACCCACTGCCCCGCCCCCAGGATCGCGAAGCGCGAGCCGAGCCGGGCCACGCCGTGACCCGCCGCGAGCGCGAGGATGAGGAGCACGAAGGGGGCCACGTGCGCGGCGGCCCCGTCGCGCTCGAGGGCATCCACCGCACGCTTGACCGTCCACGGGATGCTGACCGACATGACCGTCGCGAGGAGCAGGCACGCGGCCCCGCCCAGGTAGCGCAGGCGGTAGCGAAGCAGGTACGGCAGGAGGCGTCTGAACGAGGACACGAGCCAGTATAGACCAGCGGCCGGCGCGCCGCGCCGGCGGGGACGGCGCTAGCTGGCGGGGATGGCCGGCGCGCCGTCGCGGTACGGACGGAGCGCGGCGTAGATCGCGAAGACGGTGGGCGCGGCCACGCCGTGACGCTCCGCGAGCCGCAGCACGTGGCCGTGGAGGGCCTCGAGCTCGAGCCGCTTGCCGTGGGTCAGGTCGTGGTGCAGCGAGGAGGAGGCGGTCGGGGCCACCGCGTCGAGCATCTTCAGGCCCTGCGCGAGCTGCCCGTCGTCCACCGGGGCGCCGGCGGCGCGCCCGACCGCGACGATCTCGGCCCCGATCCGCCGGTACAGCTCGCGCACCTCGGGCAACGCCCGCACCACCCCGGCCGGGCAGCGGGTGATGGCGGTCACGCCCGCGTGGGTGGTGAGGAAGACGTACTTGTCCCAGAGGGCGCGCTCGACGTCGGGCACCAGCTCGGTGGGGATCTCCGCCTTGCGGCACGCGGCCAGGAACGCGCGCGCGCGATCCGTCTCGCGCCCGTCCATCTCGCCGAAGGTCATGTGCCCGCCGAAGGTGTGCCGGATGATCCCGGGGGCCTCGATGGTCGCGAAGACCCGCACCGCGCCGCCCAGGACGTGGCCGGGCCCCAGCACCCGCGCCAGCGTCTGCTCGTTGTCGACCCCGTTCTGGATGGAGAGCACGCCGGTGTGCGGCCCGATCACCGGCCGGATCAACGCGGCGGCTTCCTCGGTGTCGAACGACTTCACGCAGAAGAGCACGAGGTCCGCGGGCGGCAGGCCGTCGAGGCGCTCCACCGCGGGGGCCCGCACCACCCACTCCCCTTCGCTGGCGGAGCGGATCCGCAGGCCGCTCGCCGCGATGGCGGCCAGGTGCGCGCCGCGGGCCACGAACGTCACGTCCTCCCCCGCGCGCGCGAGCTTCGCGCCGAAGTAGCCGCCGGTCCCGCCCGAGCCCATCACCACGATACGCATGCGCGCCATGCTGCGAGAGGCGCGGCGGGTTGTCAAGCGGCGCCGTGGTACTCTCGAAGTCCGTGAGCGAGGCCTTTCGCGAGGTGGCGGTCGACGCGGCACTGCGCGCGGGCGCCTTCCTCCGCTCCCGGTTCGGGAGCCGTCCCGCCGTCGCCTACAAGGGCAGCCCCACCAACCTGGTGACCGAGATGGACCGGGGCGCGGAGGCGATCATCGTCGAGGCCATCCGCGCGCGCTTCCCCGACCACGCCATCCTGGCCGAGGAGAGCGGCGCGCTCGCCGGCTCGCCGGGCCACCGCTGGATCGTGGACCCGCTCGACGGGACCACCAACTACGCGCACGGCCTGCCGATCTACGGGGTGTCCATCGGCCTCGAGATCGACGGCGCGATCGCGGTGGGCGTGGTCCACGACCCGAGCCGCGAGGAATGCTTCGTGGCGGTGCGCGGCCGCGGCGCCACCTGCAACGGCGCGCCGATCCGGGTCTCGGCGACGCCTCGCATGGCCGAGAGCCTTCTCGGCACGAGCTATCCCAACGACATCCGCGCGGCGCCCCGCGACAACCTCGCCGAGCACGGTGCGCTGATGCACCGCTGTCGCAGCGTGCGCTCCATCGGCTCCGCGGTGCTCGGCCTGGCCGCGGTGGCCGCGGGCCGGCTCGACGGCTACTGGGAGCAGCGGCTCGGTCCGTGGGACGTGGCGGCGGGGGCGCTCCTGATCCGCGAGGCGGGCGGCGTGGTCACGTCCGTCCACGGTGGGCCGCTCGACCTGGGCGCCCCGTCCATCACCGCCTCGAACGGCGCCATCCACCCCGAGATGATCGAAGCCCTCAAGGAGGTCGCGTCCCGCCGATGAGCGATGCCCAGACGTCCCGGCCGGTGCACGTGCGCACGATTCGGGTCGAGGTCGCGCGGGCCGGTCCGCACGAGCTCGACGTCACCGCGACCCTGGTCGACGAGCGGCCCGGGGACAACTCCGAGTGGTTCGGGTCCACCCCGCCGCCGGTGATCCACGACATGCGGCTCGGCCTCCGCGTGCGCCATCCGGACCTCGTGATCACCGCGGTGCGGAGCGAGATGGCGTCGCATCCCTACACCATCTGCCCGGAGGCGCTGCCGCCGCTCGGTCAGCTGGTCGGCCTCTCGATCGCGCGGGGATTCACCCGCGAGGTCAACGAGCGCTTCGGGCGGCAGCGCGGCTGCGCCCACTTCACCGCGCTGATCCACGCGATGGCTCCCGCGGTGCGGCAGGGCGCCGGAGCGGCCTTCCCGGAGCCGGCGCGTCCGATCGCGATGGATCCGTGGTTCGTCAACACCTGCCAGGCCTGGCGCGAGGAGGGACCGCTGCACCGGCTGATCCGGGCCGGCGACGAGGCGGGACTGCGCGCGCTCTCCGCCTTCCCGCCCGATCCGGACGAGACGCGCTAGAGGCCCCGCACCGGCCACCGCCGGTCGCCCAGGACGAGGACCGCCGGCCGCCCTGCCTCGCCGGGCTCGACCAGCTGCAGGAGCTGGTAGGTCGCGGCGCGGTCGAGGCGCGCGGTGAAGTGCCCGTCCTTCACGCGACAGCGCGGGATGCCCCGCTCGTCCACCGCGAGCGTCTCGACCGAGAGCGGCTCGCGACCGAGATCGTTGCGGGTAGCCACCAGCCCGTCGCCCTCGCGCTCCACCCTCACGATCACGAACGGAGCGTCCTCCACCTCGACCGGCACGCGCACGGGCCCGATCTGCAGATAGTGGCCCCGATCGTCCACCTGGAGATTCTCGCGCAGGCTGGCCAGGATGCCGGCGTGGGTCACCTCCGCGTCGTCGTGGAACCACGCGCCCTCCCGGTCGATGCGCAGGCGAGGCAGCGTCCAGGTCGACGGGTCGGGGACGGGCGGAGACGTCACGGGAAGCCGACCGCGCAGAAGGTCACCGCCCCCTCCGGATCGGGCCACTGGCGATACTGCAGCAGCCGACCGGGGCCGGTGGGCAGGAGCCGGAGCAGCGAGTAGATCGGCGACAGCCCGCAGATCCGGCGGGCGTCGCGATCGGCCGCCACCTGGGCGAAGAAGCCGCGGGCGTCCCCGGCCACCACCGACTCGAGCATGGTCCGGTCCGCGCGCTCGACCGCGGCCAGCGACGCGTCCGTATTCTGATCGGGGTCGCCGAATCGCGGACCGACGTGCGCGAGGTCCACCCCGGCCACCAGGCACACCCGTCGGGTCGAGGCGGCAATCGCCTCGCGGAGGGCGTCGAGGAAGCGGGGCACGCGCCGGTCTCCCTCGGGTTCGGTGCCCGCCCAGACCGCCTCGTGCAGGTAGGAGGCGAGCACGGGCAGGATGGTGAACGGGCGCCGCCCGCCCAGGAGGGACTGGAGCATCACCGCCTGGAACTCGATGGAGTGCTCCGCGCGGTGCGCGGGCTCGGAGGCCAGGAGATCCTGGCCCGCCCGCCGCCCGAGCGCGTCGTAGAAGTCGCGGTCCACGGCCACGGGACCGAGCGGCGTGTCGTACGGCTTGAGCGTGACCGCGAACGGATCGGCCATCCCGGCATGACAGGTGCCGAGGATGACGAACAGATCCGCGTCGGATCGCTCGAGCACCTCCTGATAGGCCCACGCGTACGTCGGCCCCCCGCGGTGGAAATCGATGTGGGGAGCGATCAGGGCCGAGAGACTGCCCGGCCGCGGCGCCGGCGCGACCGCGGGCGGGCCCGGGCCGTCGGCGTGGGCGAAGAAGCCGGCGATCTGGGCGCGCAGCGCGGCGGCCTCCCCGGCATAGGCGCCTCCCGCGTGCGCGGCGGCGCGCACCGGGCTCCGCCGGAACGCGTCCTCGGTCGCGCGACGGCGCGCCGTGAATCGCTCGCTCTCCAGGAAGCCCGCGTCGTCGAGCTGCTCGACCAGCGTGGCGATCTGCTCGACCGACGGCGCCTCGCCGTGGCGGCGGCGCAGGACGTCGCGGATCACCTCGATCGGATGCTCGCCGTCGAAGAGCGAGACTAGGTCGAGCAGCGGTCCGGGCAGCACCGCGATCTGGTCGGTGAAGCCGGCGGGGTCTCGCAGCGCGATGCAGCGCTGGCCTTCGTGCTGGACCGGAAAGGCCTCGATCGCCCGCAGGCGTGGATTGCCGGCGCGGGTCACTCTGCTTCGAGGTAGTTCAGAGCCGACGCGACGTAAATCTTCGCGGCCTCGACGATCTGATCCGCCGAGACCCACTCGTCGATCTGATGCGGGATCAGGCGGTCGCCCGGCCCGCAGGTGACGATCGGGATGCCGAGCTGCATCCGGAGGATGGTGCCATCGGTCGAGCCGGGGACCCCGCCGTATCGCGGCGCGCGTCGGGCGGCCTGCTTCACGCCGCGGACCATCGCCTCGACCAGGGCCTCGGAGCGATCGACCTTCGTGGCCAGCCGGAAGGCGTTCACCGGCTCCCACTCCACCTTGACGCCCGGCTGGCCGGCCGCGACCTCGCGGCAGATGGCCTCCAGCTCGGCGCGGACACCGTCGTCGTCGATCCCGGGGGTCAGGCGGATGTCGAACGTGGTCTCGGCCACCGCGGGGATCACGTTGGATTGCGGCACGCCGACCCGGGGCGGCGGGCCCTGGACGATGGTCGGCGTCACCGTGGGCGGTCTCAGGTAGCGGCTCTTCTCGCAGGCCTTCCGCAGCCGCCGCTCGAGTCCGGGCGCGGCGGCGAGCAGGCGTCCGAGGCCCGCGATGGGGTTGATGCCCGCCTCGGGCATGGCGCCGTGGGCCATCTTGCCGCGCACCCGGAAGCGCGCCCACACGACGCCGCGCTGCTCGAGGCAGAGCTCGTTGTCCTCCGGCTCGCAGATGATGGCGGCGTCCAGCTCGCGGCCGACCTCGGTGGTGCAGAGGTGGCGCACCCCGATCATGCCGTCTTCCTCGTCGACCAGCGCCCCCACCACGAGCTTGCCCCGGAGCGCCACGCCGGCGCGCTTGAAGGCCGCCGCGGCGACCATGGCGGCGGCCAAGCCGCTCTTCATGTCGGCGGTGCCGCGACCGTAGATGCGGCCGTCGACGAGATCGGCCCCGAAGGGCGGGTGCGACCACTCCGCCGGATCGCCCTCGGTCACCACGTCGGTGTGGCCCTCGAGGAGCAGGCTCTTCTGCCCGGGCCGCTTCTCGCCGAGGGAGCCGATGACGTTGGGGCGCCCGGGAGCGACCGGCTGGATCATGACGTCGAAGCCCTCGCGGCGGAGCCACGCCTCCACGAGGGCCGCGACCCGGGCCTCGGTGGCCTCGGGATCGCCGGGACGGTACACGCTGGGGATCCGGACGAGCGAGCGGGTGAGCTCGACCACCTCGTCCGCGTCGATCTTGCGGAGGACCTGCGACAGCGCGGTCACAGCGGGAAGCGGGCTATTCCAGCGGGAAGGACAGGATGATCGCGTCGAGCCGGATGACGCGGTGCTCCTCGCCCGAGATATAGAAGTAGTGGCCCTCCACCTCCTCGGGGTTCTCCTCGAAGGCGACCACCGAGCGAACCGGCGGCATGTCGCGGAAGGCGTTGGCCCCCTCGTCGAAGCCGTCGCCACGGCCCACCACCTCGCCGTAGCGAATCGGCGAGCCCTTCGGACAGTGCACCCGTACGTCCGCAGGGGGCTCGGCCATCAGTCGAACGAGGAGGTTGATGCCGTAGACCTGGAACTGAATATCGGGCATGGGACCCTCTGATGGTGGATTTGTTCGATCATACCACAACCGCTGGTTCCCGAATCCGGGGGTCAGGGCGCGATGCCGGGCAGGGCCCCCTGCTCACCGTGACGCTCGATGCCCTCGAGCTTGCCCTCGAGCCGGCCCAGGCCCGCCGCCGCGTCGTCGTACTTGTTGCGGGCGTTGGTGAGGTGGCGGCCCACCACGTCGAACGCCTCCCGGAACTTGTCGAGGTCCCCTCGAAGGCGGCCGAGCCGGGCCTGGATCTCCTGGGCGTCCCGCTCGATGCGCAGGCCCCGCAGCCCCAGCACGATGACCCGAAGGTAGGCGTAGAAGGTGTTGGGGGAGACCGGCACCACCCGGCGGGCCAGCGCGTAGGCGGCGGGCGAGTCCTCCTCGCTCTCGTCCCGGACGATGATCTCGTAGTAGATGTTCTCGGCCGGGATGTACATGAGCGCGAAGTCGAAGGTGCCCTCGTCCGGCAGGATGTACTTCTTGGCGATCTCGTCGACGCGGTTCTTGACGTCGCGCAGGAAGGCGCGGCGCAGGGGGCCGCGCTTGTCCTCGTCGGTCTCGTCGAGGACTCGCCGGAAGTTCTCCAGGGGAAACTTCGCGTCGACCGGGACGATCCGCTCGCCGATGCGGATGGCCGCGTCGACCCGGTCGCCGGTGGCGAAGGCGTGCTGCAGCGCGTACTGCTCGCGCGGGAGCATCTGGGCGAGGAGATTCTCGAGCAAGGTCTCCCCCACCCCGCCGCGGATCTTGGGCGACTTGAGCAATTGCTCGAGGCCCGCGATGTCGCGCCCCACGTCGAAGACGCGCTGGGTCACCTCGCCGAGCTTGCCGAGGCTGCCCTGCACCGCGCCGACCACCTGCCCGACGTGCTGGAGCTGCTGCTGGACGCCGCTGCCCACCTGTCCCATCTGCTGGGTCATGTGGTTGGCGAACTGGTGGAGCTCGTCCTTGACGGTGGCGAGGGTCTCGCTCCTGGCCTGGTGGGCCTCGGCCCGCGCGGCCTGGATGTCGCGCTGCAGGAGCAGCAGGGCCTGATCCGGCTGCTGCCGGGCCGCCTCGAGCGCGCCGAGCCGCGCGACCGCGCGCCAGAGGGCCCACGCGGTGACCCCGAGCAGCAGAGCGAGGGCGGCCACCAGCACCCACACCCAGGCCGCGGTCACCGGCGCGCTCCTCGCCCGCGCCAGTGGCGACACACCGGCCGCAGCCGGCACGGGACGCACACCACCGGGTCCCGGCGATCCAGGCACTGGCCGGACATCCGGGTGTGGCAGAGGGAGAAGTCGTACTTCACCGGATCGACCGGATCGAGCCGGCGCAGCCCGGTCGTGATCTCCTCGGCCATCTTCCAGTTCCGGCTGCGGCGGCGGGTGAGCCCGAGCGAGCGGGCCATGTTCTCGATGTGGGTGTCCACCGGGATGAGCAGCGCGGCGGGCGGGATGTCGGTCCAGAGGCCGAAGTCCGGCGCCTCCCGGCGGACCATCCACCGGAGGAACAGCAGCATTCGCTTGCAGGCGCCGCCAGTCGAGGGGCGCGGGAACCAGTGCCGGTAGCCGTACGAGAGCCGGTTGCGCGGGAAGACCGCGGAGAGGTCCTGGGTCAGGAAGGCGTCGACGAAGCGCTCGAGCGCCGCGCCCACGTGGACGTCGCCGGGCGAGAAGCCGGCGCGGAAGCAGCTCCCGAGCGAGCCGTGGCGGATCAGGACCCGCTGCGTCGCAAGGCAGAAGGCGGCGAGGTCGCGGGGCCGATTGAATCGGTAGCGGAAGTCGGCGAAGCGCGCCGCGTGCTTGGCCGGGTCGAAGCCCAGCACGAAGCGCGCGGGGGAGTCGCCCATGCGCGCCAGCGCCCAGTCGACCCACGGCGCGAAGAGATCCACGCGTCCGTAGGCCATGCACGAGGCCAGGAGCGCGACGACCTCGCGATCGGCGGGCTCGGGATACCGCAGGGGAAAGCGGATCGCGTCCAGGTCGGCACGGGCGGCCCAGTCGAACTCGCGGTAGAGCCGCTCGAGGGGCTCCTGGAGCCGGGGCGTTGCGGTCATCTTCGCGGCTGATTCTAGCACGGTCCCTTGTCCCGCCCGGGCGGGCGCTGTTATCATCGCCCCGCCGCGCGGCGGCCCCCGGCGGCAGAGGGGATCACTCGATGCTCAAGATCGGGATCGTGGGGATGGGCGTGATCGGGCGGCGCGTCGCGGACGCGGTGGCCCGCGGCATCGCGGGCACCACGCTGGTGGGCGTGAGCGTGCGCGAGCCGGCCACCGCGGCC
>Ga0310810_10004560_pt1 | contig 15351 bp, 10 predicted proteins | sample NCmetagenome_FD_207641 | JGI IMG/M metagenome (GOLD analysis project Ga0310810, IMG submission 207641) | Soil microbial communities from experimental microcosm in Duke University, North Carolina, United States - NC | ecosystem: Engineered > Artificial ecosystem > Soil microcosm > Unclassified ...
AGGTGGTTTACGGGAGCAACAACTGGGGCACCCGGATTTACGGAGTCGCGCCCGAGTATATGACCATTCGCGACATTCGCATCGAGGAAGGCGAGTCCTTCACCTCCGAGGATGTCAAGTCCACCAACAAAGTAGCGCTGCTTGGCAAGACCGTGGTCGATAGCCTGTTCGCGGGCGAAGATCCGATTGGTAAGATCATACGCATCCGCAAGGTGCCTTTCACCGTGGTCGGAACCATCGTGCCCAAGGGTCAGAATGCCGCCGGGCAGGATCAGGACGACATGATCATCATGCCCATCACCACTGCCAAGAAAAAAGTGATGGGCGGCGGGCGGCAAAACAGTTGGGCGCAGGTCGGCCAAATCCTGGTGCAGGCGAGGGATGGACGGAATCAAAACGCCATGGATGAGATCGAGGCGCTGCTGCGCCAGCGCCACCGGCTGCAGGCGACCGAGGATAATGATTTCCAGGTCCGCAGCCTGGAAGAAATGGCGGCGGCGCAGGAGCAGGCCACCCAGATCATGGGCCTGCTGCTGGCCTCCATCGCCTCGGTGTCTCTGATCGTGGGCGGCATCGGGATCATGAACATCATGCTGGTGTCGGTGACCGAGCGCACCAAGGAAATCGGCCTGCGCCAGGCGGTGGGAGCCAAGACCAACGATATTCTGTCGCAGTTCCTGGTGGAGGCCGTGTCGCTCTCCTTACTGGGGGGCTGCCTGGGGATTGCCATGGGAGTTTTAGCCAGTTTCGGAATCTCCTACTTTGCCGGATGGAGTACGCTGGTGAGTCTGCCGTCAATCCTGGCGGCGTTTTTCTTCTCGGCGCTGGTGGGCGTATTCTTCGGCTTCTACCCTGCGCGGAAGGCAGCTCTGCTCGATCCCATCGAAGCCCTAAGATATGAGTAATCCCCGATTTCGCACGCTGGAATACCGAATCCGGACACTTCGGACATATCTGCAATCTGTGTTTTCAGTACGGTAGCGCTGGTGGCCGATGTGCAATGCCAGCCCATGTCCAACACAAGCAAAAGATGCGCGGATGAAACCAAGCGTCCCGCGAGAACGTTAGTAACTCTTTCGAGGTAAACGAAAGCCATGAAACAATCGAAATCCTTCATCGCCCTGCTGTGTGTGCTGCTGATGGCGGCGCCCGGCGCGTATTCCCAGCAGCTCAATGACCGCGGACCCACCTTGAGCACCGAGAGTGCACACTGGTATTCCGGCTTCACGAAAAACTACCAGAGCAAGTATGTGCCGCCCATCAACCTCTCCAATAGCGGCCGCGCCGATTCCCTGATCCGTTCCGGAAACCTCTACCTGTCGCTATCCGACGCTATCGCGATGGCACTCGAGAACAATATCGACATCGAAGTTTCCAGGTACTTGTATCCTCTGAGTGATACCGCATTAATGAGCGCCCAAGCCAGTAACGGAGCGGGTGTGAGCTACGATCCGGCCCTTACGAGTACCATCAACTGGGGCCACAACGCTACCATTCAGACCAATGCGATCACGGCCGGCGGAAAGTCGGTCAACAGTGGTGATACGCGTGTCCGAAACTTTGGTATTCAACAAGGATTCGCCACCGGCGGAACAGCCACGCTGGGATTCAATAACACCATTTCGACAAACAACAACATTAACCAGATCTTCTACCCTTCCTATACTTCCGGCTTGAGTCTGCAGGCATCCCAGCCCCTGCTGCAAGGTTTCGGCCTTGCCTATAACCGGCGCAATATCCGGATTGCCAAGAACAATCTCAGAGTGACGGACTACCAATTCGAACAGCAAATCAACACCACGCTGAATACGGTGATTTCGACGTATTGGAATCTGGTCAGCGCCGCTCTCGCGGTGGACGTTGCGCAGCAAACCCTGCAGCAAGCGCAAAGACTGATGAGCGACAACCAAAAGCAACTGGACATTGGGACCATGGCGCCGCTGGACGTCCTTCAAGCCAAGCAACAAGTGTCAACCAGCGAGACCAGTCTGATTACCGCTCAAACACTGGTCGAGCAATACGAGGTAAGTCTGAAGAATCTTCTGAGCCGTAACGGGTTGGCGAGCGCTTCTCTAGCGAATGTGCACGTCATTCCGACGGACCGCATTACCGTTCCGGATGTCGAACCGATTCAGCCGGAACAGGACGTAATGGACAAGGCGCTCGATCGCCGTCCGGAATTGGCGCAACAGCGCCTTCAACTTGAAAACTCCAAGATCAATCTGACCGGAGCCCACAATGCTCTGCTCCCCCAGCTCAGCCTCACCGGACAGGTTTCGAATCCCGGCGGCGGCGGAATTTTCGATTTTTCAGCGCCTAATATCGATCCGCAGACCGGCCTGCCCAAGGTGAATCCGCTCACCGGAGAGCTCATACCACGTCAGGCGCCCGATCCTAATTTGATCGGCGGCTACGGCAACATCCTTCGTCAGCTCTTCGGTGTTCCTACGGTCAACTACCAAATTGGTTTTACTCTAAACATTCCTCTGCGCAACCGCTCGGCGCAGGCTGCCTATATCACGCAGGATCTGCAACTGCGCCAGACCGAATTGGGTCTCCAGAAGGAAATCAATCAGATTCGCCTGGACGTGCAGAATGCACTGATTGCCGTTAAGAATGCTCGTGCACGCTACCAGTCCTCGGCCGTGGCCAGCGACGTCGCCCGGCAGGTCCTCGAGGCCGAGCAGAAGAAATACGAACTGGGCGCTTCGACCTCTTACGCCGTCGTGCAGCACCAGACCGATCTGGCCAACGCGCGCCAGGCTGAAGTCGCGGCCATATCCGCTTACGCCCAAGCCAAACTCCAGCTCGATCAGGCCACCGGCACGATTCTTGAAAACAACAACATCGTCATCGACGAAGCCAAGAAAGGCCGCCTGTCGAAGACTCCCAGCCCGATCCCGGACGTCGTACCCAATCCGAATGGCAGGGCCGCGGCAACAACTCCGGGCGCAAATACGCCGGTCGCGAACAGATAATTCGTCGTCCCGCGGTCATTCCGGTAACTCTTTCCAGTTTGCAGATCTGCAGGTCACTGCGACTCGGGCGCTTTATTGCTTTTTCATCAATGAGATAAACGTGATGTTCCGAATCGGCACGCGGATTGCTTTCTAGAAGCAGCGTATGACGATGTCGCAGGCTCAAGGAACCCGGTTATCCCCTCTAAAAGCAGTACCCCACTACTTTTCCCACTGACCCCTTCCCTTAACCCCCTGAAACCCCTCATAACCGTGGTTCCTGCAGCCTGTGTAAACAGGCTTTCTTCCGGCCGGTCTCGGGTATAATCGATTAGGTCTTATGCGATCCGGGGCGGCGGTGCGAAGTTTTATAGTGTTTTTTATCGTGCTGGCTCTCGCCGTCGCGCAGCAGCCGCCCCAACCCATCCGCGTTCAGGTGAACGAAGTCGTGGTTCCTGTCACCGTGACGGACGAGAAGGGGCGCTTCGTAGCCGATCTGGAACAAAGCGATTTCAAACTTTTCGATCAAGGCAAGGAACAGACCATCCGCTACTTTAACCGCGAACGCAACCAGCGCGTGGTGGTCGGCTTCCTGGTGGATCTGAGCAACCAAAGCCGCGCCCAATGGAAGAGCCTCCAGGACGCCACCACCGAACTGGTCCTCAATCTCCTGCCCGGCGACAAAAAATACGCCGGCTACCTGATCGGCTACGGCAATGAGGCCGAGCTGATGGTCAATACCACTTCGGATGCCGATCCCATTGTCCAAAAACTCCTGAAACTCTCGCCCAGTGGCGGCTCGGCTTTCTACGATGCCGTTTATATGGCTTGCGTCAGCCGCAAGCTGGTGGAAGGCGAGCCTGTGGATCCGCGCCGGGTCATCGTGGTGATCGGCGACGGCCACGATAACGCCAGCACCCACACGCTCGATCAGGTGATCGAGTTGGCCCAGCGTTACCAAGTCACTATCAATGCCATGAGCACGGATGCTTACGGCTTCACCAGCGATTCCGGCAAGAATCTGGTTCGCATGGCCGAGGAAACCGGCGGCCGTGTGGAATATCCGCTGATGAACGTCTACAAGGACGTGCCGGGATTCCTCTCCCAGCCTTCCGACGAAGGAAACTACCAGCTCAAGGTGGGGACTGGCGGTTATACCGCAGCTATCCTGGGATCGATTTACCGGTCGATTCAAAACATTGCCGGCGAAATCACCGTGCAGTACGTTCTTCGGTATGTCCCCAACGAGACCGACGAGACGCGGGTGAAACGCACCATCGAGGTCAAGGTCGATATACCCAACGTCGTCGTCCGGGCCCGCACGTACTATTACCCGTTTAGTCCGTAGAGCAAAGTGCTGCGGACTATGCCATGATTCCACGGAACATGGCTGTTGCCGTCACCCAGCTCGCGCGTGTGTTCATCCTGCAAGTGGTGATGCCTGGAAACGCGCCCATGAGCGCCGGCGTGCTGCTCGAGGACCCCGCAAGTAATCGCCTGTACCTGCGATTGCGCCGCGATTGGGAGGTGATCGCCCCGGCCGAAGCGGAGCTTCTTTCCGAGTTGGAATTCGACTTGGCGGCCAAAGCCCAGGAGCTCGGCGCGGCACGGGTTCTGGATCACCTGCAAGACACGCTTTCCAACACACTGACGATTTCCGAACCTCGACGGGTGCTGGTCGAGGATTTCGATCGAGCCGTGCAGCGTTTGTATCGCGAGCATGTGCACGCCACGGTCCGCCCGTTCGTAACGCATCTACCGCGCTATTCGCTGGCGGTGGCCGCGGGAAAGTTCCTGGAGAACCAGGAAGTTTCTGAAGAAGGCTGGGAGGAGGCGCCCCTTGGTTTGACGCCCACCCCCGCCATGTTCGTGGCGCACATCGCCGGACGCTCGATGGAGCCTCGCATCCCCGACGGCAGCCTGTGCGTGTTCCGCGCGGGCGTGACGGGGTCCCGCGAAGGCCGCCTGATGCTGGTGGAGGATATGATCGGCGGAGCGGGCGAGCACCACACCGTGAAGCGTTATCACAGCCGCCAGAGCCAGCATCCCGACGGGACATGGCAGCACGATGCCATCCTGCTCGAGCCGCTGAACCCGGAATTCGAAGCCTGGGAGCTCAATCCCGAGGAAGATCGCTTCCGCATCGTGGCCGAATTCGTCCAGGTACTCTACTAGAGTGAAATCCGTCTGTTGGATCGTGCTGGCCCTTCTGACGGGCCTAGGGCTCTACGGATTCCTTCAGGAACATCTATGGGCCCAATCCATGTGGAGCGAGTCGGGCGGCGCGCGCTTTCTGGCGTACACAGCCGCCTTTGGGAGCGTCGCGGGACTGATCCTATGGCTGAGCCCCCGCTGGCTCTTTGCGATTGTGGCGGCAGCCGCCGTGCTCTATACGGCCTGGTGGACCGGACCGGTGGCGCCGCTCGCCGTGCTGTATTTCCTTGGGTCGTGCTGGTGCCTGGGACGGTTATGGGCGCGCGATGAAAATCCAGCCACGGCGACGCTGCTCGGCGCAGCTGTGTGGATGTTCGCGGTGTGGCTTGCGCTGCACTTTCCGGTGAACACGCGCGCCGTGTACGCGGTGGCGCTACTGCTCCCGTATGTAGTGAACTACCGTTCGATTACTGTCGCGGCCCGGCAGATCCGGATGGAGCGGACGGAAGCGGCGGCCCTGGCCCTACTGCTCTTTATCCTGATCGCCCACCTTCTGGTTGCCCTCAAACCCGAAGTCAGCGCCGACGGACTCTCCATGCATCTGGCTCTGCCCATGGCGGTGGCACACGAGGCCCGCTGGGCATTCGACTTTCGAATGATGAGTTGGGCTTTGATGCCGGCCGGAGCCGACAGCCTGTATGCGGCGGCCTACTTGCTCGGCGGCGAGAGCGCCGCACGTCTGCTCAACTTTGCGTTTCTGACGATCATCTGCACGCTGCTGGCGCACGGCGTCCGGCGCTGGGTTTCGCCGGCGCAGTCCTGGCTTATGACCGCGCTGTTCGCTTCGACACCCCTGGTGCAACTGGTTACGGGATCGCTGTTTGTCGAAAACGTATGGGCCGCTCTGCTCCTGGCAGCGACGCTGGCACTCGCCGGCTACGTCGAATCCGCCCAGCCAGGCAGGGTGTTCGTCACGGCCATTCTCGCCGGTGCCGCCATGGCCGTCAAAGTAATCGCGGGCGCGTTTGTAGCGCCCCTCGTCATCATCGCCACGGTTGCGGTGTTCCGCAAGCGCGCGTGGAAAGCAGGCCTTACCGCCGCCGCACTTCTGACCTTATTCGCGGCGCCTCCCTACGTCTACGCGTTCGCCAAAACCGGAAACCCAGTCTTCCCCTTCGCCAACCGCGTGTTCCGGGCTCCCCACTTCGACACCGAGAAATCGTTCTCCGATCCCCGCTTCACCACCGCGCTTTCCTGGAAGACACCTTATGAGATCACGTTCCGTTCCAAGACGTACCTGGAGGCGCAAGGGGGGGCCGGTGGATTTCAATACTTCCTCTTACTGGTTCCCGCGCTTTTGTGGGCGCGCCGCAGAGAGCAGTGGATCATCGTCGCCGTCGCGGGGATCGGCGCCGGGATCGTCCTCAACGTGGTGCCCTACCTGCGATATCTTTATCCGGCCTTGCCGCTGGCTTCGTTGGCGATCGCCTGGCTGGCTGCGGAAGCGCCCGCCGCCGCCGGATCCTCGGGGTTGCTTGCCCTGATCGCCTTGAACCTCTGGTTTCTGCCCTCCTCCGGCTGGTACAACAACGATTTTGCTCTGTTCCGCCATTCTGAGATCGGGGCCTACGTGGAACGCATGGCGCCCGTCCGAGTCCTGATCGACGATTTGAACCGCCGCGCGCCAGGCCAGCCGGTCGCGTTCTTTTCGACGGACCAGACAGGAGGGCTCAACGGACCTTCCTACACCGACGGCTGGCATAGCGAGCGTTATTGGAGCCGGGTCCAGCAGGCGCGAACTTCCCGGGAGGTGGCAGTGTTTCTGAGCGGACTGGGGGTGCACTACATTGTTGCTCCGGACTCGCGGCGCGGCGGTAATACGCCGGTCGAGTTGTTCCTGCGGCAGTGGCTGGAGCCAGTACGGATGCCGGTCGGTCCGCTCGGGCTCTTCCGAATGCGGGACCCCTCGGCGATACCTGATACCAGCCCCTTTGCTCCCGGCCGTCGCTACGATGACACCGAGGAGCGCATCCAGTACACCGGCTCCTGGCTGCACGACCTCCAGTTTCCGGAGTCGTCCGGCCAGTCGATCACCTACTCCGAGAAGCCTGGAAATCAATTCCGCATCGATTTCACCGGCAGCGCCATCACCTACATTTTCACCGAAGCCCTGAATCGCGGAATCGCCGAGGTGCGGATTGACAATCGGCCCCCGGTGCGCATCAACCAGTATTCCCGTCAGACGCTGTGGCAGTCGGCGCGCCGGTTCGATGGGCTCGACCCAGGTTCGCATAGCGTGGAAGTTCGCGTATCGGGGGAAAAAGATCCGCGGTCGTCCGGAGTATTCGTCGACCTGGATGCGTTTGAAGTGGAACGCTAGGTCCCGCCAACAGGTCTAACATAGTAGGTATGCCACGCGTGAGTATCCGATTTCTGACGATTCTCCTTCTGGCCACTCTGCCCCTCACGAGCCTGGCCCTCGGTGCGGACGATTACACCGGTCCGCGACCGCCCAAAGGAGACGTACTGTACCTGGTTCACGCTTCCAGCCTGGTTCCCACCGAGACCGCGGAAGCACAGCAGGAGGGTAAGAACAACGATACGTTTTCGGTCTCAGGTGCGGCTTCCTCCGCGCGGACCCCGTTAGCCGAGCCCATCTTTCTGCTGCGCAGCGAAAAGATCAAACCGGATGCCCTGGAGTTATACCGCTTCGAGGTGAAGAACGGGCGCCGCCAGCTCACCCTATCGAAGAAGCGGTCCGAAAAGGCGGGGCCGTTTCATCTCTCTATCACCAAGCTCGATAAGGACTTGTATCGTGTGGAGGCAGACGAAGCCCTGGAGAATGGAGAATACTCGCTTTCGCCCAATGGCTCGAACGCGGTGTTCTGCTTTCAGGTCTATTAAGTAGCCCAATCGAGTAACTTCGGGACCTGCTAAAATCACCTATACATCTGTTTGCCGGAGTACCGTCGCCTGGCCCTTCCAACTGAACAAGCCAAGTCGCTCCCTGAAAAGGACTCGTCCGCCCTGTTCGGGCGCATCTTCAAGGCCTTCCAGTTTCGCGATTTCCGCCTGATGTGGACCGGTGCCTGCACCTCCCAGATCGGGACCCAGGTGCAGACCGCCGCGCAGGCCTGGCTGGTCTACGACCTCTCGGCCAACTCCTCGTTCTTCCTGGGATTGGACCAGTTTCTGGGCCAGATCCCGATCGTCTTCCTGGCCCTGCTGGGCGGCGTATTCGCTGACCGCCACGACCGCCGCAAAGTCCTGCTGATGTCGCAGTACGCGCAGATGACCACGGCCTTGCTACTGGCCGTGCTGGTGTTCACCGGCGTCGTGCATGTCTGGCACATCCTGTGCCTATCGGTGGCCGTGGGCATCGCCCAGTCCTTCGGTGGACCGTCTTATTCCGCGCTGGTTCCCTCGCTGTTGCCCAGGGAGCACCTGCAGAACGCGATCGCCCTGAATTCCATCCAATTCAACCTGGCGCGCGTTATCGGGCCGACCATCGGCGGCATCGCCCTGGTCACGCTGGGAGCCGCCTGGTGCTTCGTATTCAATGGGATCTCCTTCGTCGCGGTGATCGTAACGCTGTATATGATTCACACCTTTTTCGTGCCGGCCCCCTCGCGGGAGCCGATTATGGTGAGCATGAAGCAGGGGATTCATTTCATACGCCAGCGGCCGGGCATGGTATCGCTGATCACCCTGGCGTTTTGCATGACGACACTGGGATTCCCCGTGATCGGATTCCTGCCGGTATTCGCCCGGGAGGTTTTCCACAAAGGCCCGCAGACCTTCACGCTGTTCCTGAGTTGCTCCGGTGCGGGCGCGGTCACGGGGGCCTTGATCGTCGCCGCGATCGGCCGCTTGAATCGCCCGGGGCGTTCCGCCATTCTGACGCTTTCCCTACTCGGGGTGCTGACCACCGGATTCGCGCTTTCTCCCTCGGTCCTGGTCTCCTGTATCATGCTGTTTCTGGCGGGCGGGTCGCTGATGGCGGTCTTCTCGATGGTCACGACGCTGGTCCAGATGATCATCCCGGACAACATGCGCGGGCGCGTGATGAGCGTGTACAACCTGGCCCTGCGGGGCGGCGGCCCGGTGGGCAGCCTGATCGTCGGGGCTCTGATCCCGCACTTTACCGCGCCGGTCACCATCGCCTGCGCGGGCGTGCTGCAGGTCGTTCTGGCTATGTATTTTCTCTTTGTGAATCGGCGGGTGGCGGCGCTCTAGGCGCAAATTGCGCGCGTGCTACCCTCGAAGCGTGCGCTTCCGGAAGTTGTGGTGGCTCGCCGCCGGCGTAACGGCGATCTGCGGCGGCCTGCACGCCTTCCAGCGCCCCTTTCGCGAATTTCCCGGCATGGAATACAACGATTTTCCCCTGCCCGCCGACTATCGCGAGCAGACCGAGTTCGTCTTCGCCCGGCTGATGTATCCCGAGGTCCGCTTCAGCGTCGGGTTCGGCCGCCGCACTAGGGGAAACTGGCTGGAAGGCTACACCTACTGGACCCAGGATTACCCGCGCGCCGATCGTCATTTCTTAACAGCGCTACGCAGGCTGTCGAGAATTCATGCGCGCTCCGTCGAACAGCCCGTCAATCTCGACGATGAAGACGACGTTTACAATTGGCCCTGGCTATACGCGGTCCAGCCGGGACATTGGGAGTTGACCGACCACCAGGCCGCCCGCATGCGCGACTTCCTCCTGCGCGGTGGGTTTTTCATGGCCGACGATTTCTGGGGCCAGGACCAGTGGGAAATTTTCGACGCCAGCATGAAGAAGGTTTTCCCGGATCGTGAAATCGTCGACCTGCAGGACAAGGAGGGCATATTTCATTCGGTCTACGATCTGGACGATCGCTACCAGGTGCCCGGCGCGCGCTATCGCTACAGCGGCGTCTCCTATAAGTGCGAAGGCTGCCCGGCGAAATGGCGCGGCATCTATGACGATAAAGGCCGGGTCATCGCCGCCATGACCTTCGACTCCGATCTGGGCGATTCCTGGGAGTTCGCCGACGATCCCAGTTACGACGAGAAGTATTCGGCGCTGGGGATTCGCATCGCGCTGAACTACATCATGTATTCGATGACGCACTAGCCACATGCGCGTATTCCTTGTATTCATGACGCTTCTGGCCGCGCTTCCGGCCCGGGCGGACTGGCTGCGTCTGCGAGGGACGCGTACCGAACTCCTCACGGACGCCGGAGAGAAGGAAGGACGCCGCGCGCTAGGCCGGCTGGAACAGATCCGCGCGATTCTCCCCGCCGGCAACAATGAAAGCAGCCGCGAGTTGCGCGTGGTCCTGTTCGATTCCGAGAAAGAGTTCCGCGAGTACGCCCGCAGCGAGACCACCTCGGGCTTCTATCAAAGCGGCCTCGAACGCGACTATATCGTGACCTACGCCGGCGGTGAACTGTCGCGCGTGGTGACGCATGAGTTCGTGCATTTTCTGCTGAACCAGACCCCTGCGCCGCTGCCGCGCTGGTTTGAAGAAGGCACGGCCGAGCTCTACTCCAACACCCAGATCAATAAGAAGCGTGTGCGCATCGGGAAAGAGATCGAACCGCACATGAACCTGCTGCTCGCCCGGCCCTGGCTCACAGCCCGGGAGATGGCCGCCGAACGGCCGGCGGGACTAGATCAGGAAAAGTCCACGGATCAGGAACAATCCGAAAGCATGTTCTATGCCGAGAGCTGGGCTCTGATGCACATGCTCAATTTATCTCCCAATTATCGCGACCATCTGCCGCAGTTCATTACCCTCTTGGCGAATGGTACGGACCCTCCGGAAGCCTTCCGCACCGCGTTCGGCCGGGATTTCGCGAAAGCGCTTTCCGAGGTGCCGGCGTATCTAAAGAAGATTCGCAGCGTCAAGCTGGACATACCACCGCCCGCTCCGTTCCTGGCAGCGAGGTCCGAACTGTTATCAGATGTCGACAACATGCTGCTGCGCGGTGACGTCGCTCTGCGGCGGGGCCTGGCGGAAAAAGCACGGACCCTGTTGGAGCAGGCCGCGCGGGACCATCCCGATTCGGCCGCCGCCGAAGCCGGCCTGGGAATGCTCGCCATGACTCAAAATCGTCCCGGTGACGCGCGAAGACGCCTGGAACGGGCCTTCCAGCTGGATGACAAAGACGCGACCATCCTGTTCGAATATGCGCTGCTCGAGCGCGATGCGGGAGCCGGCAACGAACGCGTCCGCCAGCTGCTGGAGAAGGTCGTCACGCTGAATCCGAATTTTGGGGAAGCGCAGCTATTGCTGGGAGTGCGTGCCACCGACGACCGAAACTTCGATAAGGCTGTGGCGTATTTGCGCGACGCGGCCCGGCTGCTGCCGCGGCAATCGTACGTATGGCACGCGCTGGCGTACGCGCAGCAGAAACTGGGGCGTTATCCCGAAGCGCTCAATGCCGCGCAGCGTGCGGTTCGCACCGCGTCGACCGACGATCAGGAGCATATGGCGGATGCCTTAAGAGACTCTTTGCGCGATGAAGTGTTGGGCAAACCCGCCCGCTAACGGGCCTCTACTGCTTACTCATTTCTGCTTCACCGCGCCCGGCCCGACCTCTGACAGAGGAATCGTCAGCGTGCCGATTCTCCCAGAGGCAAGGTTGCCGACCAGGACCTTGAGTTCGACGGCCTTTGCGGGAACCTTTGTCTCCAAATGATACTGTACGCCACTTTGAAGCATGGAGGCATACGTCGCGGGCCGGAGACTGAAGATCATGGCCTTGGAAAGCACCTCGCCTTTTTGGACTCCATCGGCCGCCACAAAGCGGGCTACGAATTCGGCCTTGCCCTTCCATTGGCCATCGCTCAAATCAAGTCCCAGGCTGGAGATATCGAACGAGAGTTTCAAATCCAAGCGATCCTGCATGCGTGTAGCGGACGCCGAGATGGGGATTACAGTAGCGTCCATTGGCCGGTTCATCGCCTTTACTAAATCGGCTACGGGGTTAGTGGATACGGGCTGCGGCGCTTCGGTCTGATAACTTGTGCGATATCGCAGCATGACACCCGGCCGGCTGACCCGAACTCCGATCTGATGAACGGTTGCCTTCTCTTCCTCGCCGGGCTGGTAAAAGCCCAGCGTGTAACTAAAGCGTCCGTCATCCATGGCCTCGCGCATGGCGATGTCAAGGTCGTTGCGGCCGTAGAAAGCGCGCCCTCCGGTCTGTGCGGCGATGCTATTCATCCACTCTTTGGGCCTCGCCGGGCAAGGGACTAGAGGGGCGTCGGGACCGCCGCACACGCCGTCCAGGTCGACGGGATAGACAGCAACGTTGGCCTCGCTAAATTTCCGAAGTGCCGCGGGCTCGATCACGAAGCGATTAGAAAGCCAGATCAGGTTCTTTCGTCCAGGGATGCCGGCGAGATGATCGGCCAGCAGGCGCATCTCATCGTTACTCGCTGAGGCACGTTGTAGCGCATCGATTCGCGCCATCTCGGCGGCCACCCTGCTTGTGGCGTCCACCGGCTGGGAGTTCAATGGATCCCCCATGATCTCGCCGCCGCTGGCGGGAGCATCGACGCTCGGCGTCCACGCCGCAAGTTGCCGCTCCAGCAAATTCCGATCCGAGGTGAACTCGCAGATAACCGCGAGCTTCCGCCCCACGGCATAGATAGCGATCTTTTCACCGGATGGGATGGAGCGCAGCATCCGGAGTGCTTGCAATCTTGCGAGGGCGCGCCCGCCGGGCTCCTGATCCGGATCGCCGAAAATCGTAAACAGATTGTCGATCAGAATCGCTGAATAGCCACTATGCGACCCGCCGGGCGAGGCAATCTGGTTGGTGAACGTGTTGCGCGCTCTGGATTCCGGCGCCACGAGGTTGGATTTCTCCGTCTCCGCAAGGAACAGCTGGATATTCTGCGGCGAGCCGTTGTCGAGGATTTGAAACTCCTCGCGCCGGAGATCCAGCACCGGTTTGCCCTGTTTATCCTGCACGACCACGCTCACCTGCACCAGTTTCGTCGTGGTACGAAAGGTGGCGTCGGGCGAGCCGGACGTGGGCGCTGGCTGTCCGAACACGCACGCGACCACGCAAAGGGATCCGACCCACTGTTGCCCCATGGGGGTAATTATATTCAACCTGGGCGACAGCCGCACAATCGGTTACTAGCTCACGCTGTTATAATTCTTGCGGAAATGCCCCGATCGATTCTGCGGCGGATTTGGGACGCTGTTAAGCCTCCGCCTCCCGTGCCCGCGCGCCGCCGCCTCAATCGCGCCCAGCGCCGTCTGCTGCGCATCACGGCGATCCTTCTGGCTCTGGGCGCCAGCTCCTGGGGGATCTACGCCTTCATCGCATCGGCACCTGAACGCGCCCGCAGCCACTATCAGCAGGGCATGCGCCTTTTGGGTCCTGGCGATTCCCAGGGCGCCGCGGCCGAATTGACGAAAGCCATCGCGATCGTTCCGCGGTACGCCGATGCGTACCTCGGACGGGGCAAGGCGCGCCAGGCGGTGGGTCAAAGCGATGCCGCGCTCGCCGATTTCGATGAAGCCATCGGCATCAATCCAAGGTTGGAGGAGGCGTTCACCGCGCGCGGCGTGCTGCGGCGCGATCGCGGGGATATCCAGAACGCATTGACGGATTTCACGCGCTCCATCCAGATCCATGGCACCGCGGACGCGTACTATCAACGCGGACTCACCTATCAGGTGTTGGGGCAGGCGCACAGCGCTGCTCACGATTACGATCTGGCCATCGAGCTCGATCCGGGCGCGCCGTATAACTATCGCGCCCGTGCGAAGGCCAAGCGCGACCTGGGTGACACCGCCGGCGCCCGCCAGGATCAGGAGAAAGCCGATCGAGTGGAGAAGACGCAGTAGCCGCGTTGTAAATCCATGTTCGTTCCGCTTACGCCGCTCCGCTGCCTGCATCGCGCCATGGATCTATACGGATCCAAAATCGGCGTGGTCTCCGGCGGACGGCAGTTTACTTACACCGAGTTCGGGCAGCGCGCCGAGCGGCTCGCCACGGGCCTGGGGAAGCGCGGCATTGAGGCCGGCGATCGCGTTGCGTACCTCAGTTTCAACACCCACCAGCTGCTCGAAGCCTACTTCGGCATCATTCAGGCGCGCGCCATCCTGATGCCGCTGAACGTCCGCCTGTCCGAAGCCGAGCTGGCCACTATTCTGCGCCATTCAGGCGCGAAAATGGTGATCTTCGAGGACGATTTCGCGGACACCGTAAAGAGTCTGCGTAGCAGTTGCCCGGAGGTCACGGATTGGGCGGCCCATGAGGAGATCGTCGATCAGGGCCACCCGCAGCGCGCCGACGTCTTTGCATACGACGAGATGGCCATCGCAGAGCTCTTCTACACCAGCGGCAGTACGGGGGCGCCCAAGGGAGTCGCGCTGTCGCACCGGACGTTGTATCTTCACGCGCTGAGCGTCGCGCTCGAATACCGCGATCCGGAGCGCATGGTGGATCTGCACACCATCCCGCTCTTTCACGCCAATGGATGGGGGCATCCGCATGCCTCCACCATGATGGGCATCAAGCAAGTTACGGTGCGGAGATTCGAACCCGCCGAAGTGTTCCGGCTCGTCCAGGAGCACCAGGCGACCAACCTGTGCCTGGTCCCGACCATGGTGAACGCCCTCATCAACGCTCCGGATCGCGCCGAGTGGGATTTGTCCAGCTTGAAAACGATCAACATCGGCGGTGCGTCCAGCTCGCCTGAACTGGTCGAACGAGTGGAGCGCGCGTTTCCCGGCTGCGCGTGCATGGGAGGCTACGGGCTCACCGAGACTTCTCCGGTAATCACCATGGTGCAACCGCTGGATGCGGTCCACTTGAGTCCGGCGGAACGCCGCAAGCATCTGGCAAAACCCGGCCGCGCTGTGGTCGGCGCGTCCGTCCGCGTGGTGGATGCGGCCCTTCGCGATGTCCCGCGGGATGGCAAGACGATCGGTGAAGTGATCGCGATGGGCGATCAAGTCATGGACGGTTACTTCAACGATCCCGGCGCCACCCGCGCGGCCATGAGCGGTCCCTGGCTCCACACGGGCGATATGGCGACCTGGGATGAGGACGGATACATCCAGATCGTCGATCGCAAGAAAGAAGTCATAATCTCCGGCGGCGAGAACATTTCGTCTCTCGAGATAGAGGCGGCAATTTCCGCGCATCCAGCCGTACTTGAGTGCGCCGTGCTGGCGGCCCCTGATCCCAAATGGGGCGAGGTTCCGGCGGCCATCGTGGTGGTGAGAGACAACGCGTCGCT
>Ga0310810_10004561_pt1 | contig 15351 bp, 11 predicted proteins | sample NCmetagenome_FD_207641 | JGI IMG/M metagenome (GOLD analysis project Ga0310810, IMG submission 207641) | Soil microbial communities from experimental microcosm in Duke University, North Carolina, United States - NC | ecosystem: Engineered > Artificial ecosystem > Soil microcosm > Unclassified ...
GAACCACCGACATCGCGATTTACGAACGCGGCAGCCTGTGGCACACGGCAGTTGTCGGCGTTGGCGGCGATCACTTCACGAACGACATCGCCGTCGGCCTGAGGACGCCAGTGCCCGACGCGGAGAAGATCAAGCGGAAGTGCGGCTGCGCGTTGTCTGGGATGGTGGACGAAGACGAAACCATGGAAGTGGCAAGCGTGGGTGGACGCAAGCCGCGGGTCATGGCGCGCCGTATCCTCTCGGAGATCCTGCAGCCGCGCGCTGAAGAGATCTTCCATCTCGTCTGGGATGAAATCCGGCGAGCTGGCTACGAGAAGAGCCTCAACTCGGGAATCGTCCTCACCGGCGGCGGTGCCATTCTCGACGGCATGCCCGAGATTGCCGAACAGATTTTCGATCTACCGATTCGCCGCGGGTGTCCGACCGGTGTCGGCGGCCTTGCCGATCACGTGAACAGCCCGACATTCGCCACCGGCGTCGGGCTCGTTCTGTACGGGTATCGCAATTCGGTGGGTGATAGTGGACGCGCGCCTGTTGGCGCGGGTGCGCTCGTGCGTGTTGCCGGCCGGTTGCGCGGCCTGTTCAAGGAATTCTTCTAATTACGAGGGAGTTGACGAATGGCCGAGTTCCACAACATGCCGGGCGGACTGAGCGACTGCGCGCCTGAAGAACGACTCAGGCTTCGACTGGACGAGGAGCTGTTCACGGGCGCCCGTATCAAGGTCATCGGCGTCGGCGGCGGCGGCAGCAATGCCGTCAACCGAATGGTGAGATCGGGCCTCGACGGGGTCGAGTACATGGTCGCCAACACCGACCTGCAGGCGCTGAAGAGCAGCTCCGCACCGATCAAGATTCAGATCGGATCGAAGCTGACGAAGGGCCTGGGTGCTGGTGCCGATCCGAACGTGGGTCGGTCGGCCGCGCTCGAGGACACCGACAACCTGCTGCAGGCCCTGGACGGCGCTGACATGATCTTCGTCACGACCGGCCTCGGCGGCGGCACAGGCACTGGTGCGGCGCCGGTCATCGCGAGCCTCGCGAGCGAACTCGGTGCGCTGACGGTCGCCGTCGTCACCAAGCCGTTCAAGTTCGAGGGAAAGAAACGCCAGATCCAGGCCGAACGCGGTCTCGAGGCGCTCCGGGATTGTGTCGACACGATCATCACCATCCCCAACGAGCGGCTGCTCACCATCATCGACCGTTCGACCCCGCTCACCGAGGCGTTCGGCACCGCGGATGATGTGCTGCGCCAGGCCATCCAGGGGATTTCCGACCTCATTCTCGTTCCCGGCCTGATCAATCTCGACTTCGCGGACGTCAAGACGATCATGTCCGGCATGGGGCTCGCGATGATGGGAACCGGCGTGGCGGAAGGCGAAGGCCGTGCCATTGAAGCGGCGAAGCGCGCCATCTCGAGTCCGCTGCTGGAAGGTGCGAGCGTGAACGGAGCCCGTGGTGTCATCATCAACGTGACGGGCGGACCCGATCTGTCGCTCTGCGAAGTGAGCGATGCGTCGACCATCGTCCAGGAAGCGGCAGACGAAGAGGCGAACATCATCTTCGGCGCCGTTGTGGACCCCGCCCTCACCGGCCGAGTGAAGATCACCGTCATTGCCACGGGCTTCGGTCCGGCCGGCTACGTGCGCCCGCTCATGTCGGGGGCACAGACGCCGATCGACATGTCCCAGTATTCCCGTCCGGAAGTTCCGGTGGCGGCGTCAGCCGAACGGTTCGTCCAGCCAAAGGTCGCCGTGGGAGGCCGCCGAGGCATCGTCGATCTGCCGAGCATGACGACCTCAGCCTCGCCGGACCTCGCCGATGGGGATCTCGAAATGAACTCGGCCTTCGACGTGCCGGCTTTCCTGCGTCGACAGGACGGCTGAGGCGGGCGCCGGCAGTTCCTGCTCGGGTGCGATCCGGCCGGGCCCGAGCGGACCACGCGCTTTGCCTGAGGGCGGGCGCTCCCGATGGTAAAGTAAATAGATCCACGGCACACGAGAACGCCGGCGTCTGAACGTCAGCGTTCGTGCAATTCCGCACTGAGGCGGCGGGCCAGTCGGCACGTCGTCAGCCGATGGGGTACCACGCTCGACCGGCACCCATGAAGTCCTGGCAACAGCGCGAACGCGCACTCGAGACCCTTTCAAAAGAGACCGGCTACGTCCGTAAGCCGCACGGCGGACGTTTGCGCATTGCGCTGGCCTTCCCGAACACCTATTGGGTTGGCATGTCCAACCTGGGCTTCCAGACGGTCTACAGGCTTTTCAACGCTCACCCCGACATCGTCTGTGAGCGGGTGTTTCTGCCTCCGAAGCAGGAACTTGCGGAGCAGTTGGCGGCGGGCGCGCCGCTGGTGACGCTCGAGTCGCAGACTCCCGTGAACGAGTTCGACGTGTTTGCCTTCTCGGTGTCGTTCGAGTGGGACTACGTCAACGTGCTCACGCTGCTCAGGCTTGCCGGAATACCGCGTTATGCGAGCGAGCGGACGCAGCACGATCCGCTGATCGTGGTCGGCGGTGCGGTGACGTTCGTCAATCCCGAGCCGCTGGCGCTGTTCGCCGACGTCATCGCGGCGGGCGAAGCCGAAGTGCTCATTCCGTCGCTCGAGAAAGCGCTCGGCGAAACCACGGAGCGCGATGAAGTGCTGCGCGCGCTCGCCAGGGAGCGCGGCTTCTACATCCCCTCGTTCTACGAGCCACGTTACCGTGAGGACGGCGTCCTGCTCGAGTATGTGGCCGCAGCCGGCACAGATGCGCCCGTTCCGGTGCGGAAGGCCGCGCTGAAGGTGACGGACGCGCAGGACCCTCCGGCGACCAGCATCTTCACTCCTGACACCGAGTTCGGATCGCGATTCCTGGTGGAGGTCGTGCGTGGATGCGCGAACCTCTGTCGCTTCTGCTGGGCAGGGTACAACTACCTTCCGGTGCGATCGTTCCCAACCGAACGGATTCTGGAACTCGCGCGCGACGCCCGGACGCACGCCACGCGGGCCGGGCTCGTCTCGATTGCGCTCTGTGACCATCCGGACATCGAGCGGATTCTTTCCGGCCTGCTCGAGATGGGCTATCAGATCAGTCCTGCCTCGCTGCGCCTGGACGACCTGACCGATCCGATCGTGAAGATGCTCGTGCAAAGCGGCGAACGGAGCATCACCATTGCTCCCGAGGCCGGCTCCGATCGGATGCGGCGCGTCATCAACAAGACCGTCACGACAGACGAGATCCTCGAACGCGCCGATTTGATCTTCAGGAACGGGATTGAAAACCTGAAGCTGTACTTCATGATCGGCTTGCCGACGGAGACCGACGAAGACCTCGTGGCCATCCGCGACCTTACCCTGCAACTGCGCGACATCATGCTGACGTACGCGCGGCCCAAAGGGCACATCGGCAAGATTGTCGGCAGCGTCAATCCGCTGATCCCGAAGCCCGGGACCGCCTACCAGTGGCTGCCTATGGAAGACCCGGCCGTGACCGACCGCAAGATCAAGCGGCTGCGGTCGCTGATGGCCGGAATCGACAACGTGTACTTCAATATCAAGTCGGAACGGCATTCCTATTACCAGGCCCTTCTGTCGCTCGGAGACCGGCGGGTGTCGAAAGCGATCGAGGTGGCCGAGCGCAACGGACAGAACTGGCGCGCCGCGGTCGAGGAGACTGGAGTTGATGCGCACTCCTTTATCTTCCGAGACCGCAGCGCAGACCCGATGCTGCCGTGGGACATCATCGACGGCGGCATGAAGGCGTCGTTCTTCCGCAACGAGTTCGAGAAATCGACGCGTGCGGAGTGGACTCTGCCGCCAAAGCGGGCGCAGGAAAATGCGCGCTTGCTGCCGATGCTCTGAGCGGCCAGGTCCAGCCGACTCGCACCTGCACCGTTCCGCAATGCGGCCGGACTCAGGACGCGATCGCCGCGCGCTCCTCGTATTCCTGAAACGCTTCGAGCACGAGATCTCTGATCTTGTTCTGGGCCGTCGAGTCGACGATCGGCCGGAGGAGCGCGAAGCTGCGGCGCTCACCGTTCACGCTGTACTGGCGCGCGGGAAACGTCACGTTCCTGCCACCGTTGCCTCCGCGGCGTTCCCACACGGCGAACCCAATCAGCTTCAATCCTTCCAGCGGACCTTCGGTGAAGTGCAGTTCAGCGTCGGCGAGTTTTCCCGGCGGGTTGCCCTTGTCGTTCGGCACGATTCTGACGATCACGTGACACGCTCCTTCCCGCGTGCGGCGCCAGCCGCTTCCTGTGCGGACGCGGGTGTGTGCATCAAGGCCGGTGCCGACGGCTGGCGATCAGAAGCGTGGTTGCAAGTGTGGGGAAAGACGGCAATTGCCGGTCAGGCCGGCAGGAGATGGCACTGGCAGTTCGTTCGGCCACGTGCCAAAGCGTCAACCGGCGTTGTCAGAGTCAGCGCGCGAAGAGCATGACCTGCGCGATGGCGAGCGCGTCGGAGTGCGTGATGGTCAACAGCGAACTGCCGGCGCCCATCCCGTCGAAGCGGCGCTTCGCGCCCGCATGGAACTCGAGGCGCGGTGGACCGCCGAAGCGCACGACTTCGACGCTCTGCCAGAGCACGTTCTGCGTGTGACCCGTTCCAAGCGCTTTCATCGCGGCTTCCTTCGCGGCAAATCGTCCGGCAAAATGAATGGACGGCTCGCGTCGCCGCATGCAGTACGCGATTTCACGCTCCGTGAAAATGCGCTGGATGAAGCGATTGCCATACCGCTCGATTGTTGACGCAATGCGAGGAATGTCTGTGGCGTCGATGCCGAGCCCGATAATCGTGGACACACATTCATGATACTTCCGCGTCCAGACCCCGTGTTCGAGTGGCGCGACACGGCCTTCGGGCCTGCGCTCGTCTGCACGCTGCTCGAACCAGTGGCGACGCACTTCTTCACGACGCGGTCCTGGGCCCTCGGTCGTGCGAACGAATCTTCGCAAAATGCGCGGTGGGCGGAGATTGGTCGCGCATTCGATCCGGCCTCGCCCCTCGTTCGCGCCCGCCAGGTGCACGGCCGGACGACGGTCGTTGCGGAGGAACTCGATAGGGACGGCACCACAGAGTTCCCGGCGGCCGACATCATCGTCAGCGGGAGGACCGATCGGGCGATTGCCGTGCAGGTGGCTGACTGCGTTCCGCTGCTGATTGCCGACCGGCGCCTGGGTGTTGTCGCCGCGGCGCACGCAGGCTGGCGCGGCCTCGCGCTCGGTGTGCCCGGCGCCACGGTTCGAGCGCTGGCGACGAGATACGGCTCAAAGCCTCGCGACCTTGTGGCGGCCATCGGACCGTCGGTCGGCGCGTGCTGTTACGAGGTCGGCTCCGATGTGCGGGAGGCGTTTCGTGCAGGCGGCTTTTCGGAAACCCGCAGCAACCGGTGGTTTTCGGACGCGCCCGTGCCATCGTCAGAGAATCCGCCGATGGACGGCCTGCCCGATGTGCCGCGGGCAGGGCATGCGTTTTTCGACGGATGGTCGTCAGCCATCGAGCAACTGCACGATGCGGGCGTTCCGGACGGGCAGATGGCGTGCGCACGCCTGTGCACGGCGAGTCATCCCGCCGTTCTGTGTTCCTACCGCCGCGACGGCGTGCGTGCGGGACGAATGGCCGGGGCGATCAGGGCGTTACCGCGCCCGTAGCCGGCGCAGTCGGGACGAAGTAGAGAATCCGCTGGCAGTGATCGCACTGGATCACCTCTTCGTTTCGACGCACGGTGTTGAAGATCTGCGGGCGGAGACGAACATGGCAGATGGTGCAAATGCCGTCTTTCGCTTCTGCCATGGCGACGCCGTTGCGGCGCTTCGAGACGAGCTCGAAGACGCTCAGCGCAGCCGGCGCCAGGCTGCCGATCACTCCCGTGCGCTCGGACTTGAGCGCGTCGACGCTGGCACGCAGTTCATCGTGCTCGGTCGTGATCGCGCGCTTCTCGGCCTCGACTTCCTTCTGTGCCGTTGCGAGCGCTCCCTCAGCATGCTTCAGCGCGGCGCCGAGCTCATCGGCCTCGACCATCTTCTCGAGCATGCGATCTTCGTGAGTCTTGATCTCGTTCTGGGCGAACGAAATCTCGTGCTGGATCGCGTGGTACTCCTGGTTCGTCTTCACGTTCATCGCCTGCTCGCGGAATTTCGAGAGGCGTCCCTGGTGCAGGACGACGTCCTTCTCGATTTCGCGGCGAGCGGCCGCGTTCTGCGCGATCCGGTCCTTGGCAGCGGTCACCTGCTGCCGCGCCTCGTCCAGGCGGGCGTCGAGCGCCTTGATGCGTTCAGGTTCGTCGGCCAGCCGGTGTTCCGCGCTGTGAATCGACGAATCGATTCGCTGGAGGGCAATCAGTCGTTCAAGGTCTGCATGCATGTGAGCTGTCCGTAAGGATCGGGCGGGCACAAAAAAAGCCCCGGCACTCGCGTACCGGGGCTTGGCCGCTCGACGCGCTCGGCAAGTGAGCCGCGTCGGAACACAGGCGGGCGGCCATGCGGCCACCAGCTGTGGATGTGTGAGCGGGCGCTGTTCCGGATTTCCTCATCTCGAAGGTTACGACTCCCGCTGGTCCTGGCGCCGGGCAACTGCCGGTCCCGGCGCTTCGATGTGGTGGGCCCACCAGGATTCGAACCTGGAACAGGCCGGTTATGAGCCGGCGGCTCTAACCGTTGAGCTATGGGCCCGTCTTCGCTCACGCTTGCGCGCCTAAACGTGGGCTTCGACGGGCAAGCCCACGCGAAGACGTCCGCCGTAGCCGCGAATCGACTCGCGGCGAAGGAGGACGACTTCCTACGAAGTTCTGCCTTCCAAGAACGCCCGCAGCTTCCGGCTGCGCGATGGGTGGCGCAGCTTACGGAGCGCCTTCGCTTCGATTTGGCGGATGCGCTCGCGGGTGACCGCGAAGCTCTGACCGACCTCTTCGAGCGTGTGCTCGCTGCCGTCTCCCACACCGAAGCGCATCTTGATGACCTTCTCTTCGCGGGGGGTCAGCGTCTTCAGGACCGACTCGGTCTGCTCCTTCAGATTGAGGTTGATGACCGCTTCGGCCGGAGAGACGACCTGGCGATCCTCGATGAAGTCCCCAAGATGCGAATCTTCCTCTTCGCCAATCGGGGTCTCGAGCGAGATCGGCTCCTGGGCAATCTTGAGGACCTTGCGGACCTTGCTGACCGGGATGTCCATCCGCTTCGCGATTTCCTCCGAGGTTGGTTCGCGACCCAGTTCCTGCACGAGCGCGCGCGAGGTTCGAATGAGCTTGTTGATCGTCTCGATCATGTGGACCGGGATGCGGATCGTGCGTGCCTGGTCTGCAATCGCGCGGGTGATCGCCTGGCGGATCCACCATGTCGCGTAGGTCGAGAACTTGTACCCGCGGCGGTACTCGAACTTGTCGACTGCTTTCATGAGGCCGATGTTGCCTTCCTGAATGAGATCCAGGAACTGCAGTCCGCGGTTCGTGTACTTCTTGGCGATCGAGACCACGAGGCGCAGGTTGGCTTCGACCAGTTCCTTCTTTGCCTGCTCGGCCTGATATTCGCCACGGAGAATCGTTTCGAGTGTGCTCTTCAGTTCGGCCGGTTCCTGTTCGAGTGAATCGGTCGTCGCCTTGAGCCGGAGCTTCTGCTCCTTGAGCTGACGCGCGAGGTTCTTCTTGTCCTCTTCCTTCAGCTTGTGCTTCTTGTTCTTCGGGTTGAGCAGACGATCGATGCCCTCGATCTCCCGCTGAATCGCCTTCACACCTTCGACCGCGTCCTTCATCTCGTCGATGAGGCGCCGCTTCACCGACTCGGTGAACTCGATCTCGCGGATCCGCTGCGACACCTCGATCCGGGCGCGCATGGCGGCCCAGTGTGCCTTGCGGTACTTCTTCTTGTCCTTCGTCGTGACACCCTTGGGTGTCTCGGCGAGCTTCTCGTACAGCTTTTCGGCGTTCACGTTCGCCTTGCGGACCGTCTCGATCTGTTTCTGCACCTGGCGCGAACGCTCGGCGATGCGTTCGTCGGTGATTTCCTCGTCGTTGAAGATGACCAGTTCGCGGATCGTGCGGTCGCCGGTGTGCAGCGCGTCGCCGAGCTGGATCACTTTCTTGGCGACAAGCGGCGTACGGGAGATCGACTTGATCACGGCGAGCTTGCCGCGTTCGATGCGGCGCGCGATTTCGACTTCGCCCTCGCGCGTGAGCAGCGGAACCGTGCCCATCTCGCGCAGGTACATGCGCACGGGATCGTTGGTCTTGTCGAGCGCACCAGGCGTGAGATCGAGTTCGAGTTCTTCGGAACCTTCAGCCGTGCGGTCGATCGGCTTGTCGTCCCGCATGTACTTCTGGTCGGAATCGATGACCTCGATGCCGGCGCTGCCGAAGGTGTTGAAGAGGTCGTCGAGCTCGTCGGACGAGGTGATCTCCGAAGGCAGGAGTTCGTTCACCTCGTCATAGAGCAGGTAACCCTTCTCCTTGCCAATGTTGATGAGCTGTCGTACCTCGTCGTACTTTTCTTCGATCGACATTTATTCAGCCTCGTCCTACGTCAGTTGCTCGATTCGGAGCCCTAAATCATTCTTCTTCCGCAGCAGAACGTCAATTTCGGAACTGTGAGCTCCGGAACCGAGTTCCTGCAGGCGGTCGATTTCGCGCTGGATTGCAGCCCGTTCGCGCTGCCACCGCAGCTTCTTGATCGTTCTGGCGCACTCGGCTGGCGACAGCGCCGGGGCCGAGTCCATTGCCGCGACGGACGCAAAGGTCCGTGCGTCCTCCGTACTTAGACGCTGAAGAAGAGCGGTTGGTAAGCCTTCAGGTGCCGTCGTTTTCTGCAGCGAGCGGGCCAGTTCGAAGATCGGTTGCGTGGCAAGCTGGGCGAGATCATCGGTGTCGAGCTCATCCAGTGCACTCAAACCCTGCCTAGTATTATGTACGAGAGCCCACAAAAGGCCCTTTTCTGCCGGCTTCATCTGGCCCAGGGTCGGCAGCTCCCGCGGGGTCAGCGCCGTCCGCTTCTGGACGGCGGCCTTGCGGATCTCGGCACGAACCACGTCCTCGGTCACCCTCGCCTTGTGCGCGATTCTGTCCGCAAACTGGTCTCTGGCAGTGGCTTCCGGGATCTTCGCGGCAACAGCCAGCATCTGCCCGAGGAACTGGCGGCGGGCTTCGTCGTGTGCAAAATTGACACCCGCCGAGGCCTGATCGAGCAGGTATTCCAGATAGGGCCGCGAGGTTCGAAGTCTGTCCCGATACGCCTCGGCGCCGTTGCGCCTGATGAAGGTATCGGGGTCCTCACCCTTGTTCAAGACGAGGACGTTCACCTCGAAGCCTTCTCCGACCAGCAGATCGCATGACCTGATCGCGGCCCCCTGGCCCGCCGCGTCGGGGTCGAAGCTCAGGACGATGCGCGTGGTGAACCGGCGGAGGAGTTGCGCCTGCGCCGGCGTCAGAGCCGTGCCGCAGGAGGCCACCACCGGAGCCGCCTGCGATTGATGCACCTGCGCGTAGTCAAAGTACCCCTCGACGATGACCACGTAGCCGAGTTTCCGGATCGCCGCCTTCGACAGGTTCAGGCCGTAAAGCGTCCGCCCTTTCGAGTAGATCGGTGTTTCCGGTGAGTTGAGATACTTCGGCACCTGGTCGGATTCCATCGAGCGTCCGCCAAAGGCAATCACCGAGCCGGCGTCGCGGCAGATCGGGATCATCAGGCGATTCCGGAAACGATCGACCAGTTCGCCCGTATCGCGCTGCACGACCAGGCCGCTTTGAAGCAGCAGATTCTGGCTGAACCCCTGCGCGACCAAACGCGCCTTGAGCCCGTCGCGCGAATTGGGCGCAAAGCCCAGCCCGAGTTGTTCGATGCTTGCGGCGCTGATGCCACGATCGCGCAGTTGCTGGCGCGCGCGACTGCCTGCGGGACTCGCCAGCTGCTCGCTGAAATAGCCCGCCGCAACCTCGTGAATCTTGAGAAGCGCCTCGCGAGCGGCGGCGTCCTGCCGCGCACCCGGATCGTCCTCCGTTGGCTCCGGCAGTGCGAGGCCGGTTTTCTGCGCCAGCAGCTTCACGGCGTCAGCGAAGCCGACGTTCTCCTGGAGTTCGACGAACTTGAAGACGTCGCCGCCCTTCTGGCAGCCAAAGCAGTAGAAGAACGCCTTGTCCGGATCGACCTGGAATGACGGCGTTTTCTCCGAGTGGAACGGGCACAAGCCTTTGTAAACGCGACCCGCCCGCTTCAACGAGACGTACTCCTGGATGACCTGCACGATGTTGGCGTGCAGCCGGAGGTCGTCGATGAAGGCCTGGGGAAAGAGCGCCACTCAGTCCTTGAGCTCCGCCACGGTAACCCCGCCGCCTCCCTGGTTGGCGGGCGCCTGAGAAATGCTCGCGACCAGAGGGTGCTGCTGAAGGAATCCGGTGATGGCGCGTTTCAGTTGTCCCGTGCCGTAACCGTGGACAAACCTGAGCACACGCTGATCGGTCAGGATCGATTCGTCCATGAAGCGTTCGGCGCGTGTCAGCGCCTCGTCGACCGTGCATCCGATCACGTTCAGCTCGGTCGGCGTGTTCTCTCGTGGCTGCAGGGCAACATGCACGCTGACCTTCGAATCTGGCTTGGCCGGCGCGCCGACCACACGCAGGTCGCGAACGTTCGCGCGCATCCGCTTGCCGCGCACGTCGAGCTCCGCCGTCGTGTCATGAATCGAGGTGACCACTCCCTCGAGCCCCAGACCGCCAACGGTAACGCGAGCTCCAACTGACACTGGAGCGGGCGGCCCCTGTGGTGCGTCGACCGTTTCGTGGACAGGTTCGTGGATCCTGTTCGCGATGGCGTCCACCGCCTCGCGGGCCTCGAGACGGACCGCGCCGCTGGCGCCGGTGTTCAGGCTGCGCCTGGCAGCCTCGTCGGCCATGGCCTGTGTCTTCTGTTTCAGCTTCGCGATGACGCCGTCGATCTGCTTGCGCGCCTCGCGCACCTGCGCCTCGACTTCCTCGCCGAGCCGCTTGCGCGCGGCCTCCTCCCGCTGTTTGAAGGCCTCCTCGCGCTGCCGCATTCGAGCTTCGGCGGCTTCGAGCGTTTCGCGTTCACGGGCGACGAGCCGACGATCGTGTTCGAGGTCGCGCATCTCGTGATCGATCCTGGCGAGATGCTCGGCCAGCTGCGCCTCCCGTGCGCTCAGATTGCTGCGCGCCGCGGAGATGACTGAGGGACTCAGTCCAAGGCGTGCGGCGATCTCGAGCGCCAGGCTCCGTCCTGGTGAACCGTACAGCAGCTCGTAGGTCGGCGCGAAATCGCCCGGGTCGAAACCGAACGCCGCAGACTGCACACCCTCGGTCGTCGACGCGTAGGACTTGAGCGCGTCGTAGTGGCTGGTGGCAATCACGGTCGCGCTACGACGCCGGAAATGATCGACGACCGCCACGCCCAGCGCGCCACCTTCAATCGGATCGGTGCCGGAGCCGATCTCGTCGAGCAGGACAAGGCCGGGAACGGCCAGACTGCGGTCCATTCCGGCGATGTTCGTGATGTGCGCGGAAAACGTGCTGAGGCTCGCCTCGATCGATTGCTCGTCGCCGATATCGGCAAACACAGTCCTGAAGACCGGGAGGCGTGAGCCATGGGCCGCTGGGATCCGCAATCCGGACTGCGCCATCAGCGCCAGCAAGCCAGCGGTCTTGAGGGCCACGGTCTTGCCGCCCGTATTCGGGCCGGTGATCAGCAGCACGGTGGCCGGAGGTACGACCTTGATCGTCACCGGCACGGCCGCCTTCAGCAGCGGATGCCGCGCCGCCTGGAGTTCGAATGCGCCATCGGTCGACAGCTTCGGTTCGATGCCGTCAATCGATTCCGAGAAACGCGCACGCGCGTGAAGCACGTCCAGCTTCGTGGCCGCATCCACCGTACGCGCAACGTCCAGCGGGCGGCCACGGAAGGCTTCAGTCAGTTCGAGCAGGATACGCCGCACTTCTTCGGCTTCCTGCTCCTCGAGTGCGACGATATCGTTGTTGATCTCGACAGTGCTGAGCGGTTCGAGATACAGGCTGGCGCCGCTGGCCGAGGCGCCATGAACGATGCCTGGAATGCCGCTTCGGTGCTCGGCCTTCACGACCAGGACGTACCGGCCGTTTCGTTCGGTGACGACCTGGTCCTGAAGGTACTTCGAGGTGTCTTTCCCTCGCAGGTAGGATTCGAGCGTCCCGCGAAGACGTGTTTTCTGGCGCCGCAGCCGATCCCGGATCGACCTCAGCTGCGGGCTTGCATCGTCGACAACTTCGCCTGACGGGTCGATCGTCGCCCGGGTTTTGGCTATCTCACCCTTGAATGACGCAGCACTGGCGGCGGCCTTGTCGATCAGCGGGAAGGTGTCCGCGACGCGGCGGATCGCCGTCTTCGTGTCCTCGACCGAATCGAGAAATGTGGCAAGGGCGAGGAGGCGGGGCGCTTCAAGCGCCCTGCCTTCCACGGCCAGTGCACCGAGGATCTCCGGCAGTTCTGCATGCCCTCGCAGCGCAAAACTTCCGTGCTTGGCGATGTACTTCGTCGTCTGCGTCGTGGAGGCCAGCAGTTCTGCCACGACGGCCGGGTCGGTCGACGGTTCGAGTGCTCCCAGGGTCTCCGCGCCCATCGGGGTGAGGGAAAACGCTCGCACAGCGCTGACGATGCGATCGAATTCGAGCGCCCGGAGGGCGGCAGCATGCATAACAGAAACGCGCCAGGAGACAGCGATCCGCGTCGCGGAGGGAAACTCAAATCATAGCGTACGAGCCTCGGGCCGGAACCGGCTCAGCGCAATGCAATCAGTTGAACCGGATGCCGCCGATCAACGCGAACGACTGATTCTTCAGGTCGCCGCCGGACAGCGATATCGACTCGTTCTTCAGCAGGTTCTTGAGACCCCAGTTGTAGCGAGCCTCGAGGATGATGCGGCTGATTTCGAGTCCGGCGCCCCCGAGGATGCCGATGTCCAGCTTTTCGTAGTCGTCGCTCACGTCGATGCCGTCCTGCTTGGCCTGGAGGTTGATGTCGAACACGGGGCCGGCCAACGCGTAGAAGATGACGCCTTTGTTCTTGTTGTTGGATCCGAGGTTGATCCGGAGAAGAACCGGAATCTCCAGATAATCCAGGTCGGTCTTCCTCGCGACCACGCCTTCCTCGAAGCTCTTCTTCGCGTACAGCAGTTCACCCATAACGCCGACGACCCCGCCCCGGTTGCCGCCGAAGAAGATGCCCGCTTCCCAACCTCCCTTGGAACCGAGAGATTCACCGGCCTGGGAGAACGACGAGTACAGCCACCCGCCTTTGATACCGAACCCGATTCCTCCCTCGGTCGACGTCGCCGGAGTCGTCGGCTGCTGCTGGTTCGCCGCCATTCCGCTGACCAGGAAAGATGGTGAGTCGGGGAGTTTCAGCGACTGCGCTGTGGCGGATGCCGGGAAAACCAGGACTGTGACAACTGCGGCGAAAGCGAGGAGTGAAACCAGACGTGAACGCATCAGTGAACCTCCAGAGCTCGGGACGGCCGAGCGGGACTGTATGCAGCATAACCCGACCGTCGATCCCGTATAGTTGAGTTGAATCCTTACAAGTGATTGATGAGACTGGCGATGTTCGCCGCGCCAAAGCCGTTGTCGATGTTCACGACCGACACGCCTGAGGCACAGCTGTTCAACATGCCGAGGAGGGCCGCGATGCCGCCAAAGCTCGCGCCGTACCCAATGGAGGTGGGAACGGCGATCACCGGGACGGAGACCAGCCCTGCCACCACGCTGGGCAGAGCGCCCTCCATTCCGGCTACCACGATGATGACGCGGGCGGCTGCGAGTTGGTTCCGCCGATCGAGCAGGCGGTGCAATCCCGCGACACCGACGTCGTACAAACGTTCCACGACATTACCCATCAGTTCGGCAGTACAGGCCGCTTCTTCGGCGACCGGCAGGTCTGACGTGCCCGCTGCGACCACAAGCACGGTGCCGTGGCCGGCAGCCACATCCTGCTGGCGGAAGGTGATTAGCCGCGGCTCTGCGAGGTAGTTTGCGCCGGGAATCGCCTCACGGACCGCCTCGTAGGCGTCGAGTGACGCGCGGGTCACGAGCAGCGTCGCACCGCGCTTGACGATCTCCAGTGATATCGCCGCCACTTGGGCAGGCGTTTTGCCTAAGCCGAGAACAACTTCGGGGAACCCCTGGCGCAGGGCGCGATGGTGATCAACGCGCGCAAAGCCAAGATCCTCGAATGGACGCTCACGCAGCGCGTGGAGCAATTGCCGCTCGGCCTCTGCGGGCTCCACCTGACCGGCGGCCAGCTGGTCCAGGAGCGTTTTCAGTTGGGACGCATTCATTGGTGCAGCGGCGGGAAGAGGTCGGTTTTGTTGCCCGGATTCGAGCTGGACGCTAATATAATCGATTGTGCTAAATGACGCTCGCTGAAACTCTTACGCTCGCTTCATACTTCTTCGTCCTCATCATTCTCGCGTTCTACGGCTGGCACCGGTACTACCTCGTGTACATGTACATGAAGAACCGGGACCGGCAACCGAAGCCGGGTCCGCAGCTGTCCCCGCTTCCGGTCGTCACGGTCCAGCTTCCGCTGTACAACGAGATGTACGTCGCCGACCGGCTTGTGGAATCGGTCTGCGCGCTCGATTACCCTCGCGAACTGCTCGAAATACAGGTGCTCGACGATTCGACCGACGAGACCCGCGGGATTGCGCAGGCTGCGGTTCGGCGCTTTGCCGCCAAGGGTGTCGACATCAAGTACTACCACCGCACCGACCGGACGGGTTACAAGGCCGGCGCTCTCGAGGCGGGCCTTCGCGTGGCTCGCGGCGAGTTCGTGGCGATTTTCGACGCCGACTTCCTCCCTGGCGCCGACTTTCTCCTCCGATTGATGCCCCATTTCTCGCACGCCAGGATCGCGATGGTCCAGGCGCGCTGGGGCCACATCAACCAGGACTACTCGCTGCTCACCAAGATCCAGTCGATCCTCCTGGACGGCCACTTCGTCCTGGAGCACGGCGCGCGCAACCGGGCCGGCTGTTTCTTCAACTTCAATGGCACGGCGGGTGTCTGGCGGCGCACGGCCATCGAGGATGCGGGCGGCTGGCAGCACGACACGCTCACTGAAGATCTGGACCTGAGCTACCGGGCACAGCTTCGGGGCTGGCGCTTCGTCTTCGTGCCCGACCTCGTGGCACCTGCCGAAGTGCCGGTGGAGATGAACGCGTTCAAGTCGCAGCAACACCGGTGGGCCAAGGGATCGATCCAGACCTGCCGGAAGCTGTTGCCGCACATCCTGGCGGCGGATGTACCGTTTGGCGTCAAGGCGGAGGCGTTCTTCCACTTGACAGCAAACTTCAACTACCCGTTGATGGTGATCCTGTCGATCCTGATGTTCCCGTCCATG